>TARA_R110002073_G_scaffold324568_3_pt1 | contig 33591 bp, 26 predicted proteins | sample TARA_R110002073 | Tara Oceans TARA_R110002073 (sample SAMEA4397174) | marine metagenome | biome: Polar Biome; feature: [DCM] deep chlorophyll maximum layer (ENVO:01000326); material: water (ENVO:00002006), including particulate matter (ENVO:01000060) such as... | depth 40 m | reverse complement strand
ATTCCCACCCGCTCGTCAATCAGACCTTGCCAGTCCGCACGTGCATCGCCTTGTTATTCGGAAACCTAACCAAGGCGAATTCGACGCTCGTTAGGGTCAATATTGCGACCGATTGATACGCCAACGGTCAAAGTGTGCGGTGGCAGAAATGGAATGGGTTGGCTGCGATCTTGAAACACAGTTAGCACACGATCGACCGCGCAGGGATCACCGGTAACGATGCCATGCGCCCAATCGTAGTCAGGCCCATCGTCGTCAGGCGCATCTGGACGACGACGCAAACGTTCGTCGTGATTTCGGTGACCTACCTCTGGACGGCCTCCGGCAAATTGTTGTGCAAGAAACCACGAAAACGGCGTAACACCATTCAGAACTTGAGAATGCACCTGACCAAACGTGTTGGGAAGCTCGTCTGGGCTGACAACGAAAAGTCCGGCGGCGAGCGAATTATCAGAAAGACCTAGTTCTCGGTGAATTTGAAGCCCCGGCGTGTAATCGAAAATGTTTCCGGAAAGCGTGCGATTTCGCAGGTAGGTCAGCTTGAGACGCGTAGCATCATCAAGTTGAATTGGACGAGGGCAGTAGAGCAGGTACTTAATGAATGGTAGTCCAACTTGCTGGACCAACTGGTCAATACGTTTCTTCTGTTCGGCATCGACTCCATCGAAACTGGAAGACTCGCTATAACGAAGAGGATTTCGTGATTGAGGGTAAAGCCGTTTCGCTTGCAGAAGCCAAGAAGCGGTCCACGACTCGTCGGGCAGAAGCAGGTCGTTGAATTCAAGGACGAATCCGAGGTCAGACTGCGTAACCCATCTTTCCACTGCGGGAGGGTACTCGTGCGTTTCGAGCCGAACATGAACTTCTACAAGTCCATCCAGCGCACGCAGTTCTGTGTTCAAAGCGCCTAGCGTGTAATCAAGTGGTTCGTCTTCTTGGGTCTCGTCGTCGAGAAGGTCGCACAGAAGTGATGTTAAAGCAGTTTCTAACCATGGTCGTTTACGGCTCAATCGGCGGGCGACAGCGGAATCAACACCGTCAAAGTATTTGATCAATAGCTCAAATGCAGTGGGCGAAAGCATGTTGTTTCTCTTTGCTGATGCAGCCTCCTGCCGAATAACGGTGGCGATGTGCTGGCGGCGGCGATTGACTTGCAAGCTGACGAAAAAGCGTGCCGCCGCTCCGTCACCATTGCATGGTTATCACATGTTTTAGTCGACTGTTTTCTACGATCCCCGTAGCACGTCCCTACTTGGTAATCTCGCGGGCGCACCATCCGGCGAATACTTGAGTATGTAAAATATCTCCCGATGATCCGATACATGAGTGCCCATCTCCACCAGTTTGTTCTCATCTTCGACCGTTAGCGGCACGGCAGAAGTGTGGTCGTCACCGTCAATCTTCCACATTGCGACGGGTTCCCAGTCTTGATAATTCATCGTGGCCAAAACAGTCCCAACTGGGACGTCAGGACCGTCGGTGACGTCCGTACGCCAATCGCGACATGCGATAGCAACGTACCATCCGTTTGCATTTACATAATGAATCAATATGTCCTCCGGAAAAATTAGCGACGAGCGGTATTTTATTAAATGGGACAAAATATGTTTCTGCGGTCGATGAAGGCGAGAATAGGTAGTATCTGGGTATTCGCATCCGGAACCTGGACTTATTCTCACGGCATGCCCCACTTCGGATCGGCCAAACGTGGCTCCCATTCTCTCCCGCTGCAGGACTACCGTCAAGCTTACTTTAAATGCGTAATACGTACTCGGGTGGAATGATTGGACACAGGCAGATTCTCTTGGAATCAGTATCCTGAATCATCGAAAGAGCGACGCAATGCACCAAAGGAGGGGCGGTAAACATCGCGATGTTTACGCGTGTGCCACACGGGGTCGCCGATTACGAAGCCCTCGACCTTGAAGCGGGCAACCATCGGATGCAAGTGCTGAAAAACCTTGGAGCGATACACGCAGAATAACCAAGTACCCGATTGGCAGAGGACCGGGGTCGCGGGTCAAAAAACCCTGACGATGGATCAGTCAATTGGATCGTCGAAGTCATCGACCTTCGCCCACTACACGTGGCAGCGGCGCCACAGTCCGAGCACGATGGCCCGCGTCGTTGGATTGTCGTCGACCAAGGTTCCATGACGCCGAGCATGCACGCATGCCTTTGTGCAGCAGAAGCTTGTGTTCCAAGGGGATGCATCGGGGATCCAGTCCGCGCCCGCCGGCGAGCGAAATCACTGTGTTCGGGATCCAAAGCGTTGCTATCGGGCATTCGTTCCGGCATTGGCGTTTAGTGTCTTCACGACTGAATCATGCAGCGCGATTAACTTCCCGACTCCGAAGCGGATCCACATGCACGATCGAAGAACTAGGCATCGCCAGCAACTCCCTGCTGACGCCCTAACGCACTTTGTTTGCAATCAACACGTTCGGTCGACTGCGTATCGCCAGAGGCTTCGCCGGTTGCCTTGAGAGCCACCGAGCCAGGCTGTAAGTGCCCGACGATGCACCGGATCGGCGCAAGGTCGCCACGAACACAACTGCCGGCACGACTATCGCAGCAATGCCGGTGACGATTGCTCGCCTCATGCTCAATGCAACTTGCCGCTTTGGTCGATGTTGGGCTTCACCCATCATTCAATATCAGTCGGGGAACGGCAGCCGTCACCGAGGACGGGCGATTGGTTTTCCACTTCAAAAACCTTGCAAGCCGTCCTTCGGTTCACGGTATTGTTATCCGTTGTCATTCAAGGAGGGAGGAACACCACGATTAAACTCAGCCCGCAGAGCGTCGTCGGAACCGTTGAGATACAAAGCTGCTTTGCGAGTGTCCGCTTCTCCACCATCAATGACTATCACATCAGCATCCAGCATTGCCGACCAAATTTCCCCACTGGAATCCAATGCAGAAAAGCTAAACGCAGCATTAACGCGGTAAGGGCCTTCGTCTACGGGAGGAGGTGCATCTGAGGGAGTAATGTCACCAAATTTCGTAAACCGCAGCTCAACGGGAACAATTGACGATTTTGCAACAACTGGCAACTGAGTTTCGCGTTTTGCCTCGAACACCAGCTCTCGAAATAAATTACCAGCACAATCAATGTAAGCCAGCTTAAGATTCACGGTAGCGATGTACAGTGCGCCAGCGTCATTTGCAGCGAACGCGCATTCAACTAGCCTTCCTTCGATCCCGATATCAGGAGGATCAAGCTTCCCTGCTGTTGGAGTGACGCTAACTGCTCTTATCATCGGCCGTACCATTGCCGTAAATTTAGGCGACGGAAACAGCGACGACTGGAGTAGTTGGTTTTGTTGAAAGAGAAGACAGGCAGTAATCAAAGCGATCGCTAAGCCACCGCCAGCCACTGTCGTCGGCGAAAAGAGTAGGTTGAGCCAAAGTGCTTTCGCGATAGCGGAGCGGCGGGGATCGCTTGGATCTGGATATTTGGTCTTCCGCGTGAGGAAGTTGCAGACAAGCGCGACCCAGCGATGCTTCTGACGCAGCAATCGCGACTCTAGTTCAATGTGTTCACTGTCCATGTTTGCGAGTCAAGGCGTCCTTTGTGTGAGACTCAGTCGAATAACGTTGGCAATGTGCCGGCGGCGAGAGTTGACCTCAAGCAGACCAAATCGGCGACCACGGCCGCTCGGTACCATTGCTTGGTTACGCCACTCATTTAGATTGCGAATTGCGAATAGGGACAGAGCATTTTGGGCGGACACCAAGCAATGCACTCTGTCCACAGGCACTACCCAAGTAAAACGAAGTGTTAAGTGTAAAAACCACACTCTTTTAACCAGAGTTGCGAGCTCAATCGGTCTGGGTGCAGTGATTTCTTTCGGATCGCACGGTCAAACGTTCCCGAAAACAAGGTTTTGTAGGGAATTGGTATAAGTATTGAAATCGCGAATACGACAAACCAAAGTGCAGAGGCCAAAACGAAGCCGCCAAGATACGCGACACCAATCAGGCAAACGAGTTTTGCAACCATTGAGAGGGGGCAAGCACCACGTACCAAGCCGGGGCCATCATTTCAGTGACCCGATCGAGCGAAACATCAACAGTCCGCGAAATTAGTAGCATCGCTCGATTGCAGCCAAAACAGACTAAAGAAATGGTGGATGCAATCAAGTACGCAGCGATCCAAATCATCGCTGTTGCAGATAGAAATAAATCGGGCATCGTTGACGAAGACAAAGGAGACTTGTGGGAATTTCGGGAATGGACTATTCAGTCGGATAACGAATTGTGATGTATCCGGCTTTTTTACAGACGGATATCCATTCGAGACAACGAACCGACGGACCTCCGTGTGCACGCGATCGTTATTGGCCGTTTAGAAGCGGGGAGAAGGCGGGTCTGGCATGACGCTTGCCAATCAGTTTACCATCAACTGCACATCGCTCAAACAGCCTATTCCGGCACTCCAGCAGTGAATCCGGGCCAAGTTCGCATCGCATCCCATGCAGGTAGCAAGCCCCGTTGTGAATAATGCCGAACGCAGTTGACGGGCCGCGCAGATACAGCCCTGCGAGTTGAGGCGGTCCGCCCGTGGCGACATCCCTTCCGCTAGAGATTGAATCACAAAACGCAGAGAAAACTGCCCGAGATGTGCGACCAATATCGCTGTGTCGCCAATTAAATTGATAGTCCTCAACGATTGGTTTCCCGGAGCCTCTTGCAAGAAGCAAGTCAGAGAACGTTGGCAAAGGGTAAACCTCTCTCGTTATCCTTTCGTTTCGGTCCCACGAAAGAGTTGCGATAAAGAATGAGGAAGGATACCCCTCACCGACACGTGTTGCATAAACAATTGTGAAAGGAGCTTGTTCGGGGAAGTCTACTACAGCCAGCTGAAGCTTGCGTTCCAAAACTTCGAGACGGTCGTCTGGCGTAGAGTTTGGCGGAAAAAGTACTCGCGCGTCGATGCTCGCAGTCAATTGCCCAAGAAACTGCGAAGGGAATAGAACAGCGCCGCAATAGCCGAACAGATCAGATGAATTTTGACATGCAAAAACTTTTCGCCCACAGTCCCAATTTATGCCGGACCTACTCAGTCGGCTATCACTTGCTATGTAGACAGATGCGGGTCCACGGCTATCAACGCCGAGCCAAGCGATTAGCGAGGTCATCGTTCTGCTCTATTTGGAAGTACGACCCAGCCGCTCCCGCCACGAATGACGGGAGCAGGTCCTCCGACCTCACTCCCCAATTTACACTTGAAAGTGGAGAGCCTGGGAGTTGCTAGGGTCATACTTCTTCAGTCCGATAACGGCAGCGATGTACGGGCGGCGGCGGATGGTTTTCCATTTGGCACCGGCGACCACCGCAGGTCCATCACCATCGCATGGTTCGCCCGAATATTTGGGGTGACCGTGACCTCGATGATCACGATCATGCAACATCGTACAGAACCCGCCATCACGACGCAAATCCGAGCGTCCTAGACGAATCGGTCTGCTCGCTTGACCAAGGAGATGTACGCGATGAAGCCAAGCCGTTTGCACGCAGGGGAACACAACGAGTCGGCGAACGGTGACGGGACCACTTTGCAAATACGATGACGCCTCTCCGTCACCATCGCATTGTTCCCCGCAATCGAAGCAGGCTTTTCCTCAAAACCAGTCGACCATTCGCCGGCAGCGATCAAAAGGTAGCAATCTACACGATCGGTCACCAAGCGTGAACCGATCCACCTGGAATCAAAACGGAATGCCGCAGCGATCACGAGAGTGTTCCGCAACTCTTACTTGCGTTGGGGACCTTATGTTTCTGCGCTGGGTGAGGGTGAGAATAGGACGTATTTGGATACTTTCATCCGGAAGCTGGACGTGTTCTTACAGCCCCACTTTTTCGGAACCATCGACTGCGGCTCTTACGACTGAATCAATCCCGAGCATTGGCAGTCCGGCTCCTCAGCAGGTCCACGGGCACGATCGACGATGTAACTCTCCCAAGCATCAGTCGCCACATCCTTATCGAAGTGGCGTATAGAGTTGTACCTGAATCATTGCGGAGGTCTCTTGGCCAAGCCCCTCGCGATCGCCAACAAATCAGTTTGCGTCGCTGTGTCCATCGCCAGCATCAACTCCAACGTTTCCTCTTGCAGATCATTCAGGATTAACACTGATGTGCCTACGGTGGTGCCCACAATTCCTTGGTTTGCGTTGTTCGTCTGCGTTTCGTCGACCGAACGCCAATCCCTCCGGGTGTACTCAAACCCGTTTTTGACGCGATCCACCGCGTCGGAAGCGGGTTTTTTCGTGCTTTTGCGGCATTTTCGCCGATCCAAGGGACGTCTCATCTGCGCGAGCGGCTTTCTTTCGGCTCACAGCGTCGCGGCAATCGGCGGGTGAGTCCGGGTGCAAGACGCCCGATCGACGACGATCCCACCCGCATCACCGTGCAAGCCGCCCTGTCACCATTGACCGTCCCCCAACAAAAAGTCGCCGATGGACGCAGACGCACAATATTGTGCCTATTTTCGCTCGACATCCGTCATGACGACTCGCAGTCGGAGATGACTTCGGTTGCGGCAATCTCGAAGCCATTCCGAGCGTCCAATCGGCCTGCTCACGCTAGTCTTGCATGCCCCCAAAGGATGCTCTGTCCCCGATGGCTCGCTGCGAACACCGCTCGCAAACGCTTGCCCGCGAATCACGCGAATCACCGCGAGTGGGTGCCGCACAACGAAATTGCCTAAGGCCGAATGTAGAGCGGCGGACGCTGGAATCCATTCAAGACGCTGAAAAAGCCGCTTCAACGCTTGTGCATTTCTCTTGCACAGACATCTGCCACACGTGGTTAAAAAATGGGAGGTTAGAAAATAGGAAGGCATACCGAATACTAGACCTCACTGAGCAATTCGCCATCTTCGGAACCCGGTTTCTTTGAGGATGGCATTTCAAGAGTATCAGGTAACTTCCTCTTGCGATGCGTCGGTTTGTTACGCTTCGGACGACGCCCCATAACCAATGACATGAATCCGATCATCGCAAACGTACCAGAGAACAACCTGATGATTAGGATGCGCCGACGAGATTTCGTGTCAATCTGAGCGATCGTCGTCTTTCCACTTAGTTCAGGACCGTACGTCGTCGTGCCATGGTTTGGGTGACCCTTGGGAATCCGCACCGTGCGCAACTCAAAATCTTTTCTGCGTTCCTCTATCGAGAACTCTCGATTTACCGCCTTCAACGACGTGCGACTTTGACCGTAGACAACTGAGGTAGCGAACAACAACACGGCGAAAAACAAACAAACTCGCGAGATTCTGCCCATCAACGGGGCGGCAACAAACGATGACGCTTCCTGATTCAACCCAACTCTGACATTCGCGTAAGCAAAGAACATCACCAAGCCAACCAGCCCAGCTACCCGCATCGGAATCCGCGCTAAGTCGCGAAACGACGTCATCGTGGAAAGGAGCTGACTCTCTTGCCCGCCGTCGTATCTTTCTGCCCTATTTCGAAGAACATCAAAGCTCGCTGCCCGCATATGATCCGCGTCTCGTTTCATCTTGCTCTGGTGCATAACCTGAGTCGACGAGGTCAGGGCGACGTCACCAAAAAACCAGCAGACGACAAAGGCTAGACCAATTAGTGCGAACAACCGATGTTGCTTTAAAACGCCCATTTTTCTCTGTATTCCTATAAGTGCTATCTAAGGTTAGACGACAGCATCCCGACTACGCAACCAATCCGCGCAAACCAGATTTTGAAAACGCCAACGGAAATTTGATGCCAGAGTCCAGGAACGGTGGAGATCAGCATGCGGCGGCGAGGGACTCAACCATTGCGAGAACGGCGACCACCGCCGCTCCGTCACCATCGCATGGTTCAAGTAAGCCGCCATCGCGGCGGCGTGGTTGCGTTATCTGGAGCGTCAGTTTAGCCGATTCTCAGGGGCGTTGGCATGTTTTCTTGTTGTTTTCTTCTCTCTCAACAAGGATCTACCATGGTTGACTACGATCACCTCCCCGCTGCATCTCGTTACTTCGACGGCAAGCTCTACCATAAGATGAACAACAAACTACAGCTTGTAGGCATGAGCAAGTGCACCGTGCACGGCTACCTGTGAGCTGTTCGCCAATTCGCCGACTACTGCGAAAAACGACCCAACCGGATCACTGAAGCCGAACTGCGGCGATACTTTCTGTACCTCAAGTACGAAGAACCATTCGCGTACGGGTCGATCCGTGTCGCCTTCTCAGGTGTCAAGTTCTTTCGCTCGCGAACCTACACGCGAAATTGGCAGACGCTCGCCACGATGAAACTGCAGCGGGACAAAACGACGCCGGACGTTCCCACCATCAAACAGCTCCACCGCATTATCGACGCCTGCCGAGTCGAGCGGATTGCGGCCTTCTTTTGGACCACCTACGCGATGGGCTTGCGGCTCTAGGAAGTTCGCAACCTGCAAGTCGGTGACATTGCCCCCAAAAGATGCTCTGTCCCCGATGGCTCCGATGGCTCTGTCCCCGATGGCGTCCAAATTCGGCTGATTTGCTCCGGATCTCTCTTCCGATATCGGCCGCTTCGCTTCCGCATGGGTTGCGTCCGTCTTTGCGGTCTTCTCTCTGCGAACGATCACTTGTCGGTTTATCAAGTGGCTGCTTGTTACCACTCCGTTTGCTTGCGATATACTCTTTTTCTCATGCGAACTCGGTCGATCCCCGGTTTGGGGTCGCATGGCGGCTGCGTGATCGCTTGAGCGTGCTCGAAATCGTCGCTTCGATCCGGCGGCCACTGCCAAAATCGACTGTGAGCCAAACCCTACGAACCATCGCGAATAGGCTTTCTTGAAGAGCCGAAGCCAATGGTTTGTTGGGCTCATTCCATTTGAACCGTGAGAATTCCGATGCGTGCATCCCCCTTGCCACTCGTCCTGCTTCTGATTGTTTTACTACCCGACTTGCTTGCGGCCGATGAGCTTCGTGTCGCCGACGTCTTTACTGACAACGCCGTGTTACAGCAGGGTGTCAAGTTGCCGGTGTGGGGAACGACCACTGCGAACACGGAAGTCACCGTTCGTCTTGCCGGCCAAACGAAGACGGTCCAGGCAGCGGAAGATGGAACTTGGCGACTTGAGCTTTCGCCGCTGCGAGCCGACGGCAACGGTACGACCATGATCGTCGAATCGCAAGAGGATCGTCAGGAGTTTCGCAACCTGCTCGTTGGCGAAGTGTGGTATGCCAGTGGTCAATCGAACATGCAGATGACGCTCCAAGCGTGTGCTCAGAAGATCCCCGCCATTCGCGAAATCGCCGAAGCCGCTGCGACCGACAACATTCGCTGGCTTCGGATCGATGAACCCGATTCACCCCAACCCTTAAAACGCAGACAGAAGGTGACGCCTTGGCAACTCGATCATCCCGCCAACCGGGCAACACAATCTGCGGTCGCGTACCTCTTTGCCCGCACCCTTCATGAAAAGCTTGGTGTTCCGATTGGCATCATCGAGGGATCTTGGGGTGGCAAACCGATCGAAGGTTTCATTCCAAGATCGCAGTTCGAAAAGCAGGAAACGTTGCAACCACTCCTTTCGCTCGCCGAGCAGAATCAACTTGATGCGTTGGCTAAGCTCGAAGGAGGCGTGATCGTTCGCAACACTGCAGGCATGCCAGGGCGAATCTACAACGCGCGGGTGTCGCCAATCGCGCCCTACGCGATCCGTGGATTTATTTGGTATCAGGGCGAGTCCAACGCCGGTCATGGTGAAGATCCTCGCAATTACCGGTTCAAGATGCGAGCGCTCGTCGAGGGCTGGCGAGAAACCTGGGGTCAACCGGAGCTTCCGTTTTATTTTGTGCAACTACCAGCGTTCAAAGATGAGTTGACGGGATGGATTCGCTTGCGTGAAGAGCAGCGTCTGAGCCTGGACATTCCGCACACCGGAATGGCGGTGACGATCGATCTTCGCGACAGCGACATTCATCCGGCCAATAAACTTGATGTGGCCAGTCGCCTGGCAAACTGGGCTTTGGTGAAGACGTATGGAAAACAGTTTCCTTGCAGCGGGCCGCTGTTTAAGTCGGCCATCGTCGACGGTGATTCGATGCGAGTCGAGTTCGAACACGCGGATTCCGGTTTAATGGTGGCTCGCAAGGAAGGGATCGCCGCGGCAACGCCGACGCCTGATAACGCATTAGCGCACTTTGAATTGGCAGATGAATCCGGCAATTGGCATCCCGCCCAGGCAACGATCGATGGTTCCGCCGTGATCGTTCAGAGCCCCGGTGTTAGGAATCCGCGAGCGGTCCGTTACGCCTGCAGCGGGGCCCCGGAGAACGCGAACCTTTACAATCAAGTGGGCCTGCCAGCTTCACCGTTTTGCAGTGACTTGCAATTACTGGCGTGGGAGTCGGACAAATAACTTCGATCTCACCGAGACACCCGAGAAGCTTACTCGGTGGAAGCTTGTCAAAGATGCCGACCGCTGGCCTGAGTAACGACGGCTTGTCGGATCAATCCCTACCTTTCTTGATCGGCGAACCGGAGGCCGAAGGCACTCGCGACGACAGGCGTCGAAAAACAGCAGTCCGAACGCAAGTTTTGAAATTGCGGTTTTAGACGTTCATCGGCCCAAAGCCCAAGCCATTTGCCAGCCGACGTCAGTAGATCCGAGTAAACGGCCGGGCCGTTGGTCCTACAATTCATTGTTTTGTTTGGTCCCAGCCCGTTGGGTTGGGCTAGGTAAACGTCCGGGGCTTTGCCCCAAAATACAAATGCGCAACATCAAAAAAACGCAAGCGGGGCCACCCAACCCCGGCCGTTTCTACTTGTCGGCCTTGGAAATGTGACGGCTTGATAATGCAGTACGACTACATCGGGTGTGACGCTACCAGGCGTCCGGAATGTGGTATCGTAGGAGCCCTGTCAAACGGAAACTCGTCCGATCAGCGTGGTGGAAGATTCGATGGGGCGTGCCTTTTTGTTCGACAGGAACCTGGATGGAATGACAACATGAGCATGAGAATAAGAATGAGAAAGTGTTTGCTATTTTTGGCGATGGTGGCGGTTCAATTGGGTGCGCTGCACGTACATGCCGCGGATCATCCCAACGTCGTGATCTTGCTGGCGGATGATCTGGGATACCAAGATGTCGGATGTTATGGCGGACCTGTACGCACACCGAATATCGATGGACTGGCAGCTGCGGGAACTCGGTTCACGGATTTTTATTCCGGCTGTGCCGTTTGCAGTCCGTCTCGAGCGACTTTGCTAACAGGTCGACATCACATTCGCGCCGGCGTCTACAGCTGGATTCACGATGAAAGTCAAAACTCGCATCTGCTGCTGCGCGAGAACACGCTTGCAGAATTACTGAAAGGGGCGGGCTACGCGACGGCGCATGTGGGCAAGTGGCACTTGGGGCTGCCCACGCCCGAACGCCAGAAACCTACCCCCGCCGAGCATGGGTTTGATCACTGGTTCGCGACTTGGAATAACGCGTCCCCGAGCCATCGAAACCCGGATAACTTCATTCGCAATGGACAGCCTGTCGGCCCGCTGGAAGGCTATTCCTGTCAACTGGTTGCGGACGAAGCGATCCGCTGGCTAGATCAGGAAGGTCGATCGGATCGTCCGTTTTTTCTGAACGTCTGGTTTCACGAGCCTCACGCACCGATCGCCGCTCCCGGGGACATCGTTGACACCTATGGGACTCGCAAAGACAACGCGGCGATCTACAGTGCCACGATTGACAACACCGATCGCGCTATTGGACGCATCTTGAAGAAGCTGCGCGAAGTCGACGCCGCTGAAGACACGATTATCGTTTACGCATCGGACAACGGAAGCTATCGCGATGATCGCACCGGAGGTTTGCGGGGTCGCAAGGGCGCAAACTGGGAGGGCGGTATTCGCGTGCCGGGGGTCTTCGTTTGGCCCGGTCAAATTCAAGCCGGCCAGGTTTCTGGTGAACCGGCAGGGATTGTGGATATGTTGCCAACCCTCTGTTCTCTCGTCGGCGTCGAGCCTCCAGCAACACGTCATCTCGACGGCTCCAACCTGGCACCGATCCTGCGTGGACAAGCGGATGCGTTCACGCGGCACCAGCCATTGTTCTGGCATCTGCAGCGGAGCAAACCGATCGTCGCCATGCGAGACGGCAAGTGGTCTTTGGTCGCCCATCGAGACTACGAATTGTCGAGCAACAATATGTTCCAAGAATCCTGGATCCCGATGATCAAAACGGGCGGTTACAAAGACTTCCAGCTATTCGATCTCGAAAAGGACCGCTCGCAAACGACCAACGTCGCGGATGAATTTCCCGAAACGCTAGCGAGAATGAAGGAACGGCTGCTGCAGATCAACGCCAGCATCATGGCCGACGCCCACGACTGGCACCTGGATTAAGTCCAGCGTTGGTCGGCCGAGACGATAAAAAGCGGTAGGCGGCAGGGCTGCGATTGCATTGAGCCAGCCCGCTGCAGATTTTGTCCTGCCCAGCGGCAACGGTGATGCGAGGATGTCTAGCTAACCGTATCACTTGTTTCGTTTCTGCTGAGGCGGTTTGGCATTGTGAGTCGGCAGGTGAGCCCTCAGTTCCTGGATCACGGTTGCCGATGCAGGTTCCGAGGCGAGGTTCGTCCATTCGTATGGATCATTTCGGTGGTCGTACAGCTCTTCGCTGCCATCGGCATATCGAATGTATCGATGTGTTTGCGTACGCACCGCGTGATTCTTGTAGCCATGCGTCGTAATCGCCGGCTCATTCCACGCGGCTGACGGTTCACGCAACAAAGAGACAGCGCTCCGGCCCTCGACGTGCTGGGGGATCTCGATGTCGACCAATTCGCAAAGCGTTGGATAGATGGTCATGAAGTCGATCGGCCGCTCACATACGGTCCCCGCTTTGGTGACGCCGGGCGCGACCCAGATCAGCGGAGCTCGTGTCGGTTCTTCCCACAAGGCAAATTTGCGCCAGTGACTCTTTTCGCCAAATGACCAACCGTGATCGCCCCACAGAACGATGATCGTATTGTCGGCATGCGGACTGTTACGAAGTCCATCCAATAGACGGCCGATGTTCATGTCCGTGTAGGCACAGGTTGCCAGGTAGGACTGGATGGCGTCTTTCCAACGACCACTTTTTAGAAACTTGGCGTGATCACCGTTGGGATTGGCCATTTTGACGCCTGCTGGCGGAATGTCGCTGAGGTCGTCTTCACGATGAGGCGGCAGCTGTATTTGATCACGTGGAAACAAATCGTAATACTTCCGCGGAACGGCAAAGGGCAGATGCGGCTTGTAAAGACCGCAGGCCAGAAACAACGGCTTGTCGTGCTTCTGTTGCAGTTGTTCGATGCACCAGTTGACGACGTGCCAGTCCCCGAGATCATCGTCTTTTAGATCATGCGGCAGCGGTTCGTGATATCCCTCGTACTTCTTAACGCGGGGTCCGTCCAGCGAATAACTCTTGGGGTCCATGTATTCGGACCATTCCGATGGGTGATAGGTTTGGCTGTGGTAGATTTTTCCCGCGCCGGCAACATAGTATCCCGCTTGTTTGAACTGGTTGCTCAGCCCAAATCCCTCGGTGGTGTACTTCTTCCATGGGTCTCCGTTCATGTAGCAGCCTGTCGTCCAGGGACGTTGGCCGGTCATCAAGGCAGCTCGAGCCGGGTTACAAGCAGGTACGGCACAGTAGGCGCGGCTGAACGTCGTACCCATCTTCGCCAAGCGATCGATATTCGGCGTCTTGGCTTGCGGGTTGCGGCCCAGGTGGGTGACCCATGCGTTCAGATCATCCACGGCAATGAACAACACGTTGGGACGTTGTTTGTCCTCCGCATTTGTAGGCTCGAAGGCGCTCAGACCAAGACACAGGACAAACAGCAACATGCAACGCATCGTCGTGCTCACAAAAAGGTGTTGGGGCAGGGTGGTCGTCAAAAGATTCATGGCAAAGCTACTTTGATCGTGTTTAGGCAAGGATATCTTGGATGACGTTTCCGTGGACGTCGGTCAAGCGAAATTCACGCCCCTGGTAGCGGTAGGTCAATCGCTCGTGATCGAGACCCAGCAGATGTAGGATCGTGGCATTTAGGTCATGCACGTGCGCACCGTTTTCCGTGACGTCCATGCCAAGGTCGTCGGTCTGGCCGTAGCTTGCGCCCGGCTTGATGCCTCCGCCGGCCAGCCACATCGTGTATGCATCTTTGTGATGATCGCGACCAGACAGCTTTTTGTCGTTGACGCTACCGCCTTGTCGCAAAGGCGTCCGCCCGAACTCGGATCCCCAGACGATCAGCGTATCCTTCAACAGATCTTGCCGCTTCAAGTCTCGGATCAGCCCGGCGATCTGCTTGTCGGTCTCCTGACACTTTTTCGGCAACCGTGTTTCCAGGTTGTTGTGATGATCCCAATCGGAATCATAAAGCTCAATCAGTCGAACACCTCGCTGGACCAGCCGCCGGGCCAGCAAACAATTGTTAGCGAACGACGCCTTTCCGGGGGTCGCGCCGTAGAGTTCAAGCGTCTCTTTCGTCTCACCATCGATGCTCATCAATTCCGGAACCGAAGCTTGCATTCGATAGGCCATTTCGTATTGCTGGATACGTGTCTCGATTTCGGGATCCCCCGTGGCCGCGGACTGCTGCTGATTCAGCTGAGCCAGTGCATCCAGTTCCCGCCGCCTTCGCTTCTGGGTGTACCCTTCGGGGTTGGTTAGAAACAATACGGGATCTCCTTGCGAGCGGAACTGAATCCCCTGATAAACGCTGGGCAGAAAGCCGGTCGACCACAAACTGGTTCCCGCTCCGCCCGCGGGCCCGCTAAGCAGCACAACATACCCGGGCAAATCTTTGTTCTCGGACCCAAGTCCGTAGGTCACCCACGATCCAAGGCTGGGTCGGCCGCCTTGACCGAATCCCGAATGCAAGAACATTTGCGCCGGAGCATGATTGATCTCTTCGGTGTGTACCGAGCGAATAAAAGCGAGTTCGTCGGCGACTCCGGCTAGATTGGGAAGCAGTTCCGAGAACGAATGTCCGCTCTCGCCGTGTTTCGAGAATTTCCAGGGAGAACCCGCAAGCGTCGAAGTTTTTCCGATGAAGGCAAAGTCGCGATCCTTGGTCACCTCCGGTGGGCAGGGTTCGTTGTGTCGCTTGACCAGTTCCGGCTTTTCCTCGAATAGATCAAGCTGCGACGGTGCACCGATCATGTGCAAATAGATCACATGTTTCGCTCGCGGAGCAAAATGAGTTTGACCGGGCGCTGCGAACGCCTCGTCACCGAGCAGCGACGCCAGTGCGATCCCGCTGAACCCGATCCCACACGTGTTCAGGAAATCTCGGCGATCGATGTGAATTTCGTTGTGATGCGTCATCAGTTCTTTACCATGGGTCCATCGGAAGATAGCTGTCCGTGTATGTCAGTTCTTTGTGATCGTTTCATGCAGGTTCAGCAGGACGGCGGCCACACTGCGCCATGCGTCCGACTCAGCCTGATCGCGACTTGATTTAGGGAATTGGTCGGCGTGTTCTTCGAGTTGGCTGCGATAAAGATCTGCCAGTACATGGCGTTCCGCCTCGGTCGGCTTGCGTGCCGTGCAAAGCTGGAACGCGAAATCAAGTTGCGAGTCCAGCGGTCCCCCTTTTTTCTCGGTCAAGACACGGTCTGCCAGTGACTTTGCCGCTTCCACATAGACCGGATCGTTCAGCAACGTCAGCGCTTGAAGTGGTGTGTTTGTACGTGATCGTTTCACCGTGCAGACCAGCCGGGCGGTGGCATCAAAGTTGACGAAACTCGGGTAGGGAGATCCGCGTTTCAGGACAACATAGATTCCCCGCCGGTACTGTTCGCTGCCGGGACTGACTTCGTATTGATAAGCGGTTCCTCCCGTTTTGATCCAGATTCCATCAGGCTGAAACGGACGGATCGGTGGACCGTACTGTTTCAGACTTAATAAGCCTGAGACCGCCAACGCGTTGTCGCGAATCATCTCTGCGTCCATGCGGAAACGCGGCCCGCGTGCCAGCAATTGGTTGCGATCATCTTTTTCGAGCAGTTCCTCTGACAGATGGGACGATTGTTGATATGTCGCCGACATAACGATCGTCTTCAGAAGTTGTTTGGTCGACCAACCCTTTTCCACGAATTCGACCGCTAGCCAGTCGAGCAATTCAGGATGGGACGGTGGTTCCCCTTTCACGCCGAAGTCTTCGACCGTCGTTACAATTCCCTGACCGAACAACTCGGCCCACAACCGATTGACCGTGACTCTGGCAACCAACGGGTTCTGCGGCGATACCAGCCACCGAGCAAGATCCAGGCGATTCCGCGGACTCTCGGGCATGGAATGCAGAATTGACGGGGTCCCCGGTTGCACGACCTCGCCCGGTTTTTGGTAGTCGCCTCGCTCAAAGACCGTCGACATCCGCGGCTTCTCTAACTCGACCATCACGAGAGTGGTGTCCGGAACAACCGCTTGAATCTGCTTCTTAAGTTTGGCGATGTCAGACGCTAGCTTGCTGCTGCGAGTGTCTTGCTTGACTCGGTAGTCGAGGACCCTGCTGCGATCGCGTTTGGACCATTCTGCTATCGGCTTTGCTGCGACCTTGAGCAGTTCATCCGGTATCGAAATTCCTTCGCCGGCGCCAGTGACTGCGGACAGTTGAAAACGTCCGATCGTTCGCGCCTTTCCGAATTCCTGAGTGAGTGTGACGACGAGTTCGGCGTCGTTAGCAATGTCCAGCGGTTTTGCCAGAGTGAACGTTGCCCAGTGGGATCGATCGAACTGGGGCGCAATCGCCCACCCGGTTTTGGGTTTGTTCTGTAAGGCCCCCGAAACACCCCAGTTCGTTTGCGAGAAACTGGCTGTCGCCGACGAAAACTCAACCTTAGTTGCCGGAGAGGAGTCCAGCGGCCTGAGCTCCGCCGCGAATCCATTGAGCACAAAGTTTCTACGTTTTGGATCGCCTCGACCTGGCCCCTCGCCAGGCAACGAATGGTGTTGCAAGGCGTCGAGCTGAAATTTCCGGATGTCGGTCAGTTGACCCCGAACACGCACGGTGTAGACATCGGTATCAGGAGGATCTCCTCCCACTAACAAGATCGATCCATCCTCGAGCTTCTCGAAGGTATCGGTCGCGCCCTCCGACTGAAAACTCGTGATGTCCAACACGTGTGTCTTCGGTGCCTTCGCAGAACTTTCTGCCAGCTCCGTTACCCACGACTGGAGGTCCGATTCCAACTCATTGCGGAGGTCGCGAAGTTGCTGATTGGCCTCGGCCAGTTGTTTCTGCAGATCCGCGTGCTGGGCGTCCCGCTGCGGATTCGACAGCGGCATTGTGGGACCGTTGAACTGGATCGAACTGGGCTTGTTCGGGCTGGCAAGATCCGCTTCCAACTGAGTGTTATTGTAAAACGCCAGTAGTTGATAATAGTCCTTCTGGCTGAAAGGGTCATATTTGTGGTCATGACACTGACAGCACTCCAGGGTTGTGCCCAGCCAAACCGCGCCCGTGGTGTTCACACGATCCATGACCTGTTCGATGCGAGTTTCCTCCGGCAACGATCCGGCCTCGACGTTCGTCGGGGTGCAACGATGAAACCCCGTCGCAATCTTTTGTGATTCCGTCGCTCCCGGAAGCAGGTCGCCAGCAATCTGCTCGATCGTGAACTGATCAAACGGCATGTCGTCGTTGAGTGCTCGAATCACCCAGTCGCGATAAGCCCAATGCTCTCTGAGATTATCTTTCTGGAAGCCGTGTGAGTCAGCGTAATGTGCCAGATCAAGCCAGGGCCGCGCCCAACGTTCGCCAAACTGAGGCCGGGCAAGCAGTTCGTCAACCAGCGTTTCAAAACGATCTTCCGATGGGTTCGTCAGAAAGTGGTTGACTTCCTCGGGTGTCGGCGGCAGACCGATCAAGTCGAGATAGACTCGGCGAACGAGTGTTTGGGGTGTCGCTCGAGGCGACGGGCTGAGTCCTTCGTCGACGAGTCGTCGCAAGACGAATTGGTCGACGGGTGACTTGGCCCACTGACTAGCGGATACCGCAGGAGGTTGGGGACGCACAGGAGCGATGTACGACCAGTGTTTGTTCGCCTTAAAATCGTCCGGCCACGGAGCCCCTTGTTGAATCCAGCGGCGGATGATCGATATCTGTTGCCTAGTTAACGGGTCGCCGATCGCCGGCATGACTTCATCGTCACCGCGTGGCAGCAAGATTCTGCGCAACAGTTCACTGTCGGCGGGGCTGTCAACTTCGATGGTGCCGGACTGCAGCGCTTGGTCACGGACGTCGAGGCGGAGATCGCCCTCTTGCTTCTGCTCGCCATGGCACTCCAGGCACGAGCGATGGAGAATAGGATAAACGTCCCGAGCAAAATCGACCGACTTCTTCTTGGGCGTGGACGGTTGATCGGGCGCGTCACCGCATGATTGATCGGTGGCGGCAACGATTAGAAAAATCGCAACGCAGACGCATGCGGTGATGCGTAGAGGAATCATTTCGTTCATCCGAGGCTGGCTGTGTTTTGGCTCTCATGGGAACCCAACGGAATCGTTGTCGGTGCCGTGCTTCCAGGCCCCCCAGTGTACTCGATTCCACGACATTTCGTTCTCGCCGGGAATGTCTGAATTTTCCGAAATCACGGCTGCGGCTGGATTGGCTGACATCGTCCGGATCGATTCGAAATCGCATATCGCTCCCAGTCTCATGCAAATTACCGATAAAATGAGCCTCTCGATTGAGGTGGATGGCAGGAAATTCCCCAGATTCCTTTTGCTAGCCAGCCGGCGGTGTCTATCGGTGGCGGAGGCGTTCTGCACGCCGCACTCGTATCGAACGAGCCCCAATTACGGTACAGTTCAGTGTCTCATTACCATCAAGCGGCCGAGGAAATAATGGCAAAAGTCGATCAAGCAGCCCTGCAGAACGATGATCCCGTGGCGTTATCCGACCACACGGACAAGATCAAATCGCAGGTTCTAGAGAAAGTCGGCCGACCACCCCATCTGCATCGCGTGGAGGTGTGCCGGCACCACAACGACAACTATCGGGTGAACATTTGGGAGAAGTTGGAGCAGCCGGGGGACTTCGCTGTATCAACGCGGGTGCACATTTGGTCGTCCTATTATTTGAAGGTATCGGATTCCGGTGAGATCACGGCCAGCAACCCGCCGCTGACCAAACTCGGCATCTAGGCCTGTATTCCTAGCGTTACGGGAACGATGTCCGATCGCAGGACATTCATCTACCGCGACGACTGATGCCCAGCGGCGTAGACCGTCCCGTCGACGCGGTATCCTTTGACGTAACAAGGACGTGCATCATGCCTCCGTCGCATCTCCGCGCCCCAGAGAATGCCTGCATCGCATTTGCCGAACTGCAGACCAAATTGCATCGACGCCGACTCGCAAAATGACGTCAGTGAACCGCGCATCGGGCAAAGCCGACCGCAGTCCGTGACCGGCGTCCAGGTGTAGCACAACCAAAGCGACTTCCTGTCATCAGCGTTGTTTCGCGGGGTCACAAGCGCGCGAGTTCTCGCGAACGGTCAGGACGGGACAGTCCGCGGATCGAACAACGTTTTCGGCTACGCTGCCGAGAAAAAACTGCGCTACGGGGCCGCGGCCGTGCGTTCCCATGACAATCAGGTCAATGTTGTGATCGCGAGCGTACTGGACAATCTTGACGGATGGCCTGCCTTCCGCAAATGCGGTCTCGATCCTCACGTTCTCGTCCGACGTCGCATCGACGCACGCGTCAAGCTTCTGTTGCACCACCGACTTCAACTCATCAACATTGAACGATGGTGCGCAACCTGCTGAACCCGACGGCGAACTGAGCGTCCTGGAAAGGTTCTCGATTGCATCGAGGCCCATCAGTGTTTCTGTGACTCTCTCGGTATGGCTGACATGCAGCAGTGTGATTCTCCCCTCGAGGTCTTTGCATAGCCCGACGGCATATTGCAGCGCCGCGTGCGCGGATTCGCTGAAGTCCGTGGGAACAAGTAAATGACGCATGACTGACTTCCTTCCTTTTTCGTTCTATTGAGAAACAGTGGACTCGCCCACGGATTCATTGGGACCGACAACCGATTCGGATGCAGGTGCGCCATTCTTTGCTGTGTCGGGATTGAAGCGTGCATGCAACGACTGCCAGTCGATGACGAGTTTGCCGCCTGTTGACTCATGTTGCTTCGCCCAGTTCATCAACAAGTCCAGACAGGCGTGATCGATGTAGTCAAGCTCACTAAAATCGATATGTAATTCAGCGCGAGCGGGAACCTTCTCTAATTCTCGCGCCAGAGCGGGAAGACGAACGAAGGTGGCTGCACTTTGCAGTGAGAGAGTCACCCTGCGGGAGCCTTGTTCTTGTTCAAGCCGTGTGGCCAAGTGCGAGAACGTATACAGAAGTTTGGCGGCGGCAAGTCCGATGCCCACCAGTACGCCGGTCAACAGATCGGTGATGACGATGGTGCTAACGGTGGCGGCGTAAATCGCGACTTCACCACGACCGTACTTGCCGAGGTCGCGAATGGACTTGGGATTGACCAACTTGTAGCCCGTATAAACCAAAATCGCAGCTAGGCTTGAGGTCGGAATCAAACGCAGTACAAACGCCAAGCCTGCGACGAAGATCAGCAGCCACAGTCCGTGCAGGATCGCGGAAGCGCGGGTGCGTCCGCCCGCTTGGACGTTTGCCGAACTGCGAACAATCACTCCAGTCAGCGGGAGCGCTCCAAGAAAACCGCAAACAACATTCCCGACACCCTGCGCAAAGAGCTCGCGGTCGTATCGAGTGCGGGGACCTTGATGCATCTGATCCACTGCCGTCGCACACAACAAGGTTTCTGCACTGGCAACCACCGCGATCATCAGTCCGGCCTGAACTACGGCCGCCCAGGGTGCCGAGCTCAGTACGGTGAGGCTCGGAAACCGCACATCGCTCCAAAGATTATTGGGGATTTCTACGTACAGCACCGGTACCGCGAGCAGGGCGGCAACTAGGGTTGCTAAAACCACCGCGATCAAAGGGGCCGGCACGACCTTGAGAGGCTTGGGCGCGGCCCCCTGCCATAACAGGATGACTGCGATCGTCAGGATACCGAGGTAGGCTGCCAGATGGTGATTCTTTTGATGGCTCATAAGATCTTCAAGCGACGCTACGGCTTGGACCTGTCGTGGCAAGATCTCTTCGATGTTGTTTTGCTGCAACGCGGTTGCCGCGGCACCACTTTGAAGAATCGCCAAGGAAGCCGCTTCATTGATCCTGGTAAATTTTTTACTCGGAACCGACTCCGTTTCAAACTCCTTTAATCGAACATCGACAGCACTGAGCTCCTTCGTAATCTGTGATTGCTCGGTCGCCAAGTCAACCAAGTCAACGGTCGCGATCTCGACAAGAGCATCCGAGGACTCGGCCTTTTCTCTGTTCCCAGGATGCGGTACGCGCTCAGCCACTCGCTCGTGCAGGTTCACCTGACGCTGGTGGAGGTCGCCAACGGTGCGCAACATCTCGGTCCGGAATTTCCGATCTTCACGGCCGTTGAATTCGGGGATTGCCAAACCCTTCCAAATCGCTTGCGGAATCGTAACCAGGTTTCGGATTCCGCTGCCCTTCGGCTTGTCGTCCACCATCACGTGGAACTGACTTGCGAAGATCAGTACACCGATTCCGGCCAACATTCCTTTGATGACAGCGGGCGAAACAGCGCGAAACCATTGCCCTAACTTCAGAACCCCAGCAACGGCTTGCATCAACCCCGCGATCAAGACGATGGTGCCCAGCATTTCCAAGCCAAATCGCTGGACGACCTCATAGACAATCACCGTTAAACCAGCCGCAGGCCCACTGACTTGCAACGGACAGCCGGCCAGCGTGCCAACAACCAACCCGCCGACGATGCCGCTGATAAGACCGGCAGCCACAGGGACTCCTGAGGCGATCGCAATGCCCATACATAATGGCAACGCGACCAGGAACACCACGACAGACGCCAGTAAATCGTGCTTGATGATCGAGCCGAACGCGGTCTCCTGCTCCTGATCCATTTCTTGGGTGCTACTCATCTTTCGTCTCTTTGCGATCTGGATTGGTTAATCTTGAGCAACGCCAACGATGCGATCTGTGTCTAAATCGAAGGCAACTCAGCCGAGACACTCGAGGAACGAGCGACGGTTTCTTCCACGGGCAGATACTGTCCCTTTTCGGCGTCGTACGCGAAAACTTGACCAGTCTCGAATTTATAAACCCAACCGTGTAGCTTCAGTTCGCCACGGGCTAACTTTGCCGCTACGGAGGGATGTGTCCGCAGATTTTCAAGCTGCACCAGTACATTCTCTTCGACCGTCGCCGTCAGCCGAGGCGCTGCTTCGGTGATGTGCTTGTAGTTCTCCTTCATGATTCGCGAGGTGGCTTCGGCATGCGTCAGCCAAGCACGAACTGCCGGCAACTCGTCGACAGCCTCAGGGTGCAGCAAGCCATTCATCGCTCCGCAGTGGGAATGACCACAGACAATGATGTCCTGCACCTTTAACACAGAAACGGCGAATTCGATTGTGGCCGCTTCCCCACCAAGCACGGCTCCGTAAGGAGGCACGATGTTGCCGGCGTTTCGCATGATGAACAGCTCACCCGGTTGTGTTTGCGTCAACAGGCTGGGATCGATGCGCGAGTCAGAACAGGTGATGAACAATGCCAGCGGCTGTTGCCCCTGGGCCAATCGCTCGAAAAGTAACTTGTGGGAAGTGAAATAGCTATCTTGAAATTCGTGAATGCCATCGACGAGTTTTTGCATGGTCCTGAGTCCTTGAAAGAGATTGGAATGAAGCGATAATCTGAATTGCATTTAGTGTCGGTCGTCTGGCTATACGTGCCGCAACCGCAGTACGCATGCCGCCAAAGCTTCCGCCAGCATCTTAAGGATTGTGATAGGAGGCAGGGCGTTGACGACGAAGTTCGTCCCAGAAGCAAAGGCCCGGCTAGAGAAGCAGCGGCGCCATGAGATGGTTCGCAAGCCGATGCCCGGTGGGAGCGGTTCGGCCCACGTCGCCAACCACACGAAAAGTTGCCCTTCGATACGCGACAACCAAATGCCGCGATTCTGACTGAGAACGGCGAAGCGGCGTATGACATTGGGTGCGGACGACCGCTTCCTCCGATGACTCCGCTGCATCAAGAGGTGCTTCGCATTCGGAAAGGCTCGATTGCAATCCAATGCAGGGCATGATTCCAGGCAAAAGAACGGCCCCGACCAACAGCAAACAGCGCAACAGTCCCCCAGTGCTTCCTCTCACTTTGCTTTTGGGGTAGTGAATGTCGCCAGACTTCGTGAATGGCGAGAAATTCTGGCGAATCTCACTACATTGAACCCAAACCGTAAAAATGGCCGAAGCATTAAGAACAATGCCCTTTTGAATTAGAAAAATGGGGGCTGCGTTCTTCATCGTGCATTCTTGAGAAGATCTATCCACAGTACCACGCCAATAAGACCGAACACGGCGGATGAGCAATGTATGAACCCATACGGATACACTCCAGAAGCACGTTTTGTGCCAGTGCAACAAAACGCTGATAACACGGGCACGACCAGTACGAAGATGATTAGAAGTGTCCTCCGTTGTCCGCAACTACAGCAACAAAGTGGTTTGTCAGCATTGAATTATAGGGGAGTGGACGAGACTACGAGTCCTTGAAATTTGATAAATCGCAGAGACTCGTAGCCTCGTCCACTACAGCCAACCACTAGCAAAGCATCCGACAATTTAGTTCGTTCGCCCCCGACTGCGTTGGCGATCGTTGCTTTCGAATTCATGAAGCCTATGTCATTTTGATACAAAGTGTGCGGTGGCCGAGTCCAACTCCGATCATCTCGATTAAAAGCCCGCGGAGGGAAGGCTCTTTACCATCATGCGATTCGCTATCCTACCGCAAAGTATGGGGACCGACCTGCCGATTCCTCTAGCGAAAAATCAATCCACCCGTCTTTCTGATTCCAGAAAGAAAAAGGTTCCAGGACTCAATATCAAGGCTGTCTCTTGAACGACCGGTAACGGCGAACGGCGGGGCAATGGCATTCGAAGAGAACTGTACGATGACGCCAACAATCTGATAAAAGCGATGCACGTTTTCGCCCCATAGAATTTTCGATCGTACCGCCATGAGGCGATAGACAACAAAATCGCTCTTCCGACGGCCACAAACCAGCATGAACAGCCCTGCGGCAACGATCAAACATCCCCAAAGCACGTGCATTCTTCTCTCTCAATCACTTGATGTCTGATTTGGGCAATCGGAAGCAATTGTCTGTATGTCGGCTGCCGGTCAGCTTGCCTCGCTGGCCAGCGAAGCGAGATGTCAAGAACCAAGTTTGCGTCCCACGGTGAGATTCGAGGCACTTGCACTTCGCTATCCGCCTCCGTTACTTCGTATCACTTAATAGCCCGGAAACTGCGTGGTGTCACAGAACGTTGGCGATATGCGGGTACGGACGTTTGATCCTCCACTGGCCAAACGCGATTTCGTGTCCTCCGCGTCCATCCCTTGGTACGTGGTGTTTGTCACGCGGATTGTAATTTGCGAAGCATCCGGTCGGCCTTGCGTCTAAATGATCCGTAGATCGACTTGTCTGCATCGTACCACGATTGTCGGTCACCCACATGCGCAATCGTCCGAACCACGTTGCGCAATAGGATCGCATCACCGACAATGTCGTCGAGTCGATGATTGATTAGTCCAAATACGCATGAAGCACCGTCAGAATCACCTTGGGATGCGCCGGACATCAGGTATTGAAGGTACGCCGGAAGATAGTAGCGGAAACAGATCGCTGGCATGAACATCAGGTCCTCTTCGCGGTTGAGCGCGTCGGCGGCGATCATGGAAACCGCTTGTTCTAGAGTCTTGCCGTTAAACCGCTCGTACGCGGCCTTTGCATCCAGGCACCAAGGTTCGCTGTGCCAGTCGTCTTCGGTCGGGGGCGCGATCATAGTGGCTTCGATAAACGTCAAGACTCAGTGGGTCGGGAGACAATTGTGCTGAAGCGAAGCGAGCCAACCCACGCATCTCGACTCCACCGCATCCTTTTGTCATTTGTTCTGTTCGGCTAAACGATTGCCCTCAGCGTCTACCTCCCAGTAGTTTGCTTGTGCGCTGTGGTATTCCAGCAGGACAGACGAATGGGAGACAGACGAATGAAGCTGGGCAGAGACCAAGCGTTTCAGTCAGCGAGCGGCGGCTAACAGCGACGTCAATGAGCCGAAACAGCGATCGACGGGTTGTTCAATCGACGGTGCGAATTGGCGACCCGTTATCGGCAAAAAAATGATTGACAAAAAGATGAAGGCCCAAAAGCCGAGGGACTCGCTTTTCCGTCTCTCCAATCTTTGTGTCGCGTCAATCTTTCGGTTCCACATCCGCTATTGCCTGACGAGCACGTTCACGACTTGGTTATTCATCGTGGCTGGCTACCTCAGAGATTGGGGAAGTACTTCTGCAGAGGAGAGTTTAATAAGTCTCCAATATTACAAACGACAAAGTCCGAAAGGTATAGCAGGAAAAACGTGCCAAGATAGAGCTTAATCGCACTCGTGAAACGCCCCCCAACCGCTATCCGAACTGCGTGAAGGATAAGGCAAGTTGCAACACCTGAGCAAAAGATCAGCGAACAGACGCCAAACGAATATAGTAAATAGTGGTTGGGATAGAGTCGATTCAATCGCCAGATTGCACCGCTTACGAGTACGGCATGAAACAAGAGAAACGGGGTGGTCAACAGCATAAACCTGATCACCTGGCGTCGCGTAAGAGACCGCCAGAAAGCAGTCCTCCAACGCACGTCCATCGTTGTGTCTGGCGGGATGTAGGGGTTTGGCATTCTTCAGTCGGATAACGTCTGGGTTTTGCGGGCCGGGACGATTGAATTTCCATTGCCAAACGCTCACTGGCCCGGCTCCGCAACAACCCTTGGTTCTTGCGTTGGGGCTTGCATGGCGAACGACTCACCAATGGGACGGACCTGACGAACCCTAGAATACCGGCCGAAGTGGGGCCGAGCAACAATCGACAACGCAGAATCGAAAACACAGCGTTCTTGGAGCCGTATCGTTCTGGGCGTCATTAACAACCACAGATGCACGCAGATGCACACAGATACGAACCTCGATCAATCACATCTGTGTCCATCGGTGCAAATCTGTGGTTAAGACCGACCGCACTTTGGTCCGACGCGAAGGCTCCAACGATCAGGTGGTTCTAACCGAAGTGCCGTTCGCCCGATGCGATGTCGCGGATGACGTGAACTGGAGACCACCGCCGCTCCGTCACCATCGCATGGTTACACCGATCGACTCAAGCACGTGTGTGTTTAGTAGAATCGGACTAAGCAACGCCAACAGAATCCAGTATACACCAAGCAGTTGACCAGCAGATTCGAGCCAATCCTGCATTACGTTCGTCGCATCGGCGAGGCGTAGTGTTAGCCAGCCTGCAATGACAGCAAAAGCCGGTAACCTGGATTCGGATAATACCTCCCAAAAAATGTTAATAAATCGATCCGACAATGGTGCTTGAATTGCAAAGAGCCAATGCCAGTTCAGTAGCACGGTGAAAATCGTGAGAAAAGTGCAGAGCAACAACGCTAACTTGCCTGGCGACCGGGCGGCGACACGAATCGGTGTCAAATCAAACAATACAAGCAGCGCGAGAGTCCACGTAAAGGAACATCCAGCAACACCAAAGTAGATCACGATCAGCATGCGGGTGGGCAATTGACTTAGCTGGTCATTACACACAACACACGCAGTAAGCGAAACGGCAATCGCCGCTGTCAAAAACATCCCATCGAGAATGCGGAACCGTCTTCGAATCGGAGGTGTGTCGATGCGAGATGCTTTCAGTAGGTGTAACGGTTGTGATGTGCGGGTATCGGCAGTTGACCGACCATGTAAATTCGGCGACCACCGACACGCCGTACCATCTCATGGAGATGTGTTATTGTCTATCGGTCCTTAGCCGTGGAACGAATTCTTGGATTTGAATCATGTAGTTGATTGTTCCCGGAATAGGAGTTAGCGTTCCATTCTCCCTTTGAACAAATGTGCAAGCTGCAACCGAAAACGTTGACGTTGCGACCAGGTCTCGCGGAACGGAAAGGCGAAAAGTAGCCTTAGGGATCCTAGAGAAGATACTTGTGTGGTTCTTGGACAGCGTGCGATTGCCGTCACTGACGACCGTATTCAGTACGGCAAACTGATAGTCTTTTAGCATGAGCGTTACCGAGAATTCAATAAGGTCATCTGATGGAGTTGCGCTGACAGAGATCGTATCCTTGTGATCGTTAACGTATTGCGGGGTAACGACTTCGTCGACGGTCAATCCGTGTGCGGTACCAACGTAGAGTGCCAACACGATTCCGGACAGTTGAGCAGCTTGTAACATCGCGACTGGTTCCTGGGACTGTGTAGAGATTCGCCGTGCGTGCATGCTGCACATCGACCGCATAACGAGGCGATTATCGCCGGATGTTGGGGTGATAAGTTGATCCCACGGGTGTTATCGCTTGTGTGTTGGGAGTTTATCACCACTTGGGAATTCACCGAGTATCAGCGATTCGGAATCCTGGGTCAAGCAAACTGGTTTACCCATTATGGTGACCGCATTGATTTGCCCAACGTGTACGCGAAAAATCTGGCTCCAAAGTGCTGGGGTTGTGCGATTCGCCGTTCGGAAAGTTTGAGCGGCAACGTGATACTTCCGTTGGCTCAAAACCGTGATCCAAGTTTCGGAGTCGCCCGATTACAGCGACATAGTAACAACGGGGCGACGCACCTGGTGAGTTCTTTTGCGCCGTAAAGACTCACGGTTCGTCACGGTAGCCTGCGGCGAGGTACAGTCGGGCCGCTTCTTGATAGGCGGGATCCCAGCCGAGTTCTTGTAGCAGATCACGCCGTTTCTTGAGGTACCATTTCGGATCAATCGATTGCCGACTTACCGACTCGCCGCCACATCCGATCCTAGAGCAGGATGAACTCGGGCCGATCTCGATCCGCTTACTTGATCAGCCTGTCGTCAACTTCTTGTAGAAAGCACCCTCGTTGATGGTGGGGCGTTCGGGGCGGCCGTTGTAGTTGTATGTGAGTTGCATGTTGCTCAGCCCCAGCAGGTGCAGGATGCTGGCGTGCAGATCGTGGACGTGCAGTCGGTCTTCCACCGCTCTTAGGCCGAGTTCATCCGTGGTGCCGATGACCTGTCCTCCCTTGACGCCGCCGCCGGCCATCCACATCGAGAATCCCGTGGGGTTGTGGTCGCGTCCGTTGCCCTGTTCGGACATCGGTGTCCTGCCGAACTCTCCACCCCATACGACAAGCGTCTGATCGAGCAATCCACGTTGCTTCAAATCCTTCAACAGCCCCGCGACCGGTTTGTCCATCGCCTTGCACAATTGGGTGTGGTTGGACTCGATGTTGTTATGTGCATCCCAGCGGCTGCCGGCGCCGTGGTACAGCTGAACAAAGCGGACACCCCGTTCGACCAGCCGACGAGCCAATAGGCACTGACGTCCATAAGAAGCGGTTTCCTTTTGATCCATGCCGTACAACGCTTGGGTCGATTCGTTCTCTTGGCTCAGATCGATTGCTTCGGGGGCCGCAGCTTGCATTCGAAAAGCGAGTTCATAGCTGCGGATTCTCGCCTCGAGTTCACTTTGTTGTGGGTGGTCGTTGGCAAAGGATTGATTCAGCGAATTCAGCAGATCGAGTTTTCCTTTCTGAACCTTGGGGCTGATGCCTTCGGGCGTATTGAGGTTGCCGATGGGCTGTGAGCCTTCGGACAGATGAATCCCTTGGTAAGTCGCGGGCATAAATCCGGCACTCCAGTTGCGAGGACCATTGACGACCGAGCCGCGACCATCTTGCATCACCACGAACGCGGGCAGGTTCTGATTCTCGGTACCCAGTCCATACGTCACCCAGCTTCCCAGCGAGGGACGTCCACCGAGCATCGAGCAGGTGTTCATCTGGCACACGCCGGCGGAGTGGCTGTTGCCATCGGTCCAGCAAGAACGAATCACGGCGATGTCGTCGACACACTTCGCCGTATGCGGGAGCCAGTCGGAAACCCAGGTCCCGCTTTCGCCGTGCTGCTTCCATTTCCGTTTCGACTCCAGCAGCGGCGAATGGAACTCTCCCATGGCGGTCAGCACCGTACCAAAACTGTCGGGAAGATGCTGGCCGGCGAGACGGTTCAGTTCGGGCTTGGGGTCGAAGGTGTCGATGTGACTGGGGCCTCCTTCCATGAACAAGAAGATCACGTTTTTGGCGGTCGGCGGGTGATGCGGGACCGGTGTCTGACTTGGATTGGTCGCCGCGGCTAGACGGTTCGTCTGGGCCTGCATCGCAGCCAGCGCAAGTGCTCCGAAACCGGCCCCACTCTGGGTCAAGAATTCACGTCGCGATCGTGGAAGCGAAAAATGAGGGTTCATCGTTGGACCGTTTTGCCGAGGGGAGTGTCGCTTTTCGCTCCGCGAAAATAGCGATGTTTGAAATTGACGCTGCTTTCGCGGGCGACATCGATTGTATTTCTAAGGTAACGAAAGTCTTGACGAGTTCCGTAGTGGACGAGGCAACGAGTCCTTTTTGGCTCAATGAAGCTGCAGGACTCGTAGCCTCGTCCACTACCGCCCGCCATTTATTGTTCCGAACATCCTAAATTAGCGGACATACAGGAACTCGTTTGAGTTCAACAACACATGGCACAGATCGACAAAAGCGGCGTAGGCGGGGGTGAACTTTGCTCCGCGTCCGCCGAGTTCTATTGGCAATCCATCGGGTAAGCTGTCCTTCAGCAGCCCCGGCTTCGGCTCGAACTTCCAATAGCCGATCGTGGACGCGGTGAACCCCTCGGCGGTATGCAGCAATTCCGATTCCGAGAGGGCCTCGTTGGAAAGACGAACATCGTCGATCAAACCATCAAAATGGTCTGCTTTTCGTCCCGATCCGACGCTCAGCGGATCGTGGTTGGCTGTCATTGAGACCAACGGGTTGGGAAACTCCACCGTCGACATCGGTTCTTCGTCATTGGACAGATCCTTCAAGTGGAACTTAATCACGCCCGAGCTTACCGGTGTTTTCATCTGCACGCTGACGGCGGCGTAGTAGGGTTTGTTGATGTCCAAGTGATGATCCGAGAACAGCACAACCTCCTCAGGCCGGCCCTCGGAATTCATCCCGAAGACCTGCAGCACCAACGTCTGCGGCTTCCGGCGAGATCCCTTTCCGGAGATCCCAAACAGCCAGCCGGACCTGGAATCGCCTCGAGCCATCTTCGCTGCTAGCGTGCGTACCGCTCCTGATTGATATATCGACCGCAGCTGAAAGATCGCTTCGAACGTAAAGTCGTCGACATCGAGGCGATGATCGGCGGGAACCTGGAATCGTTCCTGTTGTGGTTTGTCTTCGAACAGCACTGCCTGGCCATCACGATACGGAACTTGTCCGGTCGTGACATTGGCCGGCACCCCGTCATTTTGCTGTTCGCTCGCACGGAATTGTTCTTGCATATCGAGGAACGACTTCGCTTGCTCGACTTCGTCTGCGGTCGGTAGACGACCGAAGAAGACCTCCCACAACCTTTCCAATCGTACTTGAACATTTTCATCGGTGGTCGATTGCGAGTAAATTCGCTCGGCCAGCGCAGCGGCGTGACCCAGCATCACTTGGCTGTTGATCAGCAGCAATGATTGAACCGGCGTGGTCGTGGCATCTCGGCTGGAGCTACTGGAGATAAATTGCGGCAGATCGAACACCTCCATCAACGGATCGAGACTGTTCCGCATCACGCGAGTGTAGATCGACCTGCGAGGACGGTCCGCCAACACGGCGGGACCACCGCGAGTCGATTGAAGTTTTCCGGTGACGGCAAAGATGGAATCGCGAATCTGTTCGGCATCCAAGCGGCGCACCTCGCCCCTCCAGTACCAGCGATTGGTGGGATCTTGCTGTTGGAACTCCGCAAGTTGCGGATGCGAGGCGGCCTGACGGTAGGTTGCCGAAGTGACAATCAGTCGATGCAGGCTCTTGAATCGCCAGCCATTTTCGAGAAAGCGGCTGGTCAGCCAATCGAGTAATTCAGGATGCGTGGGGGTACCGCCAAGGATGCCAAAGTCGCTGCTGTTCGCGGCCAGCCCGCGTCCAAAGTGATACTGCCACACGCGATTGACGATCACACGTGTTGTCAGTGGATTCTCGGGACGAGTCAGCCATTTGGCGAGCACGGATCGCCGTCCGGTTGTATTGGGAACGTTTTCCGGAGGCGTGATCGTAGGAACTTCGGGCTCCATGATCGTGGGAAATCCCGGCGCCACTTCCGTCTTACGCTTGGGAATGATTGTTGGCGGAGCAACGCTGCCGGCATCCGTGATTGTCATCGGCTGCGGCAAGGATTTGGGTTTCAACGAATCAAATTTCGCCAGCTCGCGTCGCAGAGCCAGGATTTGATCCTTCGCGTCACCTTTCGCCCGAGAATCGACACCTCGTTGGTCGTGACGAATCAACCGGTTGGCGAATGCCACCAACTGTTTTTCGTAGGGTGTGTGTTCCTCGGGATCCTTACGAATGATCTCCATCAAATCATCGGGGTACCGTTTGGTGGTCGCATCGAAGACAGCTTGCAGCGGTTTTTCGAGCAGTGCATCGAGTTGCTCTCGAAGCTCACGAGTTTTCTGCAAATAGACCGCCTCTTGAGCCGCGTATGCTGCTTTTTCATCGGCGGTTGCCGCAATCACATCGTCGCGAGGGAGCGTGGCTTCAAAGAAGGCTCGCAGTCGAAAGTAATCCTTTTGTAACAACGGATCAAATTTATGATCGTGACAGCGGGCACACTGGAAACCGAATCCAAAGAAGACATCGCCTGTCACATCAGTGAGCTCATTAAGAATGCTGTCCCACTGGCCGCGAATATCGGGCACGTTGTATTCGAAAATCCCGTGTCGCATAAATCCGGTGGCGATCAGAGCCGCGGGATCGTCGGGAAACAGTTCATCCCCCGCCAATTGTTCCTGAACAAACCGGTCGTACGGTTTGTCTTTGTTCAGCGAATCGATCACATAGTCGCGATACCGCCATGCTTGGGGACGGCCGCGGTCCGCGCGGTAACCATCGGATTCCGCATACCGCACGAGATCCAACCAATGCCGTGCCCATCGTTCGCCGTACTCTGGGCGATCCAGCAATTCATCAACGACCTTCCCGTACGCCTGCGGGTCGGTGTCTTGTTCAAACGCCCGCACTTCCTCAGGTGTTGGGGGCAGTCCGATGAGATCAAAATACAGACGACGCAACAACGTTGCTCGATCCGCTTCGGGTGCGGGGACAAGTTGCTGGCGATCCAGATCCGCTGCGATGAATTGATCGATCTCGTTACGGCACCATTCGGGCTGCGAAAGCTGTGTCGGCGGAACAGGATCGGTCACGGGTTGGAAGGCCCACCAATTCAGTTCTTCGTCCGTAAACGTCTTGCCTTCGGGACGCCGGACGACGTCGCCGTGGTCACCTGGCCAAGGAGCCCCCATCTGAATCCACTTGGCAAGAATTTCGATCTGCTCGTAGCTTAACTTCTTCGAGGGCGGCATCTCGAACGTTTCGTAGCGCACCGCCTCGATCAGCACACTCGCATCAGGATCCCCGGGTTCGATGGCTGATCCTGATTCGCCTCCCAACAACAGCGAGCTGCGTGAATCGACACGCAGACCTCCCTTGGACGACTTTTCCGAATGGCACTTATAGCACTGTTCGCTCAACAGTGGCCGAACATGCTTTTCAAAGAACTGCAGTTGCTGTGGCGTGAGCGGTTCGTCAGCCAAGGCGACATTGTCGACCGCACCCGCCGTGAAGAAGAGTGCAAACGCGATCGATAACAGTGATGGTTTCTTCAGGCAGGTCATTGATTCAACTCGGTTCATCCAAGATATCGCGTTGTAAGTGTGGGATAAGCTTCCAGCCTGTCGTTTCCACCATGACAGGCTGGAAGCCTATCCCACCTATTCCTTACCCGAACAACGCGGCGATGGGCTTTCCTTGGTCGGTGATCGGGATCGGGCGTGAGCCGTCGAAAAGTTCGTGGGCTGGATTGATGCCAAGCGCGGCGTGGATCGTGGCGTGGAAATCGGGCACAGAGACAGGGTTCTCGACGATCTTCTTACTGCGATCGTCGGTCACTCCGTAGGCGCCTTGATGATTCAGCCCGCCACCGGCGAGGACTAGACTGAAGCAACTACCTTGATGTCCGCGGCCACCGCGAGCATCGTATTCGGCGGGGCGACCAAACTCGGTGCCGATCACGACCAGCGTCTTGTCGAGCATGCCCTGTTTTTCGAGGTCGCTCATCAGGGCTGACAATGCGGCGTCGAGTTCTTTGATTAGCAGATGCTGGTTTTGTTGGCCTTCGAAGTGGGTGTCCCAGCCGGTGCCGTTGATGAAGTTCAAGTTGTGGGAGACTTCGACGAATCGCACGCCGGCCTGCACCAAGCGACGGGCTAACAGGCAGCGTTGACCGAACTCGCCCCCGTAGGCGTTCCGCAAATCGTCGGGCTCATCCTGCAGGCGGAAATGACGCATGAAGTCTGGGCC
>TARA_R110002073_G_scaffold56905_28_pt1 | contig 33698 bp, 29 predicted proteins | sample TARA_R110002073 | Tara Oceans TARA_R110002073 (sample SAMEA4397174) | marine metagenome | biome: Polar Biome; feature: [DCM] deep chlorophyll maximum layer (ENVO:01000326); material: water (ENVO:00002006), including particulate matter (ENVO:01000060) such as... | depth 40 m | reverse complement strand
GATTGGTCTGTTTAGGGCGGGTCGGTCTGGGGTTGGCTGGCCGGTCTGGCTAAGTCGAGTCTGCAGCAACGTCACCTCCTGGCTCCATCACACACACTCTAACTCTCTCGCTTGCTGTGAAAGCCATTATGTTTGAAGTTGAGCAAAAGTTTCATTTGGACGATTCGACTGCCACCGAAGCAAAGTTGTTGGAGGCGGGGTTTCAGGCCGTCGAAACTCAGACCCACCGGGATACCTATTACAATCATCCGTGTCGTGATTTTGCCGAGTCCAAAGAGGCGTTACGGGTGCGGCGGATCAATGGATTGCCGCGGATCACGTACAAAGGAACGAAGTTGCCTGGCGCGATCAAGGCTCGGCGTGAATTGGAATGGGAACTGGGGCCCGGGGATGCCGATGGCGATAAGACCGAACAGTTGCTGCAGTTGCTGGGGTTTCAGCGAGTCGCCGAAGTTTGCAAGACGCGCTGTGTGTTCGAGCCGGCTGAATCCGCAGCGGAGTCAACTGCAAGCGATTGGGGCGGCTTTTCAGTGGTGCTGGATGACGTCCAGCAGGTTGGCCGATTCGCCGAACTCGAGTTGATCGCCGAGAACGAGTCGGATGTCCCGCAGGCCCGCGACCGAATCAGGCGGCTGGCGGACCGGTTGGGCTTGCGGCAAACCGAGTCACGAAGCTACTTGAGAATGTTGCTGGAAGTCTCGGCTGGCAACAGTATCGGTGAATAAGTGCCCTGTAGGTCACCGCGAGAGGGTAAGCTCATTTGACTAGTCCAGCTTGACTAGTTTGCTTCCCCTTACCAAAGCACCTATGCTTGTAGTCTGACGAGCATGTTTAATGAAACTAAATTTTTGGAGAAGAAAAGTATGTTGCTGAAGAAAGTTGCAAGCGGTTTGGCCATCGCTCTGATCGCTACCGCGACGGTATTCGCTGGTGATGTCGAATTGGAAGGGGTGCAATGCGTCGTTGCGTCGAAGCCTGCCGATGCGAGCAAGTCAGCGGACTACAAAGACGGCAAAGTCTATTTCTGCTGCAATGGATGTGCTGGAAAGTTCGCGAAGAACAACGAAAAGTTTGCCAACAGTGCCAATCGCCAATTGGTGGCGACCAAGCAGTACGAGCAAAAAGCTTGCCCTATTAGCGGCAAAGACCTGAATCCTGAAACCGCCACCGAAGTTTCGGGGGTCAAGGTGACGTTCTGCTGCAACGGCTGTAAGGGCAAAGTCGAAAAGGCAGAGGGCGATGCCAAAGTGAAATTGGTCTTTGGTGAGAAGGCATTTGCGAAAGCGTTCGCAAAAGCAGAGGAAAAAACAGAGTAAGTGTCCGATTGGTAATCGAAAAAGGTTACCTTGTTTTCACTTTGAAAAAATCGAAGAAGCCGAGCGTGTCGCACGTTCGGCTTTTTTTGTGCGTTGGCCTTGGCTGGCTTCCCAGACCAAGGTGATTCTGAGCGGAAATCGTCCAGCGTTCTTCGCTGCTTTGAGCGAACGGCAACCAGCGATACATCTGCGATGTGCACGGACGTTCACCGTCAGGCCGGATATTTTCTAGCTACTTTTCCGTGTCCGACGTTAGAATTCCAGATAATTCGGCTTCGTATACAGCCGTTACTTCCTCCGCCGCTGAGGTACTTTGATCGAGTGGCGGCACTATCGTTGCTGCATTGTCCTTTCAACACGGATTTACAGGAAAGAGGGATACTCAACACCGAACACCATTAAAAATGAGTCAGATCCATGAAACCCGAATCGAATCACAGCGTTTCCGTGCTTTTTGGACACTGGAAACAGGAGCACAGCAGTCTGCAGCAGGAATTGGATGCCTTCCGCGACTGGACCAGCGGCATTGCGGAGCAGCCGTCTCCGGAATTTATCGAGTCCGCTAACCGACTGCGTCAGATTCGCGACCGACTTGTGGATCATTTTGTTCGGGAGGATCAGATTGGCAGACAACTTCGTTCGCACTACCCGAAAGGTTCCCTCGAGGTAGAGGCAAGTTACCGGCAAGCGTGCCAGGACCACGAGGAACTGCTTTCGGAGCTTGACGATCTGGCCGAGCGGCTAGATCAGGTCGAGCCCCCTTTTGGAACGTGGGCCGATGCGGTTCATGAAGTCTCGTTGTTTATCGACCGTTTGGAAGAGCACGAAGAGTGCGAGGCAGAGCACATCCAGTGGCTCGCCCCACGAGAAGACACGGCGGTATGAGGGTGGCGGTAGGAAGGTAATAGGGCGTGTCTCGATAAACTAGCCACAAACTAGCCACACCTGGAGTGGACTGGCGGAGCAAAATCCCGTATTTTGGCGGCACGCCCAGGTGGTGGAATTGGCAGACACAAGGGACTTAAAATCCCTCGGCCGTTATGGCTGTGCGGGTTCGAGTCCCGCCCTGGGCACTGCGGCAAGAATCAGTGGCAACATCTTGCACACACGAATCTGCGTTTTCTTTGGATTCGTGTGAATCACCCTGGCACAGGGTGGCCCAATTTCCGGATACGGTCACCGGATCGTGCGACGCCTCCACCGTGGATAAACCATCTCTGGCCAATCCATGGATCGCAATGAGACGGTCATCCGCGCCCGCAGCGATGGTGAGATTGAACCAGGCGACGATAGTCCCCAATTTGTTTTCAATTTGCACTTGTGTATTCGCAATGCAATTTCGAGAACAACAGAACCGATCTCGACTGGCGTGAATTGCTGCGGTGCCAATCGGTTCCACGCACTGGCCCGCAAGGCTGCACAGGCCCGTAAAACAACTGGCTCAGCCGTACTGTTTTCAAAGCGAGAAGAGACTGAATCATCGCTCGAAAAAAATCCAAGAACGTCCCCTGTGACCCTGACCACTGCATTCAAGTGCGGGGTGCGCGCGTCCACAATCTGAAGAACATCGACGTCGATCTGCCTCGCAACGCACTCGTCGTGTTTACGGGCATCTCTGGTTCAGGAAAGTCTTCGCTGGCGTTCGGAACACTTTTCGCCGAATCGCAGCGGCGCTATCTCGATTCGGTGTCGCCTTACGCGCGGCGATTGATCGACCAGGTTGGCGAACCGGACGTCGATGCGATTGATGGATTGCCACCCGCCGTCGCACTTCAACAACAGCGGGGCACGCCGTCCGCACGGTCATCGGTGGGTAGCGTCACCACGATTTCCAATGGCCTTCGCATGCTCTACTCACGTGCTGGGAATTATCCGCGCGGCCAGAAGATGTTGTATGCGGACTCGTTCTCGCCCAACACTCCTGAGGGAGCCTGTCCTCGATGCCACGGCATCGGTCGCGTGTTTGAGGTGACGGAAAAACTGCTCGTGCCCGATGATACGAAAACGATTCGAGAGCGAGCCGTCGCTGCGTGGCCGCCGGCGTGGCAAGGTCAAAACCTTCGCGATATTCTTGTTTCACTCGGGCACGACATCGACAAACCATGGAAGAAACTGCCTCGCAAAACTCGCGACTGGATTCTGTTTACCGACGAGACACCCGTTGTCCCGGTTTATGCAGGGTTTGATCTTGACGAAGCTCGCGAGGCGAAAGAACACGACGCATCGCCAAGTTACATGGGTACGTTTGCGAGTGCCAGACGCTACGTGCTGCACTCGTTCGCGACGACGCAAAGTCACCGCACCAAGAAACGTGTCTCCCAGTTCATGCAGATTTCGGAGTGTCCGGACTGCAATGGAAAAAAACTGAAACGTGAATCGCTATCAGTCAAGTTTACTGGACTCGACATTGGCGAGTTGTCGCAGTTGACGCTGACCGAACTCGCTCGACGGCTGCGTGATGCTGCCAACACAAAACCGGCAGCGAGAGACCTGCACCGAGAAAAAGCGATCGTCGCTCAGCGGATTGCCAGTGACATTCTTGCCCGAGTCGAAGCGCTCACGACTCTTGGCCTGGGATATCTGTCGCTCGAACGGAGTACGCCCACTCTATCGCCGGGGGAATTACAACGCTTGCGATTGGCCACACAGATTCGGTCACAGTTGTTCGGCGTCGTCTATGTTCTTGACGAACCGTCGGCAGGCCTGCATCCCGCCGACACTAAGGCACTGCTGGGTGCGTTAGATGAACTCAAACAAGCAGGCAACTCATTGTTTGTCGTCGAACATCATGTAAGCGTCATCCGGCATGCCGACTGGATCGTGGACATTGGGCCGGACGCAGGAACCCATGGCGGCGAAGTGATTTACAGTGGCCCATTAGACGGTTTGCGCGATGTCGAAGAATCGCATACGGCGCGATATCTGTTTGGACACGAGGCAAGCGAGAGCACCTCCGCAGCGACGCTCGCCAAGAGTATCGCAACACAAAGCGGTCGGCCGAAAGTCTCGACGACATCCACTGCGGCTGGAGCACCGCGACAACCGACAGGTTGGCTGAAGTTGGAGCAATTTGAACGAAACAATCTCCAATCGCTAGACGTTGAGTTTCCGCTCGGCGTATTGACGACCGTGACGGGTGTATCTGGTTCGGGCAAGTCGAGCCTTGTCAGTCAGGCACTTGTCGAACTCGTTAGCGAAACGCTGGGACAGAAGAAGGCCGTTGAAGCCCCGAACGGTGAAGTCGATCTATTGGAACGAGAGCTAGAGACGACGACGGGTGGGCGGATCGTTGCCGGAATGAAACATGTACGGCGACTGGTAACGGTTGACCAGAAGCCGATCGGTAGAACGCCGCGATCGAACCTTGCCACCTACACCGGTTTGTTCGACCATGTTCGCAAGTTGTTCGCGTCGACTCGCAAAGCGAAGGCACGTCGTTACGATGTCGGCCGCTTTTCGTTCAACGTTGCCAAGGGACGTTGCCCGAACTGCGAGGGAGCGGGATTTGTCAGCGCCGAGTTGCTGTTTCTGCCCAGCGTTTATACGCCCTGTCCGGTGTGTCGCGGCCAACGCTACAACGAAAAGACGCTTGAAATCACCTACCGGGACAAGAACATAGCCGAAGTACTTGATTTGACCGTCGAATCCGCACACGCATTTTTCGCAGAGGAAAATCCAGTTCAGCGCGCCCTTGATGCCTTGCTTCAAGTCGGACTCGGCTACCTGCGACTCGGTCAACCTGCAACCGAGCTGTCCGGTGGCGAAGCGCAGCGAATCAAACTTGCAACCGAGCTGCAGCGCGCGCAGCGAGGTGATACGCTTTACGTTCTTGATGAACCCACCACTGGTCTGCACCCAGCAGACGTGTCAATGTTGATGTCGCAACTAAATGGACTTGTTGATGCAGGCAACACCGTAATCATGGTCGAACACGATATGCAGGTTGCTATCAGCAGCGACTGGATCATCGACATCGGCCCTGGCGCAGGCGACGAAGGAGGACTTGTCGTTGCCCAAGGCCCACCTGCGAAAGTAGCAAGTTCTAAAGCCAGCCGAACCGCTCCGTTCCTATTCTCGTAGCGGCGTTCATCAAGAGTTTTGGTCTGTATCCTGAGTCAGCGAACGACTTGACGACGTTCACCACTACTAAACATGACCCAAATTGAGCGCATGAGCCAAAGCCATAACATCGCGTAACACAAATTGGCGTTGCTTCCATCCTCGATCGTCAACGACTGCTATGTCAGAGCCATTCCCGATCCATCAACGCTACTCGGTCACGATCATCCAGCGACGTTACGAATCGAGCTGACGCCATAGCCACGTAACTCATCTCGACATGCGACATGCACGCCACCTTGTGATTCAGCCCGACTCGCCGAGAATGAAGAGAATGAGCCTGTACAAAATCCGACTTGTGATGACTGAATGGTTGTCGCGATTGCTAGCGTCCTTTTCCGTCGCATCCACTGCGTTGGGGCTGTTTTTCTTCTGTTCTTCGTTAACTCCATCGCTGTTGCCACGGCCTCCGATTTTGCAGGGGTTGCTTGGGGGAATCTCGTTGATCGTTGGATATGCGATCGCCAAAACGCTGCTGGGCATCTGGCGATTCATGCAATTGCGTGAATTGGGCGAAACGAATGCCAGACATGTCTCGATGGGGCTGCTGGGCGTGATGAGTTTGCTGTCCATTTTGACGCTGTCTCGCATGACCGTTTGGCAAAATTCGATCCGTGACCGGATGCAGATGCCGCCTATTGACTCGTCGTATCCGCTTAGCGTGTCGGCAACTTCGATCATTGTTGCCATCCTCTTGCTACTTGTCGCCAGAGCGGTCTGGTTTCTGGTTCGATCATTTGCAAATTGGCTCGGTCGCATCATGCCACCTCGAGTTGCTCTGGTGGTATCGAGCGTTATTTTGAGTATTTTGATTTTCAACCTCGTTAATGGTTTGATCGTCAAGACTGCACTGCATGCGATAGATGAAGCGTTCGCGGCAATTGACGAGGCAACCGACGACGAGCATTCACAGTCCCGGGCCTTGGCGTCATTGGGAAGTTCAGATTCGCTTGTTCCTTGGAATGAGATTGGAAAGAATGGCAAGGTTTTTGTGGCCGATGGCCCCACTGCGGATGACATTTCGGAGCTTACGGGACGTTCCGCGAAGTCGCCGATTCGAGTCTATGCGGGATACAACACAGGCGATTCACTCGAACAACGAGCCAAGGTTGCTCTGGACGAATTGATTCGCCTGGGTGGTTTCGATCGTGAAGTCTTGATCGTCGCGACACCGACAGGCACGGGATGGTTGGACCCTTCGGCTGTCGATCCGCTGGAGTACCTGCACGACGGCGACATCGCCACCGTGTCGATTCAGTATTCGTATTTACCAAGTTGGTTGACGATCATGGTGGAGCCGGACCGTTCGCGACTCGCCGCCAAAGCCCTGTTTCGGCAGGTCTATTCGCACTGGACAGCGTTGCAAAAAGACAGTCGACCCAAGCTGTATCTGTTCGGACTCAGTCTTGGGTCGCTCGGCAGCGAAGCGGCACTCGATTTCTATAACCTGATCGGCGACCCGATCGACGGGGCCGTACTGAGTGGTCCCCCGTTCCCAAGTACGATGTGGACAGAATTGGTCCGCAGTCGAAAGCCTGGCACTCCTGCGTGGCTGCCGGAGTTTCGCGATAGCGAGTTGGTTCGCTTTATGAATCGCGACGGGACCGCAACGTCCGTTGATACCGACTGGGGAATCATGCGGATCATTTACCTGCAACACGGCAGTGATCCGATGGCGTGGTTTTCACCATCGTTGGCCTGGAGCGAACCCGACTGGTTGAAAGGTGAAAAGGCACCCGATGTCTCTCCCTATTTTCGCTGGTTTCCTGTCATTACGTTCCTGCAAGTCGGCTTCGACGTGCCGATGGCAACCACGGCACCGCTCGGTTACGCTCACAACTATTCGCCTGCCGAATACATCGACGCTTGGATCGAAGTCACTGCGCCAATATCGTGGACCAAGGAAGATACAAAATCGCTCAAAGCAGCGTACGCGGACTTCAATCCCTCACCGATTTGATTCCCTGTCATATTACCCGCGAGTCGGCCGTATCAATTTCTGTTGTACCCGCTCTTTGGTCCACTTCTTGCAATGTGAATTGGGAACAATGTTCCACTTAACGGAAGTCACCATCATGGTACGTAAAAAGATAATCGTTACTTCATCTGCACCCACCGCAAGCCGTTGTAAATTTGCACGTCGTGGGTTTTGACACGCAATAACCATTCTGCGGAAACAAAAACGACACTCGTACGACTTCGCCGGATAGGCTCGTCAAGTCTCGTTTCCTTCGTCGTCGTGAAGCCCCGCCACTGTATGCCCTCTTGCTTGCGGACCTCGACGCGAACGCCGGCCAAAACACGAAACTGCTGCATTGAAAATCCTCCCAATCCATGGAAGGCGACAGGCTAGTTCAATCCGATGACACGTGTGGTCAATTGATCCCTGTTTTTTTGGGCATGTTGATGATTCCGTGGGCTGGACCGTGGCTGCGGGGAGTTCCGGCACTGCGGTTGTGACGAATTCATCATCATTTTCGCATCCTGCCGGATCTGCGTCGCTACTGCGACTTGATCCAACCTATCGACTATTCGCCCAGTACAATGTCACCCACTTCGCCAGCCAATCCAACGCGTAAAGGAATGCAGTGGTAACGAGTCCGACGATGAGCATGGCAAGAAGAAAACCGGCCAGCGATCTGACCGCTTTGGGATCGAACGTATTGTCTTGGCGCCGATTGCCCTCATATCGATTTTGCGAGTCTGGTACCAGTTCGGGGGCTCGATAGGGATTCATGGCGTGGAAACTTTGCAGGATTTGTATGCTAGCCGCGGCTAACGATTTCGGGTCGCAGGGCGATCGCTGTTTTACCAGGATACTATGTCAACGGAGGCCAGAACGTAGCGGAGCGAAGTTCCGGCATGGCGGCGGCAACGAATTTTCGATCATATTCGCTACTGCTGGATCTGCGATGCTACCGCGACTTGATCAATACTCGATAGCAAAAACATTCAGCGGATCGACTTTGCCTTTGACTCGTTGCGGCGGTAGATCACGCATGGTTGTTTCCGCCGTGAGTTGCTCGGCGGTGCTCTGAGTGACGATCAGGTGGCATCCCAATCCTTTGGTCAACGATTCGACTCGCGCCGCGACGTTCACGGTGTCACCGATGGCGGTGTATTCTTGACGTTTTGGGGATCCGATACTGCCGACGACCGCGGTGCCGGTATTGATTCCGATTCCAATTTCCAGATCAGGCCAACCCGCTTGCTCGAAAAGGGGTCGTGACTCGGCAACCCACCGCAGCATTGCTTTTCCTGCATCCACCGCTCGCTGGGCATGGTGATCCGATGTTTTTCCGATCCCAAACAGGGCCATGAATCCGTCGCCCAAAAATTTGTTGACCATCCCTCCGTGTGACTCCACAAGCTCAACGGCCTCGCGAAAAAAAACGTTCAGTGCCGTCACAACTTGTTCCGGAGAATGGTGCGACGAAAAGTGAGTGAAGTTGCGAACATCGACAAACATCACCGACACCTTCTCTTCTCGACCGCTGAGGTTGTCGCCCTGGCTCATGATTTGACGAGCGGCTTCCTCGCCGACGTGGCGACCAAAGGTTTGCTGCAGCTGTTCGCGTTCGCGCAGTCCTTGGACCATGTTGTTAAATCGCTCGATCAGCATGCCAAAGTCATCCGCGCGCAGCAGATCGACGCGGGCGGTTAAGTCGCCGCGAGCGACACGCATCGATGCCACGTTCAGCTCGTGAATCGGAGTTGCCACCAACTTGGACAACATCACGCTCGATATCAATCCAAACAGGATTGCTACGAGTCCCACGGCGACGGCGAACCAGGGAGCCCGATGGGCTGCGTCGGGCAGCAGTAATATCAGCACCAGCGAAACCACCGGGCTGACAACTGCCGAGAAAATCCATAACACGCCGCGGGCGGTGATGTTCAGGGGGACTCCGCCCGGTACGGCTGCGGGATTGTGCTGCTGGAAGAACACCGGGAACAAAAATTTTTGGATCGCCAGCTCGACGGCAAAGAAGCTATGAGTCACTGCGATCAACGATGCGGTTAAGAACGACGTGATCAGATGGGCGACGACGTCACCGGATAACGGTTCGGGAACCGCGTAGAGTGCCGCTGGGAAAACGGGAATGCAGCTGAGCCATCCTACGGCAGCCACCAATAGAAACCACCAGGGCAAATTGACGATCCTCTTTTGGGCTTTCCGCAGGACGTCGGCATCCACCGCATCGCCAGCGATCAACGTGTTGTGGACCGGCCGCAACCATACCAACGGTGTTACAAAGCAAACGACCGCGATCGGATAAACCAGCAGGTTGAACCATTGCCAACATTGGTTGAAACGGGCCATCTGTGCCGTCGAAAGCAACGGCTCGACCTGGACGTGGTTATAGGCAATGTTAAAAACGCTGCCGATCGCATTGGCAATCAGCGGCGATAACCCCACCACGACCAAGCCGTACCGCTGAAAGAAACTCCAGCGAGCATTTACGGTGTCGTTGTCATCGTGATCTGCAGCGATCGATGAGTAAGAGGAGCGTGGTTTTAACATTCCTCGCTCAATCCTGCTCGCCGTCGGCAAACGCGTGCAAACATTTTGTGCTTTCCCCCCGAGTTGCGTTGACCGTCATCTTGAGCGATCGAGCATCGCAAAGCAAATCAGCCGGGGGTGTCGACGGGAGCCGATTCCGCATACGCTTCATTTTTACACGTTTCTGCTTCGGAACGTCGGAACAATCACGGGCGGTTTGTCGCTAATCGCTCCGCGATCCAAGAATTTCATTGTTTCGACGTGCCTTACAAATTGCGATAAGGTTGGATTTGCGTGTTGGGATCTTGGGGACTGTCTCGGTGTTGGGCCGGCATGTTAATGGTGCTGGTTTTGGTCACGTTTCCACTATGGTTTGGGGGCGTGCCATCGCTGCGGGTCCCAATGTCTTCAACGCTCCATATGCTGCCGTCATGGGGTCAGACGATTCCCGGGGTTGTGATCCTGGCCGCGTGTGTTGCGATCGTTGCCACTGCCGAGCTTCAGCGTGCGTGGTTGTGGTGGATCGTTGCCGCCGCGTTCTGCGTTTCGTTTGTGCTCAATCAGCATCGGCTGCAGCCCTGGGCGTACCAAAGTGCAATCTACGCGGTTGTCTTTGCCACGCTGGATCGTGAAATGGCGCGACGATGGCTTATTCCATTGGCCGCAAGCGTTTATCTGTACAGCGGACTTGGGAAACTTGATTACCAGTTCGCTCATACGGTGGGCCAGAATTTTCTTGGGGCTGTTGATCTGCCAGGCATCGGGAATTTGGCGGATCGGTTCGAGCACAACACGCTGGCGATGATCGCATTGCTGTTGCCGCTAAGCGAAGCGTTGATTGCGATCGGATTATTGTTTCGCCGGACGCGGCGAATCGCAGGTGGCTGTGTGATGCTGCTGCACCTGAGTCTGGTGGTGATGTTAGGTCCCTGGAATCTGGACCACAGTAACGGGGTACTGTTTTGGAACATCCTGCTAATCATTCAAGCGTGGTTTTTGTTTGTGAAGCCGATTGCGGAACCGCGTGAGTCTTCGCCGTCTTCGTCGTTGTCGCCGTCCGCGACAGCAGTCGCTTCCGCAGACAAAACGGTCGGCAAACGCTTTGCAGCGGCGGTCGTAATTCTCGCGATCGTGATGCCCGCGACGGAGCGGTGGGGGTACTGGGATCACTGGACGTCGTGGGCGCTGTATTCCCCGCATAGCAGTCGTGCGGAGGTTCAGATTCATCGCTCGGCGATGGACCAATTGCCTGCCGATATGCCGCCATTCCTGGTGGATGACGACTCCGATGGCTGGCATCGATTACAGCTGAATTTGTGGTCGCTCGATCGCTTGAACGTTCCCATTTACCCGCAAGCCCGTTTTCAGTTGGCGGTCGCCAGTCGTGTGGCACACCTCTATGACTTGTCGGACTCGGTACGTGTGATCGTCAAAGGTGTCGCTGATCGCCGCAGCGGAGTGAGGAAAGAGCAACGCATGATGGGACGTAAGGAAATCGACGCGGCACTGAAACACTACTGGATCGCCCAATAGATTACAGGCTAAAACGCATCGTCGATCCGGCATAATCGCTACAACGCAACTTGCGAGTATCGCTGCTTACTTGTGTGCTAACTTTCAGTACATCGGTAACAACGAAAATTTTCTCTTTGCGACGTTTAGCGGTTGCGGACCATGATCAAAGTTCAAGGCTTGCGTAAAATTTACGATCGGCATTTAGCGGTCGACGGAGTCTCGTTTGCATTACAGCCAGGCCAGGTCTGCGGTCTGGTGGGACCCAATGGGGCGGGCAAGACCACGGTGATGCGATGTTTGGCGGGCTTGATCCCGCCGTCCAGCGGATCGCTAGGGGTCGCAGGTTGTGACCAGAAGACCGATCTGATCGAGCTAAAACGCCGATTGGCGTACGTCCCCGACGACCCGCCGCTGTTTGATGATTTAACGGTGGGACAGCACTTGGAAATGATCGGGCGATTGTACCAAGTCAAAGAATTTCAAGCACAAGCGACTCGGCTGCTAAACCAGTTTCAATTATTGGACAAAGTCGACGCGGGAGCGACGACGTTGTCACGCGGGATGCGTCAGAAGTTGGCGGTGTGTTGTGCGTATCTTTTCGATCCTGCGGTGCTGCTACTTGATGAACCGATGACAGGGCTTGACCCACCAGGGATTCGCGAGTTGTTGGCATCGGTCCGCCAGCGTGCTCAAGCCGGCGCGACCGTGATGATCAGTAGCCATTTGTTGCCGATGATCGAAGGCGTCTGTACTCATTATTTGGTGATGAAGCAGGGCGAAGCAAAATTTTTCGGAACCGCCGATGATCTAAGATCCGCCTATCCAGGGATCGGTTCGCTCGAAGATGCCTATTTCGCGGCTATCGAAAGTCCCGTGGTTTGCCCTGCAGTGCATGCGGAGGTTGCGGTGATGGAAGGGGTGGCATGAGCGGAGTATCGCAGCAAGCCGAGTTCGGATCACGCTGGGATGCGCCGCAGGTGCATCGAGATTTGTTGTGGTTGACGAACGCGCGTAGTCAATTTCGTTTGTGGCGAACATTCGAACGAATCTGCTCGCCCAGACGCATTGTCGCGACGTTGTTGGCGGGTGTTTTTCTCGTCGCCTATCTGATGTACGGCATCTTTGTGCTCTCCAATCGAGCTGCCGCGTCTCCGGATCACCTGCGGGCTTGGCTCTCGGGCGGCATGGTGCTGTACGCGTTTTATCACGCGGTTCGCTGTGTTTGGACCGAATCGATGGTCGATCTCGAGATGACGCCCGCGGAACGTCTGTGGTTGGGCGGCGGACCGCTGCATCGATCAAGTTTGGCGACGTACCGAATCACCAATATTGTTTCGGCGACCGCGATTAAAATACTGTTGTTGACGATCGTGATCGCTCGCGATGTTCAGCATGTTGAACTACTGGTTCTTGGTGTGTTCAGCTCGCTTTTATTGTTGGATACCGTGCGGCAAATTTTGGTCCGTATCGCCAGCGGGCTAAGCGATGTGAATCGTCGACGTGCTAAGGCGGTCAGCGTGGTCATGATCAGCGCGGTGGCGCTACAAGTGATCGCCAAAGTGACCGCGATGACTCCGATGGGGTCACCGACATGGTTGTATTTGATTCACGTCTTCTATTCGGTTGGCGAGCTTGCCCAGGGAGTGGTGATTCAGGCCTTTGCCATTGCTTGGATTCCGATGGCGTCGCTTGCGGTGGCTAGTAGCTATTCGATGTGGACACCGATTGCGATTGTTTGCATTGTGATGACGATCTTGTTTGCCGTTCGCGTTTTGGTTTGGGCCGATCACTGGGCGCTGATGCAAAGCCGGACACAGGAGCAATCGCTGCTTCGCGAACTGGATCGTTCGGATGGCAATGGGAGTGCGACGAGTCGATTCGCAGAGAATCGGTCGCTTGAGGTGGATGTGCTTTGTGGTCATCGAGGACTAAGTGCGACGGTGGCATTATTGGTTCGGCAATACCAAAGCGTACGGCGGTATCGCGGAACGATTTTGATCAGTTTTGTGATCCCGACGCTGCTGTGTTTGTCACCGTTGGTAACCAATCAGGTGATGGAGCAGTGGTTTTATGTGGTCAGCGGGGTTGCGTTGTGCACGATGCTGCTTGCACCCCCGGCGCTGCGTCTCGATTTTCGTCGAGACTTGCTGCGGATGCAGTTGCTAAAGTCGTTGCCTGTTAAACCGCTTTCGATGGTCGTCGGTCAATTGACTTTGCCCATCTTGATCACATGGATCTTTCAGTGGGTCACATTGACGATTGCAGCTTTGGTCGTCCATCCCGGATGGGGTCAGTGGTTGATGTGGACGATGCTGATGGCTGCCTTTGCAGTCTTCACCTTTGCAGCGGAAAACGCATTGTTTTTGGTTTATCCACACCATGCTCACCAACAAGGGTTGGGGATGATGTTGCGAGCCAAGTTGACGTTTTTAGGCAAAGCAGGTGTGATCGCGGGCTCACTTGCATTGTTAGTGCTTTGGGCCGCGGTGTGTAAAAGCATCTTGCCGGAAAGTTTTCATGCGTTTGGCTTCGTCGGCGGCGCCATCGTAGCGACGTGGGGCATTGCTGCGGTCAGCGTGCTGGTCACGGCGATGTGTTGGCGGCGTTTTGACCTGTCATTCGATCTGCCTCCGCAGTAAGCCCCCGATACTAAGTACTCGTCCCTAAATGGCCCGTCCCTTCGTGGCAAGCTCATTCCGCCGACTGACTTGATTCGGTGCGGTTTTTACGCGGTCGGATGTGTCCATGAAAAAACCATTCCGACCCGAAGGGCAGGAATGGTTTGGTGTGTTCATGAGGCGACTAAATACTGACGCCTCCTTTATTGATGGACGGCAGGTTTGTTTACTTGCCTTCTTTTTCCGTCTTGAGTTCTTCGAGGAACAACTCCATTCGTTTCTTTTGACGATCGTCGCTGAGTTCGACGGCCTTTTCTTGAAACTTGATTGCTTCGTCGATTTTTTCATCGATCTTCGAAAGCTGAGCCAAGATGTTATAGACAAGCGGCTTGGCTTCGGCGTCGACTTTGTCGGCGACCGGTGCGAGTGCGGCAACGGCTTCACCAGCCAACGGGCCGACGCTTCCGCCTTGTTGGACAACCGCGGTCAGCGAGTAACCGAATTGACCCAGCGACATCCAATCGCCCTTCATTTCCGCCAGACGCTCACGATAGTATGTGATCACTTCGTCGGTGACATGTCCGGCTGACAACATCAAACTCGAACGGAAATCCTTCAAGTTCGCTTGCAGCGAAGGATCCTTGGTTTGGGTGATTTCTTTCTCAACAAGCTTGATCGCTTCGTCAAATTTTCCAGCACCCGCCAACATCGAAATTTGTTCGATCGCAGCTTCGAGACGCTGCTGTTCTTCCATTGCTTTTTTGAATGCTTCGCGGTCCCATGAATCCGCGACCACTTTTTGCAGTGGTTCTTCCATTTCCATGGGGTGGCCGATCCATTCGACTTGGCTGGTCTTGCCAACGATAAAGGCGGTTGGGATGCCCTGCTGGTTGGCGGCTTCCATGTAGTCTTTGTAGACCGAGCGATCGGGGTCGGTGGTCAACGAGTAAGCCGACGTGATTTCGTCGAACGTCTTTTTCAGTTCTTCGTTCTTACGCGCCAAGAACTCTTTGACCTCTTCGACTTCTTCGTCCGAGACGCTGATGATTTGTACATTCTCGCCACGGTATTGGTTTTGTAATTCGGCGAGATGAGGCATGCTCATCACGCACGGGCCACACCAGGTTGCCCAGAATTCAACCACATAGACTTTGCCTTTTTCAAACTTCTTGACCGGTTTGAAAAAACCTTTGCCGTCTTGCAGCCAGTGCTCGATATCGATCGAGGGAGCTTTGGAGCCAATGCCCAAAGTGGCTTCGGCTTTTGCGGCGGGTGACACGAGCGAGGCCACTAAGCACGTCGCTGCGACAAGGAGAGTGGATCGGAAAGAGAGAAATTTCATTTTCAAAAATGCTTGATTTTGTGTAGGGGAATTGGCCCACGAGAGAGTATCGGGCCGGTGTGTTTGGTCGATCAGACGCCAAAAGCGACGGCGTGCTACCGATGAAAATAGTCACAATGCCCCGCTTCCCGCCAGTGGATCAGGGAATTTCGGATCGAATGACGACGCTTCGCCGTAACAAATTAGCCGAAAATCGGGACCCGAGTAACGTTGCACCGCAAATTGGATGCCTGGATGACAAAATAAGGGCATTAACGGGGGAAAAGGATCTCGCCCTGGCCGCCGACCGCAAAATCACCACGAATCGACTGAAAACCGTCCACTGCAATCCGGTTGACGAGTTGCAGGACATTATTGCAAGCAAAGGACAGTGCCCGGTTTTTTGTGGCCCAGGCCTTGGTTTCACGTCCCAACAAGGGGCAGATGACCGAATTTGCCTCAATAGCCTCGCTAAAACGCGTGCGACTGGTGGCGGGCGGCTCATTGACGATTAGCGTGCCTCGCCGCATCGCATAGCCGATACTTTTGCCAATTTCGGCCGCGACAACGATGGTGCCGGCGATTTGATGGCTGCCGACAAAGTCCCCGGCGGCACCTTCGATGAAAATTTCACCCCGTCGCATACGGTGGCCGACGTGGTCTCCGGCCGCGTCACGAACGACGATTCGGCCTCCGGACATGCCGCTGCGAAACGCGTCGACGGGGGCCGCGAGGAAGTCGCCAGCGGCGCCGGCGATAAAGATTTCGCCTCCCGACATCATCGCTCCGGCATAGTTGCCCACGCTGCCTTGGATCGTGATTCGTCCGCTACGGTGATCGATCCCCAGTCGATGAAATCGAGTCAGGTCGCCCACTAAACGCAATTCGTTTTCACTCTGCAATTTTGAAACGGAAAACAGATCGCCAAGCGGTCGTGGTTCCTGGCCGCACCGCAGTGTTAAACGTTTAATTTGGTCTGGGTCGCCAATTTGGGCCAATGCCCGCAGCGAGATTGCCGAGGCGTCGACGTCATGTTCGGGTTGCTGTCGTAATTCTAAAAGCCAGCTATTCATTTTAGAATCTCCGCCAGGTGGAAATGATGTCGTCCGAGTTTTCCACCATAGTTACCCGCGGTAATTCTCAGCAGTCCACCGTCGGTTTGCGAATCACATGCTGCCTGGATTCCCACTCGCATCGCATGGGCGATTGCTGCGGTCGATAGTCCATCAATCACGATTTCCATCGCAACCGATTCATCCCGCGTCAATTCCGAGGATGGGTCCATGGTGCGAAGCGTGGGGCAGAAAGCATTGTTGGTCGAGGCAAACAGGGCAGCGTATTTTGAACCGACTTTGGATCCGCTACGTGTAACACCTCCGGGGAACGGAGTGATAACACCGTCGACGGTTCGTATCGCCTGGACCGCGGCACGACATGCGGTCGAGACCGCTTTGACGTTGTTGCCGATCAAGATAAAGTTTCCACCGCCAATTCCATCGATACGGGATACGTCGTGGTCGCAGACAAATTCGCCGTCCATCACCGGGATTCGCCAATAGCGCCGGGACCCGATCATTTTGCTGATTTGGTTTCCGTCGCCAAAGTAACGCAGCGATTTTCCGATCGGGATCCGTTTGTCGGACTTGGGAGTGGTTTCTTCGATTCCGGCAAACAACGCAGTCGTGGGGCACGTCAAAATGCATTGGCCGGCACGTTGCGGGATTTGCTTCTCCATCTCTTTGCCCGAAACGGTAAAAGCAAGGATGGCAACGCCGGGACGACCATCGGGGGTATCGTCTACGGCGAGTTCACGTTCGACGGCGATTTCGATACCGCATGCAATCACACTTGTACCAAACCCCGTCATCGCGGCAGCGGCATCGGTTGCCCATTGGCGATCGTCCGCCGTGACAATCAAACGCGTTGCCTTCATATCGAACGCTTCGGCAAAGGTGGCGTTGATGCGAATGCCGTTCAGCTGAATGAATTCATCCATGGCGTTTAAATTGTTCCTCGCACGGCGAGATGGCGATGAGGCGTCGTGCCGAGCGTGCTTTGCATTTCGTCGTCGCTGATCCTCAGCCGGTTCATCGCCATCGTTCCCTGTTCGGCATATCGCTGGGCCAGCATCGGGATCGTGTTGGGATCAAAGGAGGCGTTGACGGTGTGGGTGATCGTGGGGACTGTGGCCACATCGCAGGCTCCTTCGCCGCGAACGATCTGGCCTCGACGGATTACATAGGTGGGCTCGGCAAACATTCGTTCGATGTTTTCCTGCTTGCGATAGATCACCACGTCGGCCTGCGATCCGGGTGCCAAGTTGCCTACGCCCTTTAATCCCAGGATGGCGGCGGGAGCGGAACGTGTCATCGTCGCGATTTCGGCAAAGCTGTATTGACGCGACATGCCCGCCAATTGGCTCGCCGCGGCGGCTTCGGGTTCAATCTCGGCGAGTGCGGTTTCGCGGTACGAGCGGTCGCATAGCAGCCGAATTAAATGCGGGTACGTGGTAAACGGACCGCCATTAGGATGATCGGTTGTCAAGAAAACTCGCGAAGGATCATCGACCATCAAGAACAATTCCAAGCCAATCGCCCACTGCAAGCTGTGGACATATTGTTTGCGTCGATAGCGAAAGGGAACCACCCCACAACCGGCTTCGCACTCGACATCGACCAACACCGATTTTCGCGGTTTGGCATACCTATGGTTGTCGTATTGGTGCATCGAATCGGCGCTGATGGTCACCGTTTGGCCGAACATCACCTGTCCCACATCGATCGTGACGTTGGGATGGGTTTGCAGGACGCGAGCCAATTGTTCGGCAGCGGAGGACATTTTGTAGGGGCCAGAATCGCCATAGCTATGGAATTGAGCATGGGTCAGATGGATCGGCAAACCGTCGGCCGCTTCGATCGTTGCTAAGGTCGACGCGATGTTGCCAGGGACTCCGAGGTTGCTGCAGTGGACATGCAGCGGATGAGCCAAACCGATCTCGTGAACCGCGCGGCACAAGCGGCGAATGATCGTCGATGGAGTCACACCGTACTGAGGGTGCGGTGTGTTGACGTCAAATTCGCGTGTGTTGAACTTGAACGCGCTGATCCCGCCCGGATTGACGACCTTGACTGCGATGCACTGCGTTGCCGTGACCATCCAAGCAACATAATCATTGATGATCGCTTGCGGTGCATCTTCGGCGAGCAGTTTCAGTAGCACGTCATCGTTGCCGAGCAAGCAGTAGCCGCCAGTATCAATTCCGACCGCATCGGCCATTTCGGCGTGGGCCGAACGAGCATTACAGGGAATCACGGCGGGCTCGAAACAGGTGGTGTAACCCATGTCGAGATAGCGATTGCCGACGAGGCTAGCGGCCGGCAAAAACTCACTCATCCGCGCGCTCTCGCGAGGAAACTGGTCTTGCAGCAGCAATCTTGCCAGCGTCAGTTTTCCGCCACCGATATGCGTATGCATATCGATCGCCCCGGCCAATACGATGCAATCGGTCGCGTCAATTGTTTGGTCGGCTGTCAGATTCGCAGTGGGCTTCGCGATCGATTGGTCGCGGATCCATAAATCGTGAACTCCGTCGATTCCCGATGCTGGGTCAATGACGTGGCCTCCATTGACACGCATCAACATGGAAAAACTTTCAAACTCAAGGACGGGGGACGCATCATCATTAATAAAGAGAGAAGGGGGACGGCGGGGTCACTCCGCCGCTTTGGGTTGAGCATCGGCTTCATTGACGCCTATCTCACCGGCTTCGTCGGCAGGGGCGTTTTTTGCGGCGTCGTCCGTATTACGATCCTTTCGCGATTTGCGGCGACTACGCGGATTTTCGTTGGCCACCGGTTCGCCATAGACTCGATCGGTGGTGATCGTGATGCTCTCGGCCTTGACTTTGGTTTCATCGGGAGGTTGATAGAAACCGCTGATCGAGACCGGGTCGCCGGGCTGAGCCAAAGAGAGATTGTTCAGACGCAGTTCAAATTGAGCGTCTTCGGCTAATTGGCAGCGGACGGGAATCTTGCCCGCTTGCGTCATCATGATGCCATTGGGGGTGATCCCCATCGGGATGCCGACCACTTCATATTTCTGCGGTTCGGCGCGTTGTTGAGGATTGGCGTGACGGTCGCCGTAGACGCCAGGGGTAAATTTGTCTCGCTGGCTGCCTTTTAATTGTTGCGGAGGAACAGGCTGAAAAATTTCGACCTTTTCAATCTTCGATAACGGATTGCCTGCGCCGTCGAAGACACCCGAAAATCGGATCAGCATCCCACGGCCTAGGAAGGCAGGTTTGGCTTCGGCAACAAAGGCGAGATTGGGTAGCTCGTCGGGCGGCTGGACAAACATCTCGGTGCCGTCGTCGCGGGTGATAACCAGCACGCCTGGTTGGGCACTTTTGAGCGTCCCTTTGAACTGAGTGACCATATTCGCGCCGGCTTGGGCAGAGGCGGTCGAGGCGAACATTAGCGAGAGCGAGAGAGCCATCAGCGAATGCGAGTGAGCGAAACTGATCCGCATCAGACTGACAAACGCATCGAATCCGAGGGCCAACCGAGTCTTGTGCGATGGACGAATCCTGCATGATGGATGGGGGTTGGGGGGCAGGGCGGCGGTGCGAATCGCCGCACAAACGCCGGAATGCCGTGGTCGCCCGCGGAATTCGGGGCGGCTGAATTGGGCGCTAGTAAACCGAAACAGAGAAAGATTTTTCATCGATTTGATTCCCCCATAAAAAACGAGAAAGCGGTAGGGTTGGTCAAACCATCCCCGCTGGACTTCTCGCATTGTACGGTTAGCTTGATGGCTTGTATTGATCCCTAACGTTTTGATTCCTCCGAGCCCCCGACGCGTCGATGTCGCCTGCTACGTCCTCCACCGCCCGTTCACGCGTGACCACCCGAACGCTTCAGCGAATGCGTGAGGATGGAAAGACGATCTCGATGTTGACCGCGTACGATTTTCCGACCGCTGCCATTTTAGACGATGCGGGGATCGACATTTTACTTGTCGGCGATTCGCTTGCGATGGTGGTGCAAGGCCACGAGACAACTTTGCCGGTGACGATGGACCAAATGTTGTACCACGCCGAAATGGTCGGACGGGCGGCAAAGCGAGCGATGGTGGTCGTCGATCTGCCGTTTCCTGAGGGGCAACGCGAGATATCTCGCAGCGTCGATTGTGCCGCACGTGTATTGAAAGAAACCAAGTGTCACGCGGTCAAGCTCGAAGGGGGCGCCGAGCAAGCGGAGCGAATCGAGACGTTGGTGACCGCTGGCATTCCTGTCATGGCCCATGTCGGGCTGCGGCCTCAGAATATCCATGTCGACGGAGGCTACCGAGTGCACCGCGAGATCGATGCCTTGGTGGTCGATGCATTGGCAGCGGAAAAAGCGGGCGCGTTTGCGGTTCTGGTCGAGTGTGTCACGGTCGATGCCGGAAAAGCGATCACCGAAGCGGTCGCGGTGCCAACGATCGGTATTGGTGCAGGACCGCATACAACGGGGCAAGTGCTTGTTACCAACGATTTGATTGGTTTGACTCAAGGGTATACGCCCAAGTTTGTACGGAAAATCGCCGACGCCTCGACGCTGATTCGCGACGCGGCGACGACCTATCGCGAGGCGGTCGCCGACCGTTCTTTCCCCGGTGCAAGTGAGTCCTTTTGATCCGCAGGGTTGGCACGGATGTAGCGATTGCAATGAGCGGACGTCCATCAACACTTCCGGCAACCGCCCCTCGCTTGCGAATGGGTTAAGCGTCGGCGGATAAATTGCCGAAGTCGGTTTTGATATCATTTTTTTCAGCTGACTGTTCAAAACGGACGCGCTTCGATGATGGGGCGTTATCGCTGCAAGGCTTGCAAACATGGATGGAAACACAAGCAACCGGCTCGATTTAGCCGCATCGATTGCGACGTTGTTTCGATCGGCGTCGATGATGTTGGCGTTGGTCGGATCACTGCTGCCGTCGCTTGCCGCGGGTGGCAGCGGCATGTTGGAATTCGATGCACCGGCTGCGGACCGTCCGCTGAACAATTTTGACAAGCTCGACTTAGCGGGGCCGCAGCGATATGAGCCACTTTTTGGCGTCGACATCGGCGGTCTGGCGCTGAAGCGTTCGGCACCCGATGCGTTTCCCTTGCTGTACACCGATTCCTCTGAGTTGGTAGAGACAAGCGATGGAATCGATCCCGAGATGAAACTGGGGACACGGATTTCGGTGACCCTTTTCAATTTGACGCGGTATGCTCCTGGGGTCGATTGTGACTTGGTGTTTTTGTCGGTCGACGATACGGTGGCCGAGACACGGTTTGACGCGGGCAATTACACCACCACCAATCTGCATCCGCTGTTTTATGGTGGTTTTCCGGCAAGCCCCGGTCCCGGTTACACAATGTTTCTTGACTCGGATCTCGATTCGGCGGAATGGATGATTGGTTACCGGCCGATACAGCGGATTCGGTTGACCGCGGGGCTTCGCTGGTTTCGCTTGGACGAGACATTTGACGTGATTGATACCGCATCGCTGGCAACGACGACGCGATCGGGCTTTTTCTCGACAGCCTCGAACAAGGCATTTGGATTTCAAGTGGGTGGCGAAGCAACGTTGTGGACCAACGGACGATCACGCCTGTATGCTCGTGGCAAGTATGCGGCACTCGACAACGAGGTTCGTGGTTCCGCCGTGGCCCAGAACACGTCATTCAGCTACGAAGGCGACAAAGATACGTCGCTGTTCGATGTCGAAATTGGCGGGTCGATGTGGTTGTGCAGTTGGGCTTCGCTGCAAGTGGCTTACCAAGGATTATGGTTAGAGGACGCCGTGGGGGCGTTGGAGCAATCCGCGTCGCAATCATTCTTCGATCCAGCCACGCAGACGCCTGCGTTTCACGATTTGAACTGGAACGGGCTGAATTTTGGATTCAGCATGATTTGGTGATGGATCAGTCGCCGACGCCGAGATCATCGTCAAAGGCCTCGAGGATTAGTTTTAGTTCAGCTTCCTCGTGCTGGGCAAACGACCGCAAGAAGGTATCGTAGCGGACCAGCAGTCGGGCGATCTTTTCTTCTTGATCGGCGGTCACTTCGCTTGCCGATTCGGTCAAGTGGCGAATCGCCTCGAAAAGCGTGGTGTGCTGCGAACGCAGCGATTCTGCATGCGTGCTCAGTTCCGGCGACGTGTCGATCGCTTCATCAAAATAGCCAAACGCTTCTTCGAGCGAAAAGTGAAGCGCCAGCTGGTCTCGGAATTCCGAGAACAAGTCGATGAGTTCGAGCCAGTGGTTGGTCGCGATTTTTGGATGCGACACCATCGGGCCGATCTTATCCACCAAAACCTTTAAGTGATGGTTATCGTCCTTGATGTCTTTTAAAAACGCTGCGTTGACGGCTAATCGCCGAGTCGAAGTTGCATTATTGGTCATGTCGACTACTCGCATTTGTGTTGTAAAGAGATTCTCATTCTAACACGGGGTGGATCAAGCATGGGGCGTGATCCGGTGGATAGACGAACTAAGCTAATTCTAAGCGATTTCAATCGTCAGCGGTACAACTTTGTCAATCGAGTGTGACTTTGTATGTAACATCAACAGACGATCGAAACCGAGTGCGACTCCCGTGCTAGCGGGCAGTCCACGCCGCATTGCTTCCACCAGAGAGTTGTCGATCGGCAGAGGGGTTTCGCCGCATGCGATGCGGCGTTGGTTGTTGATCAGCGTCCGCTGGAGCAACTCGTCTGCGTCGAGTAATTCGTCATAGCCATTAGCGAGTTCAATGCCCTTGAAAAACATTTCAAAGCGAGCGGCGCAGAGTTCGTCATCCGCCGCTTGGCGTGCCAATGCCGCTTGGGTGAGGGGGTAGTTGCGAACGATCACGGGCACTTCGCGGCCAAGATTGGGTTGAACATGATGAGTAAACAACACGTCCAGCATCGCATCGCGATCCTTGGCGATGTCTTTCGCAAGCGATGCGTCGATGTCCGCGGTTTTGGATTGCAGTCGCGGCAGCGGTTCGGTGATCGGATCGATTCCGAGGGCTGCTGAAAATGCATCGCGATAAGTGGTGATGTCGAAGCGAGCCGTTCGCAGCACCTCGCACGCCAACGTTCCGGTGGTGTTGATTCCCGAGTGGATATCGGCACCGACATCATACCATTCCAGCATGCTGAATTCGACGTTGTGCATCGGCCCACGTTCGCCAGCTCGAAACACCGGTCCAATGCTGTAGATCGACGGTGCTCCGGCGGCCAGCATGCGTTTCATTGCCAACTCGGGCGACGTTTGCAAATAGTAGCACTCGGGAAGATCCGGTTCGGCGAGGGCAAGCTGTTTTGTCGAAACGGTCAACGGGTTGATGTACGGATCGACGATGCAGTCACGTGACAAACAGGGCGGTTGCACTTCCAAGAAACCACGTTCGTCAAAGAACGTTCGGACTTGCCGAAGTAACAGTGCACGCGCACGGATGTGATCGATGTTGCAGCGAGAGTGGTGTGACATTAATTGCCATCGGGGCGAAAAATCTTTTGCAAGATCGCCACGTCGACCCATTGGTCGTTCATGCGGCCGATCTCTTTTTGAATGCCGACCATCTCGTAGCCGTGACGGTAATGAAACGCAAGACTGCGTTGATTGTCGGCAATGATGCGAGCGACTGCATGATGCAGATTGCATTGGACACAGTGTTGGTCCACTCTCTGCTGCAATTGGTTGCCGATTTGGCGACCTTGGCCATCGGGGGCAATGTAGATTGCGGTTTCGCAACAAAATCGGTAGCCAAATCGATCGCTGTAACGCCGCGCCGATGCCCATCCGAGTAACGATTCGCCTGATTCGGCAACATACCAACCATCCGGTTTGGGTTGCTTGATTCGCTGGCCCACCATTTCGCTCGACAGATGGACCGTGTCAAACGTGGCGCCGCCCACATCCACATAGTGGTTGTAGATCTCAGCAACGCGAGCGGCATCATTCTCGGTTGCGTGGCGAATACGAATGCGGAGGTCGGAAAGTGACATTGCACTGGCTATCGAAAAAAATGGCTCAATAAATCTTAGAGTTGCGATTGTTCGCGAAGCCAACGCACGGCATCACGGACCGCTGGCAAGTGTTGTTCATCCATCGCGCCATCGTGATCGAGCCCGTCGAGTTTGACAAGCGTTTGAGGGCCGGCGTAGGCATCGCGAATGCGTTGCTGCAGCGCGGGAGGAACAAGCGAATCGTTTTGGCATTGCAAAAAGATTGCCGGCACATTGACGCTCGAGGCGGTGTAGATCGCGTTCATGGCCGGCGCCAATTGGTCGGCTACCGGATGGATCAACCGGCCCAGCGGATAACGTTTCGCCACATGTTTCACCACCAAATCCACCGGCGGAGGATTTCGCAATAGCAGACCTCGAATCGGAGACGAGCTTTGTTGCGCGATCGCGGCGACATGCAGCGCCGTGGCGCAGCCGAGACTGTTACCACATAACCATACCGCGGGGGTCGTCGTGTAGCGCTGTTCGTAGCGATCGATCGAGGCTTCGAAGAAGTCGATAGCGGCTTCGGCAATGCGGCGAAGCGTCGGACGGCCAGCACTGTTGCCGTACCCCGGCGGGTTCCAGGTCCAAGTATGGATGCGAACATCCCGCATCATTTCCGTCGGAAACGGCGTCGAACGCTCGGCTCGTCCTGCCGTTCCAGGGAATTTCAGCAGCAACAGATCCGGTGGATCACTCGCATTTGCCGGAGTGTCCCCAAATCCGGGGTCGGGATAATTTGCGTAACCAAATGTCTCCAGCGGCCCAAAACGCGACGGCAGCTGCAATCGATGCTGCATGCCATGGTCCACGCAGTCACGCGTGGGCCGGAGCACCAGTTTGTCGAGCAAAAAGCTACGGAAGTGATTGATAGGCCGTTGCAGCATTTTGTTTAATGGACACGTTGACCGGGTTGAGCGCCTTCGTCCACGCCGAGGACAAACACTTCGGCGCCACCAGGGCCTGATGCCGTTACCATCCCTTCGCTCAATCCAAAACGCATTTTGCGTGGTTGAAGATTGGCGACCATCACGACCAAACGGCCGATCAACGCTTCGGGTTCGTAAGCAGCTTTAATTCCGGCGAAGACTTGACGTCGCTCGTCACCGCCGAGGCTGAGCGTCAACTTCAGCAACTTGTTGGCTTCCGGCACATGCTCGGCATTGACCACGCGAGCGACTCGCAAATCGACTTTGGCGAAATCATCGATCGTGATCTCATCGGCCAGCGGTTCGTCTTTGAGTGGTTGGTCGCTGTCGTTGAACGTCGGCAAGTTGTCTTGCTTGGTTTCTTCGGCTGCCAATTCTTTGCTTTCGTCGATCATCTTCTTCAAATCCTCGGGTTGAACTCGGTCCATCATTCGTTGGAACTTGGCAACAGCGGTTCCGGTAAGGGGTGTTTTACTTTGCTCCCACGATGTGATTTCTTCGCCTAACAGATCACCACACTGCTGAGCCAATTCCGGCAATACCGGCGTGAGATAAATCGTCAATTGTCGGAACAGGTTAAGTGCGACCGTACAAACGTCGCGTAGCTCGTCCTGACGATCCGCATCCTTTTTCATTTCCCACGGCTTTGCGTGCTCGACAAACGGGTTGGCGGCGTCGGCCAGTTCCATGATCCGCCGCATGGCACGAGAGTAATCACAGGATTCGTACGCGGCAGCAATTTCGTCGCCCGCATCGGCGGCGGCCTGGAATAAGCCCCCATCGTCGGGGTAGGTTGCCGACAGCCCCGTTGAGCTCGCGAACTTGCCAACGCGGCTGGCAAGGTTGACCACTTTGCCAACCAAGTCGCTGTTGATCTTGTCCGTAAACTCATCGATCCCAAGGTCGATGTCTTCCACGCGAGCGGTCAATTTGGTGGCGTAAAAGTAACGCAGATACGCAGGTTTTGTGTGTTTTAAATAGGTTTCGGCGGACACCAACGTGCCAGTCGACTTGCTCATTTTTTCGCCGGTCACGGTCAAAAAACCGTGGATACGAACTTTGGTCGGCAAACTGTAGCCGGCCGTTTTCAGCATCCCAGGCCAGAACAGCGTATGGAAATAGGTGATGTCCTTGCCGATGAAGTGATGGATTTCGCAATCGTCCGATTTCCACCAATCCTCGAGCTTTTCGCCGTTGGCATCACACCACTGTTTTGTGCTGGCGATATAGCCGATCGGTGCATCGAACCAGACGTACCAATAATTGCCGGGCGAATCGGGGATTTCGAAACCAAAATAGGGCCCAGGGCGGCTGATGTCCCAGTCGCGAAGTTCGTTAGCTAAGAAATGGCCTTTCAAGTAGTTGGCCGTTTCGCTCTGCAGGGCATCGCTGCTGTCGATCCACGTCGCCAAAAACTCGTGCAGCTTGTCGAGTTCGACAAACAAATGGAGTGCTTTGCGAAGTTCGGGCGTCGCGCCGCTAAGCGTGCTCTTGGGGTCGATCAAATCGGTGGGACTGTACGTATGTCCGCATACACAATTGTCGCCTGGTTGGTCTTTCTTGCCACATTTGGGACAGGTACCGCGGACAAAGCGATCGGCTAGGAACGTTTGGGCTTCGGGATCGTAAAGCTGCTCGATTTCGCGTTCGGCAATCAAGTCGTTCGCTCGCAGCGATTTCCAAAACTCGCCACACAATTCGCGATTGGCGTCGCTGTGGGTGCTGCCGTAGTGGTCGAACTCGATGCCAAATCCGCTGAAATCGCGTTGATGCGACTCGCTCATTGCCGCGATCAATTCCTCTTCGCTGCGGCCTTCTTTGCGGGCTCGAATCATGATGGCGGTGCCGTGGGTGTCGTCGGCACAGACGTAGATACAGCGGTTGCCTCTCAATTTTTGGAATCGCACCCAAATGTCCGTTTGGATGTATTCGACCAGGTGCCCGATGTGGATCGGACCGTTGGCGTAGGGCAGGGCGCTAGTGACAAGGATTCGGCGAGTCATCGAAATTGATTTGGGGACGTTGGGAAGGGAAGCTGCCAGGAATCGGACAATCGATTTTTATCGGCAAAGCATCAAACGGAGGATGCCGCGAGCGTCTTGGGCGGATTGTAGCTTTGAAACTCGTTTTCGACGACGCGGGGCGACGATCTGTACACGTTTTTGCCGAGTCAGCGGAATGAACAAATTGTAAAAAAATGGGTGTGAAACTCAAAAAAAACTAAAGTTCCACGAGGATCGCGGCCATTGATCTTGCCGTGACCGGGTGAATTCATGCAGTATTGCGATCCTCAGGCGACCAAAATCCAGCAGGGACGTTGGAAAATTAATGCGGTCGTCTCCTGTTCGGCAGGCCAATGACGGCTCGCCCGAAATGACCACTACCGTCCATGGAGGGACGAGCGTGATGAAGACAATGTTCGCGATCGCGATTGCATTTGTAGCGGCAACAAATTGCTTTCAAGGTGTCACGGCTCAGGCTGCGGGTGCCATTCTGATCGACTTTTCTTCCTCGCAATGTCCTCCCTGTCGGGCGATGCAGCCCGTTCTTGCTCAACTCGAACAGTCCGGCGTCCCCGTGCGGCACGTCGATGTTCAAGCTGAACCCGATCTGACCCGCCGCTACGGAATTCGTCAAACCCCCACTTTCGTCGTCGTCGCTAGTGGAAAAGAAGTCACTCGATTGGTCGGCACGCAGTCGCTTGCCGATTTGCAAAATGCACTGGCGATCAATCCCCGCGGTCCATTGGTGCAAACCGGATCGATGACCCGGACGGGCGACCCGTTCCCGGCTCCCCAAACTCGCTTGGCTCCGGTGGGCCGTTTGCCAGTCGGCCCAGCTCATAACCAGTCTGCTCAAAATCAGACAGCTCAACACCCGACATCCCAAAACCAGGGCTTCCAAGGCCAAACATTGACGGCAGCATCCAATCGCGATGCCACTCGGGCGATCGAGCCGATGCCAAGTCTGAGCAAAGCCGATGCGGTGGAACGAGCTCGCGCCGCCACCGTTCGCCTGCGTGTTCATGACGGAAAAGGCTACGGCGCCGGCACCGGCACCATCATTGATATTCAAGGCGAAGAAGGGCTCGTTTTGACTTGCGGGCACCTGTTCCGCGAGACCAAAGGCGAAGGAAAAATCGAAGTCGATTTGTTTGTCGGAGGCCAAGTGCATACGGTTCTCGGGCAATTGCTCGACTACGACGCCGACGATCGTGACATCGCCTTGGTCGTGATTCGTCCCGGATTCGCGATTGATCCCGTTGAAGTAATTTCGTCGGTCGATCAAGTTCGCACCGGTCAGCCGGCGTTCAGCTACGGTTGCGATCGTGGCGACGACCCGAGCCGACGGGATACTCGCGTCACCGGAGTCAATAAATACAACCAACATATCAACGCCTCGAATCTCGAGATCGAAGGGGCTCCGATTGACGGACGAAGCGGCGGAGGATTGTTCGACGACGCAGGCCGTTTGATCGGAGTATGCAACGCAGCAGATTACAAAGATGACGTCGGTATCTATGCCGGTCCGGGTGCCGTGCACTGGCAATTGGACCGAGTGAACTTGACCAGCTTGTATCAAAACAACGGAGCCACAGCGGCTCCCGAGCGAATGGCGAGTCTGAATCAAGATGCGGTCACACCCGTGGGGCTTCCTCAATCTGCTCTGCAACCATCGGCCATCGCGGCCCCGGCCGACTTTGCTCCCGCAGGCGTCTCGCAGGCGAGCAACCAAGAGGTGATCGTGATCATCCGCGATCGAAACAGCCCGCAAAGCTCACCGCAAGTAATGACGGTCAGTGAGCCGACTCAGGACTTTCTGCGAATGGTCCAGCAACAGTCACGCTAGAGCATCGACCAAACTTTAAGTGGCGTAGTCGGTAGTGGACGAGGCAACGAGTCCCGTGCCGCAGGACTCGTTGCCTCGTCCACCACGACAGTGAGTTTTTTGCCGATACTGAGACACTCGTAGGCTATCGCAGCTCTGTTTTTGCGTAGAGCCGGTTTCTACTGGACATGCGTCTTTAAGCGAACCGGCCGGTGCGAACCAGCCCTACTTCGATCGCCTACCCGCCATTCAAGTTGCGGCGGAATACGATGCAGGTCGTTGGCAACGCTAGCAGACAAGCCGTTGCAGCTGTTTGGCGATTTGGTCCAGCGGCAGGACCGAGTTGATGATCTTGTGTTCAATCGCGACTTTTGCCATTCCAAACACAACGCTTGTCGCTTCGTCCTGGGCAATCGTGGTGCCGCCAGCCGCGTGGATGCGCTGCAGTCCGTCGACACCATCGCGGCCCATCCCGGTCATGATCACGCCCGCACAGGCTTTGCCGAATTGTTCGGCGACGCTGGCAAACAGATGCGTTCCGGCGGGTTGAAATCCATCGATCGGCGGATCGTCGGACAGTCGAATTCGCGAACCTCGCCCCACACCGAGATGGCTGCCGGCTGCGGCAACGTACACACAACTATGCTCGATTCGCTCGTGATCACAGGCCAGCCGAACGGGCAGGGGCACCACGCTATCGAGCCAGCTGGCGAAGCCGGCAACAAAACTAGGGACCATGTGTTGCACCAGTAGGATCGGAGCCGGGAAATCGGCCGGCAGCGCGCCCAGCACTTTGGCCAATGCCGGAGGGCCACCGGTTGATGACAGGATCGAGATCGCTTGGATCTTGGCTCGTGTTTGGGGGGCGGACACCTCGCGAACGATATTCGGTTCTCCGTTGGTTTTCAGTCGTCGTCGGCGGCGAATCACCAACACGCCCGCCATCGCTTTGACAGTGGTGACAATCTCTTTCGCCAACACAGCATATTTGGGCGAGTGAGGCCCTGGGGGTTTTAGGAGAATCGCAAGTGCACCGGCACCGAGCGCTTCCATCGAAGCTTCGATCTCTCGAACGCGCGTACTCGCCGAGACGATGACGATCGGTGTGGGCGCTTCGATCATGATCTCGCGTGTCGCTTCCAATCCATTCATCCCGGGCATATTGATGTCCATTGTGATCACATCGGGATGCAGTTCTTTGGCTTTTTCGACCGCTTCGTGTCCGTCTTTGGCAAAACCGATCACACGAAAACCCGCTTCTTCACACAGGATCGCCCGCAACACTTCACGCGAGGTAGCGGAATCGTCGACAATCAATACCGTGTGCATCTTTGTCTCCTTAAACCAACTGGGCTAACGTGTCGAGAAGGTTGGCTTGGTCAAAGCTGCCTTTCACGATGTATCCATTTGCGCCCGATTGGACCCCGCGTTCTTTGTCGTTGTCAGACCCACGCGCAGTGACCAAGACAATGGGGATCTCGGCGGTCGGTGTATTGTTTCGCAATTTTAACGTCAATTCAAATCCATCCACTCGCGGCATGTCGACATCGCTGACGACCGCGTCAAAATGATGTTCTTGAGCCGCCGTCCATGCTTGCTCGCCATCGGCAGTGGCGACGACATCGTAGCCCGCGGTTTCAAGAATGTTCTTCAGAAGTTCTCGCGTGGTTACCGAGTCATCGGCTAACAATAATTGTTTGCGAGCGGCTGATTCCTGTTTTTTTGGCGTTGAATGCGAATACGTCGGAGCAATGCCAAGAGCGGTGCGAACAACGTTGGATGCATTCATCACCATCGCGATCCGTCCGGTGGGCAGCAGTGTGCAGCCGGAAAAGTGACGTAGACGTCGAATTCGGCTGCCAAGGTTCTTGACCAAAACCTCTTGCTCGGCCAATACATCATCTACCGTGACGGCGACCCGCTGCTCACCCGCTGCCAAGATGACCGCTAACCCTTTCGACAATTTTCCCGCGATCAGTCCCTTGGATTTTAAGCCAAGGGTCGCCGCCAGCGATACAATCGGCGTCGGAGATTCGCTGAGCAATAACGTGTCGCGTCCCAGCGACGTGCGGACTTCGTTGATGCCGAAACGCACTAATCGCCGGACCGCTGTCGTCGGAATTGCATAGACTTCGTCGTTCACTCGCACCAGCAGCGAGCGGATCGTTGTCAATGTCAACGGGACCAACAACGTGAACCGCGTCCACTGGCCCACGCGAAAGGTAACATCCACCGCACCATGTAATGATTCCACGCGGCTTTGCACCACATCCAAACCGACGCCGCGGCCAGAGATGTCGGTGATCATCTTTGCAGTGGAAAACCCAGGTGCAAATACCAATCGTGCTTGTTCGCGGCGGTCCTCCGGGACTTCCAAACCTCGCTTTTTGGCGATCCCACAGATGCGATCCAAGTCGAATCCCGCACCGTCATCTTGGACCACCACCTCGACTTGCCCACCACGCAGCGAGGCGCTGACGGTGACCGAAGCGGTTTCGGGTTTTCCAGCGGCAACACGCTCCGCGGTTTTTTCGACACCATGATCCACCGCGTTGCGGACCAGGTGCAATAGCGGATCCTTGAGTCCCTCCAACACGGAACGGTCTACTTCCACATCGCCTCCCACGATTTTGAAGTTGACCTTTTTGTTGCTGGCGGTCGCGATGTCGCGAACGGCACGTCCGAGTCCGCCGCAGGCATCGGTAAACGGTAGCATTCGCACATGATACACCTCGTCATCGAGTTGGCTGCAGGTTTGTCCGAGCAGGCGGTTGTCGGCTTCGATGAGCGTCGAGAATGCTTCGATCTTTTTGGTCAACAACGTGAAGGATTTTGATGTTTCTTCGATCCATGACTCGGCGATTCCAGAGACCGACGGCGGCGGAGGCGTCTCGCGGCTTGGCGTCGTTTGACGTAGGGTGCGTTGGGAATGGAGCCAACGTGATTTGAGTTCGGTGGCGAGATCACGCAGATCGTTGGCGTCTTTTTCTCGCAGCGAAAATCGCCCTCGGACCACCAGCAGTTCGCCACTGTAGGCGAGTAAAGCGTCCAGTTTTTGGGCGGGGACGCGTATCGAAGCCGCCTGGTCTGCCGCGGCAACGCGTTTGCCAGACTCGCCAGGTTTCGGGGGCTCAGTGGATTTTGCCGATTCGCTGGACTTGGAAGGATCGCTGGATTTCGGGGGATCGCTGGGTTTTCCGGAGCTGCGGATCTTGCCGTCGTCGCTGGACTTGGTAGGCGGGGTCGATGTGGTGTCAGGAAGCGATGGGGTTTCGCGAGTCGATGTGGTTTCGCGGGTCGGATGGTGGTTCGCCGGATCGAGTCGGCCGAGCTTGTCACTCATTTTCTGGATCGAAGCCGTTTGCAAATCGCGACCATCGCGAAGTCGTCGCCCCGTTTCAGCAAACGAGTTTGCCGTTTCCAGGATCCGTGAAACCAGCTCCGCAGTCACGTCCTGGTGCTCGTTTTGTATTCGCGTGAGCAGTTGTTCGAGATGGTCACACACCTCACAAACCACCGCGAGACTGCTTGTTGCGTCCGAGTCGTTTGCGGCGGACGTTTTCAGGCAGCTCGTCGCATGCAGCAGCGAGGTCAAGGCGTTTTGTTTTTCGGCATCGCTTTTTGCTGCTTCCAATCCCAACGCATTGGACGAGATCGTCGCAACATGGTCGTCCAAGTCATTCAGAAACGCGGCGACACGATCGTCCCCAGGCATCGCACTGGAAACCGCAGCCGCACTGGACGCTGTGGCTTCCGCAGGCTCCTCTGCTGCGGCCGGCGACGACTCGTTTGACGTCGATTCGCTGGAGGTCAATTCGTCTGCGACTTGCTTCAGTTCGGGCAACATCTGCACCAGCGACGAATCGTCGAGAGATTCTTCGGCGCGAAGTCGCACGGAGATATCTTCGATTCCGTCGATGACTTTTAGCATCAACGAGATCATCGCAGGAGGCGCCGAGCGACGCTGGTCGCGAAAGTAACCAAAAATATCTTCGAGATGATGGCACGCCGTCTGGATCGGCTGCACATTGACTGCGGCAGAGGCGCCTTTGAGCGTATGGGTTGCGCGAAAGATCACTTTCCAAATTTCATCAAGCTGTTCCGGAGTTTGTTCCTTCTCCACCGCCAAGAGTTCACGACCGAGCGTTTCAATATGTTCGCTCAATTCCTGCAGGAACGTCTCCATCAGTAATTGTGCAAATTCTTGTTCGTCCATTGTTTTTGGTCCTGTACGTAGGGCAAACTTCCTGTTCGCCAAGCAGTCTGAACATCAAAATGGGGTGAAGACGCGATGGGCGACGATTAAATCTCCGTCAGCGAAGCGAGTTCGTTACTAAGTCCATTCAAATTTCGGGCGGATTCTTCGATCTGTTGTACGGCACTGAGGCTCTGTTTGGTGACGGTGTCGATGTCGCGGATCCCTTCGTTGAGTTGCCGTACCCCGGCCGCTTGCTGGTTTGCGGAGGCCGAGATTTGCGTCGCCATTTGAGTGGAATCGGCAAGGGTTTGGGCAAGAGTTTT
>TARA_R110002073_G_scaffold336586_1_pt1 | contig 33726 bp, 22 predicted proteins | sample TARA_R110002073 | Tara Oceans TARA_R110002073 (sample SAMEA4397174) | marine metagenome | biome: Polar Biome; feature: [DCM] deep chlorophyll maximum layer (ENVO:01000326); material: water (ENVO:00002006), including particulate matter (ENVO:01000060) such as... | depth 40 m | reverse complement strand
TCGCTGAACGCTCGCTTTCCGACCCCTCCCGCTGCGCGGGCGGGGTTTGCAAGACGTCACGAACACAGCACCTAAAAACTGCACGACCTGTGGAGCGATGGTGACTCCACGAGCCGTCATGTTCATCGTCCCGGTGCTATTGATCACTGCCGGGATCTTCGCAATCCGGCGTGAAGTGGATTCCCAACAGGATCTTTCGGGGATCACCATCGGCTTGGAAGGTCGCAAGCAGAAGATAGGGGAAGCTGAACATGCCTCCAAGGAACACGCTCAGAAACGCGAAGAAGTGCCCCTTGGCAGTGAAGCCTTCACGCCAGGTGATCCAAGTTGCACCGAGGAAAAGGTAAATGAGAAAGTCCGTGTCGAACTGCGACCGCCAGTTGAACGCCATCAAGTCGTTGATCGCGACGCTTGGCCAGTTGATCCCTTCAGAAAGCGAAGCAATCACCGTCATTGCGTAAATGAGCAAGGTGGCGAACAGCAAGAAGACTCGCAGCAAATTCATGCAGGATTTGTCGGTTGGCGGATGGCGGTAAGCTTTTACGAAACCGCCCTGAATGAAGCGAACGAAATCTTAACTACTTGGGAATGTACCAAGGTCAGCCCGCGTTAAGAAAGATGGAAGGTGTGCCCAAAGGGCATCAGCGTAAAACCATGTTGTCCGACGTCGACGCTAGAGTGCGTTGACCATGAAGAATTCGCCCGACCGATCCGCCAGATAGCTGCGGAATGTCTGCAAGTATTCCGCCAACGATTCGGTGGTTGTGCCACCGCGAAATTCCTCGATGCCGGCCCATTTGGGGACGACGCCGGAAATGTCGTCATCCGTCACTGTGCGGAGGCGGTCAATTAGTGCGGTCGGGATGGTCTGCGGCCAAGGACCCTCATCTCGAGGTTCGCCGATCAGGTTGAAGCCAGACGTCAGCTCGTCGTACGATGCGACGCCAAGCATTTCTCCGAGTTGGCAGAGTTCGATCATGCCAATACGTTTGGCCATGAACCAGCCGTCCTGTTGGTACGCGTCGTCAGCGTCGAGGATGGTCCAAAGGTCAGATTCCGCACAGTTCAGGATGTCGTTAAGTGGCATATCTGGATTACGCTAAGTCGGACAACGGGAATGTGAGCGACGAGATGTCGTCCATGCTTGGGAAACGTTTGAAGTCAGCTGGATTTTAGCTGATTGAGCCGAGTTTGGCGGGATCAGGTTGGTATGGAAACCGGGCGTTTGATCTGGTTGTCTGAAGCAGTCAAACACGCCCTCACTTTATTCGACGCCAGTGCTTCTTCTCGAGCTCAATCCTCGGCAGGTTCGAGCAGGTCCAAGCCGAAACGTTTCCCTTTGTCGACACCGGGGACACCGACGGCCATCCACTCGGGCTCGGGGGCATCTTTGAGATAGTGGTCAAAGAACTGCTGCATTCGTATCGTAAAGTCTCGGCGGTTGTGGTCTCCCATGACCCAGTGTGGATCGCCGTTGTAGTTCAGCATCCAAGCTGGTTTCTCCAGACGCCGCAGTGCGACGAAGAGTTCGATCCCTTGATACCACGGGACCGCCCCGTCTTCGTCGTTGTGCAGGATCAACAGCGGTGTGTTGATTTTGTCAGCAAAAAACAAGGGCGAATTGGCGATGTATTTCTCTCGCGCGGACCACAGGTCTTCGCCGATTCGGCTTTGAGTCCTCTCGTATTGAAACATTCGACTCATCCCGCTGCTCCAGCGAATGCCACCGTAGGCGCTGGTCATGTTGCTCACCGGAGCTCCGGCTTCGGCACATGCGAAGCGATCGGTTTGTGTGACCAAGTAAGCCGTCTGGTATCCGCCCCAACTGTGCCCCTGCATGCCAATCCGATCTTCATCCACGAAGCCTTGGGCAACCAAGTGGTCCACGCCCGGAAGGATTGAATTGGCGGCGCTTTGTCCTGGCTCTCCGGTCTTGTACGGAATGTCCGGGATAAAGACGAGGTAACCACGGCTGACATAAAAGCTGAAGCAGATAATCGATCGGCCCGCAGCCGGTGGGTAGTGGCTATGCAGGCTGTCTGATTTGCGTTCGTAGAAGTAGACGATCATAGGGTATTGCTTGGAAGGATCGAATCCATCCGGCTTCATCAGAATCCCATCCAGCTCTTGTCCGTCCTGCGCCTTCCAATGTCTAAGCTCGGCGGTGCCCCAAGAAATCTCGTCTTGTTGCGGATTCGCGTCGCTGACTCGCTGGATCTTTTCGAAATCAATCGTGCTCGTCCAAAGATCCGGGAAACGCCTGAACGTGCTGCGGGTGAACACAACCTGGTCGCTGTCTTCGGCCTTTCTCAATCTCGACAGACTCTCGTCCAGCATGATCAATGGTCGAAGGATGTCTTCCTCCGCTTCATCCTTTTTGCTCGGCGGATCAAGAGCGTAAAACCCGCTCGCCTTTGTGTCTCGTCGAAACGCACTCAGGATCATTTTCTTGGAACGGTCGATGAACCGTTGCTCAGGATCGAGACGAAGGTAGCGAAAGCGAATGTCGTTTTTGCGGCCTTCGCCCAGCGTGATGCAAATCGGTTTCGTTTCGCCAGTTGGATCCAGTTGCCAAATGTCGTACGAGTCGTAAACCAGGAGCGCTTGGTCGTTGTCTAGCCAACCCGCGGTTCCGTAGGCGAACGGCAACGTCGGACGATCGTTGAGTTCGTCGTAAAGAGGATGCTTGATTCCCTTGCTGATTTCGATTGTCTTGGTGTTCTTTCCCTTGGTCGCTTTGGCGAACCATTTGCCATTTTTCGCATCAAACCAAACGATGTGTTTGCCCTGGGGCGAAATGGCGGCATTCCATCGGACCTTTTCCAGTACACGCTGGCGGTGCCCGGAATTCAGGTTGACGAGGTAAACGTCTTGGAAGCCGGGGACTTCCCAAGAGAGTGTTTTGCGATATGGGACGTTGGTGTTTGCGACCGCAATATTAGAAGGTGACCGGAGGTCAACGCGAAGCGAAGGGATCTCACTGTCCTCCAACTGAACCACTCGGTTCGTTTTCAAAATGAAAGCTGCCCGGTAGCGACGATTGCGTTCTCGTTCCGCCTCGAGGAGTTGTTGCGGTTGAAGTTGAGGGTCTTGCCAGTGCCATATGTCCAGTTTGGCGTGATCGTCGGATTCTTCTTCGACCTCTCGACCTTCCGCTTCGGCTAGACGCTGTTTCTGAACCTCCTCAGGAACGGGAGCTGTTTCGAAATACAATCGGCGGCCATCTTCTGAATAGCTTGGGCTGGATTGTGGAGGCAGCCACCAACCGGTGGGAAGTCCTTCGTCCCCTTCGCCGACGAGACGATTTGCTTTCTTCGAATTCGCCTTCCATTGATAGAGAGCCCACGATGGTGACTCGGATTCGTAGTCGTTTTGGTTGCTGATGAACGCCAACTGAGAACCATCATCACTGAAGGTTAAGTTCTTGTACTCGCCGATTCCGCTGATGATGGTCCGGTGGCGAAGCGAATCCAATTCGATCGTGTGGACACCATCGACAGGACCACGTTGTTGGTTGTCTTTGCCGTTTGAATCTTTGCCGTCTGGTTGTTTGTCGGACGTTTCCTTTTCTTCGTTCGATGGTGAGGGCTTGTTCGGTTCGGGGGCTTCGACTGAAGTCACAAAGGCGAGTCGTTCGCCGTGTTTTGAGAAACGAAAGGAACGCACAAATGGGAACGTCCGCAGCACTTCGGTATCAAGGTGAATCAATTTGAGGGCCGTGCCGACCGATTTCTCTTTTGGCTCGTGATCTTTCTTGTCGTCATCCGCATTCTCTTCGGCGGGATGGTTCTTTTCGGCTTCTTTCGAGTTCTTGTTTTTGATCAGCGACTCGATTCGGCCGCGTTGGCGATTGAGTTCCTCGCGGCTTTTCAGTTTCAGCTTCTTCTTAGGTCGTTGCAGCCCTTCGGGGGTGACTTCGTAGACTTCGCGATCGTCGCTGGCAGTCTTTTTCAATTCGTTGTCGCCGGTTGCTTCTTCCATCAGGCAGGCCACCCAATCGCTGTTCTCTTCCGGCAATCCAAATGAGCGCACACCTTGCAGAGTTAACAGCTCGCCCGATTCCAGTTCTAGAATTTGCAATGATGTCTGAGGCATCTCATCAGCAGGCGTCTTCTGCTCGCGAAGCTTCTTGACTTTCTTCTTTTCCGGCGGAACCCGAAAAATTATGAAGCGACTGTTGTGGGTGAAGCGGGCACCCGTCCCACGCTCAACGATGTACTCGCGAGCGGTCTCGGCGTGGTGGATGTGCAACGTGCCTTCGCCGTCGATCTCACCGCTTTGGACGGTGTAGACGATCCAATTTCCGTCGTTGGAAATGCTGGTGCCCGTCAATGTGTTCCAGTGGTCGTAGTCACTGTGTTCAAGCACTCGCCGCGTGATGTCTTGCGAATGAAGATCGTCACATGCCGCAAAGAAGAGAACGGCGAACACTGATGCCTGGGTGCCGATGCGGCGTCCAAGATCAAAAACAGAAAACATAGAAAGGGTCCCAGGAAGCAAGGTAAACCGAGCGTTCAAGGATAGTCACGTTGTTTCGAGATGGAAACTTCCGACCGTCGGCGTGGGGGTGTCGGATGGACGCACCAATTCAAAAGGTAGTTTTGGGGATTCAGAGATCGATCGGGAACTGTGGCCATCTTTTGACGGTATGGCAATATCCGGATCTCATGTGAGATAGTCGCTGACCTTTGATTCGATGTGCCCAGCGAGATGCGGTTTGCCATAGCCGCGGGCGTTCATCGCCAACGTCCGCCGCCGAGTGACTTCTGACCATGCAGCCAGATGGTCCAGGAAAGGAAACCGTCAGAACCGGCGATTGCTAGCGTTTGGGGCGGGGGCTTTCCGCTAGGAAGCTTTTGTTTGTGCGCCGAGAACGCGTTCGGTGTTGATCGATGCGGTCGGGGACGAAGCACTTGAGAGATCCGCGGTTGGCTCTTCTGCGTTTGATGTGAAGCGGAACCAGCGGTGTCCGCTTGATCGGAGCAAGAGCAAATAGACTAGCGAAAATAGATAGAAGCCGGCGAAGGTTCCCGAGACTATCAGTGCTTGTTCATCTGCATTGTTTTTCTCGAGGTCCATGATGAATAGGACAACGAAAGGCAGGGCCAAGCACAGTGGGGCCAATCCGTAAATCCAGGCCCATTGGCGTCCCAGCAGCGTGAGTGTGAGCAATGTCCACGACGCTGCAATACTGAGCATCATCGTGACGGTGGCATCGAACAGACTCAACCAACCGCTGGCGATTTTAAACAGGACATTTCCGGCGGCAATCGTCACCGCCATTCCCAAAATCTGACGGATGTTGCGCTGTCCGGTTGGCGGTGTCGGGCCTCGGTGAATCGGACGTCGGAACCATTGCCAAACTAAAAACGGTCCCAAGCACGATGTGCTGGCCATCAAAAGGAGTTCTGCGGCGAATGACGGCATGGATTGCAGTGCCAAGACCATTGCGATCGCATTGATGAGCAGGAAGGATCCCACAGCGATTCGCCAACGTTGCACTTGGCGTTTTGCGTTTGGTTCCTTCTCGACATGGATCAGCGTTGCCCAGGTACCCATCGCCGTCCATGTTGCCGCGAGCCCACCAAAAGAGCATGCAAACAAGAGCTGGCTTTCATCCGACATGGAATCGGGATCGCTCGTTCCAGCGAAGCCAGCCAAACCGATTGATAGCACGATGGACCAAATGAAAAACCAGCTCAACGCAACGCCATCGACTTGATCCTTTTCAAGCGATGGATCGTTCATTTCAAACTTTGTTCACGCAGTGTTTCGATGGATTGAAAGTGCATCGGCAATTGCCCGTCGCGACGGTCGACGATTTGTTCCAAGATTCGAGGGTCCGTTTCAGATGCTTGAAAGCGAACCTCGCCGGAGCCAAACAAAAAGTGGGCGCCGGCTGGGTGACGACTTCCGACCGAACCAACCGCTGAGGTGACCGGCTGTGCGAAGCGATCAACGCTGGTTTCAATGCCACCGCCCACATTCCGCAGGGTCGCACGTGTGCCGCTGAGCCAACCCAGATCATCCAGCGGCAAGAGTTTCTCCGAGACGAAAGCGGTGTTGGCCAACCCGTCCGTCACATCGTCTCGCGTGATGGCGACGTTGAGGATGAAGACACCGTGGTCGCTCTCATCAATGGCCTTCTCAGTCGGATGATGCAGCCCAACGTAGTTGCTGGCGTTGTCGGGATTGTGCTCGGAGGAAGGGCATCGAAACAGTGGGAGGCGAAGTTGCAACACCGGTTGATTGACCTCGTCGTAGACGCTGACGGATCGATCGATTCGATTGGCCACAACGGGTTGGTCCAAAAGATCCATCAGCCGCCCCAACCAATTGTGATGGTTGCCCTCGGCGGTGCTCTCGATTGGCCCGGAGATTCCGTCTTCGGGGGCAAGGACGGTCCCAACGGGGAAGTGCATCCATCGATCGTGGTAGCTTTGGATTGCCAAGCCGATGGGGACGAGTTTCGATTGGCAGGCCGCACGCCGGGTCGTTTCGCGAATCGATTGCAGTGCGGGAGCGGACAAACCGACCAAGACGCCGATGATTGCGATCACCACCAGCAACTCCACCAGCGTGAAGCCATTGCGGAACGCCCGGTTGCGACGGCGAAAGTGTGATTGGCGACCAGCGATCGTGAGTTTGGTTGGACGGTGGCGAATGTTCATGAGTTGCCTCGTTGTTGGCGTCGGATGGACATGCCAGGGCGGTCATTGCGAACCAGAGTGGCTTCGATCTGTTTGGATTGATCGTCGGAATCGACGAGCTTCACTTCGATCCAAACGTTTGCTTTGTCGTCGACCGGAAGTCGAAGGTCAGACGCCAGGTCATCGTTGATCGTTTGTGCGGTGTGAATGGCGGATTCAAGCAAGGCGATCATTTGTTGATCACGTTCGTGTTTCCGTGAGTTCGCGGCGTGTTTGCCGATCACGATCGCGAAGGTGCCCACGAGCAATGCCAAGGCGAGCACCAACACCAGTGCGGCCAGGCCGCGGCGAGGTGTTCGGCGACGTCGATGGGAACGACATGGATTGAAACGATGTTTCGGGATCAATTTGGCATCCTCGGAGCGGCAAGGATTTGAATTGGTTGAGTAGGACGATCTGGCAGCGTGATTGTCAACTCGACCAGCGATGGTCCTGTTTCGGGATTCTCGTCCGAGATCGGCTGTAGGCGAAGTTTTACTTGCGAGCGTTCGTCAATGAGATATCGGTCGGACGCGAGCTGTTTTGCATCGGCGGATTCGATACTGCGAGAAAACAAAGTTTCTGATTCGAAATCGTAGGTGATTTGTGAATCATCTGCGGATTCCAGAATCAACCTCGATTCGACCACCTCGATCGCGCCGGCCGATCCAACGTCGCGGCGCAGGTCGTTTGCCAGTCGACGGATTTCTTGGCGGTGGATCGCCGCGTCGCTAGCGTGTTTGCTGCTGGTGCGAACCAATCGCACCAATCCAAGCGTTCCGCCGAGCATCGCGATCACGATCGATAGCGCGATCACCATTTCAATCAGAGTGTAACCATTGCGGCGAGTCATTCGGCGGGCTCCATTCTCCACACATGGTGTTGCAAAGTCTGCGAATCAACCGTGGTTTGGATTGTTAAATGCAATCCGGAATGGGAGCCAGTCTCAAAGGAATCGATTTGGATTTGAATGTCGGATTCGGGACCACGCTGTTCAGCAACGCGTTCGATGTCTTCATAGGGGACCAGCAAGAATCGTTGCCCCACATTTTCGACTGCGAGTTGTCGTTCCAACCGGTCCATGGAATGTCGATCGAACGAGAGCCCGCTGTGATGCATCTGGACCGCGAAACCCGTCGCAACGGCTAGGAACGCAAACCCAGCCATGGTTTCAAGCAGTGTGAAACCTGGGCGGGTTTTGTGTCGTGGCCGGTTGGGATGAGCCGCTCTCATGCGTTTAGCTAACTGCTGTGGTGAGTTTGGTCAGGTACAGAAACACGGTGACAATGTTGGCCATCACGTAAACTCCGACCAAGACGACCGCGAGTGGAATCAGCCAAGACATTCTGACTTTCCATGTCAGCGATCTTCGACGCGAGATGTTGTCAACCAATTGGTCAATTGCGGATGGCAGGTGGTGGTTTTTCGCCGCGCTGGTCAGCCAAGACCGCTCTTTCGCGGTCACGATTTGTGAGCTGCGGAGAGCGACGGGTAATGTGGTTCCGTTTTCGATCAACCGTGATGCTTTGCGGCATCGTTTTCGGATCCAACGATTGCGAGATGACTGCGACGCCAATGTCAGTAGTTCCGATTCGGCATGTTCCGATCGCATGCCAATGCTCAGCGAGCGTAGTATTTCACAACGCCAGCGAGCGATGGAATCTTTGCCAAACCACGGGATCCAGCGGATTAACCAGGCGGGTTGCCATCGAATCAAGATCGCCATCAGGAACCAAATGAATACTAGGATCATCAGGCCTTCATAGATTGACATGATTGTTTGCAACATGTCATTGATGTTCGAGTCGTTATCGAAGAACTCCTCGGCGATATACTCGAATCGCTCGGATATGAAGCCTCGTATGAAGTACCCCAGACCCCACGCCAAAAACATGGTGGCGATGAGATAGATCAATTGTTCCGCGACGATCGGAGCGGAGACAGGTGTGCCGGCGTCGATGCTTTGTTGCTGGCGAACCTGCGATCGGAGAGTTTTGTCGGCAAATGAGTCGGGCGTCGTGGTCGTGGCCTGAGGGTGCTGGATCGCAGCCAACGTGTCCGCGGTGATTGGCAGCTTCGATCGCCGGACCGCATTGACCAAAGATTCGCCACGCATCAGACGAGCAGAGAACGTTTTGCCTTGAAACGCAATGCGACTGGATGAACCATTGGCGAGCGATTCCGCCAGGACAGGATACGAGGCTCGAGTGCCGGCAGCCAATCGCATCCAACGATTCAACGACTCCGCTTCTTCACGGTAAGTCCAACGTCTGGCGACAAACAATGTTCCGATCATCATGGCCAGCAGCACAAACGTGATCGGATGGGGCGCTGAGCTCGCCAACGCAAGGACACTCATTGACCAGAGCACCCATTCAAGAAACGCAAAGACTCGAATGGTAAAGGGACGAAATCGCGGCACCGGCTGCGTGATCAAATTCCACTTGATCGTACGCAATGTGGCGGCGAACAATCCGCTCGCGATGGCAGCTGCAATGAAGGGTAGTGAGTGACCCATGTCTAAAACCACCCGCCTGAATAGGTCAAGCCATCCAACATCAAAACGATGTTTGTATTGGTCGACAAGATCGCAAGTCCAGCGGTGAACAACGAACAAATCAATCCCACTCGAAAGAGATGTCTGACGGTGCGTTGCGATCGAGTCTGAAGCAACCAGTGGCTGTCCGAAGCGGCTTGGTGCCACATGCGGATGGTCTCCTCACGTGATAGCTGGCTTTGCCCCATCGCAATCACCGCCGCCAACGGATGGTCTTTGATTGGTGGGCGGAGAAGGGCGTGTTCCCATGATTGGCCGGAGTCCAATCTCGCAGCGGATCGATCGATCCAGAGTCGAAGCGGCGTGAATCGCGTTTCGTCGGAGGCGGCTCGAAAGGCATCGCCATAAGTTTTTGAGTTCACCACCGATTGGTAGATCGATTGACAGAAGTTGGCCATGGCGATCGTCTGGATCGCTCGGCCAAGCCCTGGAATCTTGCTGATGATGGTTGCAACGACAACCGGCAAACTGCCGCGAAGAGAGAGTTGGACCACGAGCCAGCCAATACCCGCGATCACAGCGATGCCGGCGTAAACCCACATCATGCTTCGCATCCAAGTAACCACCACCTCTTTCTCTTCCCAACCCACGTAGTAGACGGCGTCCTCGCTGAGTTCTGCGACCGCGGAGAGCAGGAAGGTTCCCACCGCCAATGCGGCGATTAGGTAGATGAAGCCGATCGTGGTTGCACGAGACAGACTTGATCGAGCGTCATCTCGGATGACGGACCACATTTCTAGTTCGGCTTGGTCGGAGATCGTCGAAAACGTCATCAGGCGAACTCCCCAATGGCATGCAGGAGCGGTGAAATCGCGGCTCGCAACAAAACGACGATAATCGCGATCATCAGGATCCAGGCGATCCAGTGAGGGACGTTTTGCAACCACCAGCTTTGCTGCCGATTGGCTCTTTCTTCGTGCAGTTCGCTCAGCTTGCGCAAGTCACGGGCGATTAGGTCGGCGTCTCGTTTCCCGGTGACCAAATCGACAACGCATTCCTTGATCGGGACCGGTGTATCAGGTGGGAAGTCCAGCGATTGTTCGGACGTCGCGCCCGCACGAACATTGGTTGCCACGGTTCGCCAAAGCGCGGGCGTATCGGAAACAGCGACTTCCGCGGCGGATTCGATTGCTCGAGCGGTTTCGATGTTCGCGTTTGGGATCTCAATCTGGATCGCCAGCCATCGACAGAACGTCGCCAAGTGACGCGAGGGTTGTGCGCGGCGGATCGAACGGCGAATTCCCCAGTGCATCCACGCCGCAAAACACGCGAGGATGATGATCACCACCAACGCGGCGAGCAGGTAGTTTTGGACAAACGTTTGGACGATCTGATCGACGGAAGGTGCAAACGGTGACGCGATGGGTTGCGATTCAGCGATCGAAACTAAGATCCATGGCAACACAAGGAAGACAACGACTGACGCAACAACCATGTTGAGGAATGGATTGATCGCGGACAGCCAGGTCCGCTGTTGTTGGTCTTCGCGTTGGCGAATAAGTCGGACGGTTTCGTGGATGGCGGCCGTCGAACCAGTCTCAGCCATGATTTGCATGGCGATGCGAATCGGCGTCTGATACGGCAGGGACAACGATGCCATCGCGACGGAATGAGATTGGCCATGCTTGACACGTACGCGAACAAATTCAGCTGCGCGACCAAGACGCCCCAGCGCCGCGTCGTTCAATCCCGCCAAGCCTGAGACGAGGGAACGTCCCGACGCAGCCATGGCGGAGACCTCCTCCAACAACAGAGCCAGCGACTCGTCGTTGAGTTCGAAAGAGTTGCTTGCCGAGGCGGGCGTTGGATTCGGATTGCTCGTCATGACGTTCGCCCCAAAACGCGGAAGACTTCTTCTCGGTCGGTAACGCCTTCTTCAATCAATCGTTCGGCTTGGCAACGCAGCGATTCGATGCCGGCGTCTTTAGGGATTTGGTCGAGGTCCGATGCGGGCAGTTGCTTTGCCAAGGCATCGAAAATGGCTGGTCCGCATTGGGGATCGTTCAAGTCAACGATTTGTGAGATCGGTACTCGCCCGGCGTATCCCGTGCCGTGACAGCGTGGGCAATCCTTCGTCGCCTTTGGGGTGGTGTCACACACATCGCATCGCCGGCGTAGCAAGCGTTGGCATAGCACGCCGCGGAGTCCGCTCTGAATCGCGAACGTTGGCAAATTCATTTGCACCAGCCGGCGCAGTGTTCCACCGATGGTTCCCGCGTGGATGGATGAGAAGCACAGATGGCCGGTCATGGAGGCTGCTAGGACAGCTTCGGCCGTTTCCACGTCGCGAATTTCGCTGACTAGCAACACCTCGGCATCTTGTCGAACGGCGGCTCTCATCGCGGAAGCCAGTGTCAAACCGCTGCTGGATTGCAGTTGGCTTTGACTGATCGAGTCGATCACGGATTCGATCGGATCTTCGATCGACAGGACGCTTCTGCGAAACTCTCCGCCAGCGATGTGCGACAGGCAGGCGTACAGTGTCGTGGTTTTGCCACTGCCCGCCGGACCGGCGACCAGCAACCAACCGTCGCGAGCGTCGCAAATGGTTTGGAGCCGATCCAGCGTGCCATCATCAAGCCCGAGTTCGTCCAATTGCCGAACGCTTTCGCGTTCTTCCATGATTCGGATGGCGGCTCGGTTGCCGTGGACCGTGGGGAAAATGCCCAAACGCATTTCGTGGTCAGAAGTGTTGTGGTCGCCCACGCCGTTGCGTTTTGTCCCACCGCTTCGCCATCGCAAAGGGCCTTCCTGAGGCACGCCCATTCGGTAAGACGGCAGTCCGGCCAACGCCATGAGTCGTGCAACCGGATCGCTTTCATCGCTTCGCGGGAACGATTCAACCGGTTGCAGCACGCCGTCGATTCGAAAGGAGATCTCCCACGATTCCAATCGTGGTTGAATGTGCACGTCGCTGGCACCGCACTGGATGGCAGACGTCAGGCAAGACTGGATCACTTCGATTGCGAAGTTAGGATCCGCGGGCGACAGACGAGACGCGGGGCTGATCACCGATAAAAGTTCTCTTGGGAAATTTCGAGGCACGAAACCGCCACGTGCCGCAGGACGTTAGACTAACGGATTCCCCCGAGGGAAGTATGCGTCGAACGTAAAAAGTTTCGATCAAGTCGACCGGCTGGAAGCCTATCCCACTTTCTATCTTTGCGAGAATGATATGAAGCGATCACAACGTCCAAACGGATTCACGCTGTTGGAGTTGCTCGTTGTGACAGGCGTCATTGGGATCTTGGTTGGATTGTTGTTGCCTGCGGTGCAAGCGGCACGAGAGGCAGCGCGGCGAATGAGTTGCTCCAACAACCTCGGACAAATCGCTCTCGGTGTGGCTCAGTACCACGACGCATTTGAGCATTTGCCGCCGCACGGAACGGGGACGTTCAACAACGCCAATGATCCGCTGACAACCAACCAGTTTCGATTGAGTTATCTGGTGTCGATTACTCCGTACGTCGGCAAGGTTCCTTTATGGGAAGCGATCAGCGAAGGCTATGTGGGGCAACCGCCGGAGGGCGATCATAGTGATGTGGATTACGATTTCTTACCCTACGACGAAGTGGATTATGGAGTGATGGGCGGGGGTGACGTGCAACATCGGTATGAACCCATGGGACCATCGCCTTCCATCGCGGCGTACACCCCATGGGAAAACGAAGTCGGGATGTATCGGTGCCCATCTGATCCTGGATTGGGATCGCCCTCGCTCGGGCGAACGAATTACGCCGCGTGCCTTGGTGATGCGATCGAAGGGTTGGATGACGGGTTGTGGCAGCATGATGGAACTGCTTGGTCGGCCAGTGGCAAGTTGCAAATGGAAGCGACTGGACGCGGTGTCTTCGTGCCTCGCATGATCACGTCCTATAGCGATGTGAAAGACGGTTTGTCCTCGACGATTTTGCTCGGCGAGATTTGCACGGACTTGGGCGACAACGACATTCGAACGTTTCCTTCGTTGAACAACGGCTGGGGCGGAGGCGTGCTGGATGATGTTGAGATCTGTCGCACGCAAATCGATCCTACGCGGCCAATGTTTTGGGAAGTTGGGAAGGTTCAGCTTCCAACCAACCCAGGGCAAGCTCGCGGGCTTCGCTGGGCCGACGCGTCGCCTTTGATGACTGGATTCAACACGACGCTTCGTCCGAATGAAGCAATCTGCTTTGGGGGTGATGAAACCACGATTGGAACGTTGACGACGAGCAGCCGTCACCAGGGCGGCACGCATATTGCCATGGCGGACGGGGCAATCAAATTCATCACCGACTCGATCGACGCCGGTTACGTTGAAACCTCGGTCATTCTTGGCGGAGAAGGCGAGCAGGCACCCGGGAGTCCCAGCAACTTTGGATTGTGGGGTGCACTCGGCACTCGCGATCAGGGCGAGATTTCTGACTATGACTACTGAGGATGCTCGACAAGATTCAGGCATTTGGCATCTTCTGTAGCACGGTGGTCCCCACCGTGAACCCACAGCCGTCTCAACACACCAGTGCTCTAAAGCTGGTCCGTCTGGAAAGTGTCGCCTTGGTTCAGGTCGCCGGTTTGCAAGCCTTTGGTGAACCAACGCAGACGTTGTTCGCTGGTGCCGTGGTTGAATGTCTCGGGTTGGACGTAACCGCGACTGCGTTTTTGCAACGTGTCGTCGCCGATGGCTCGCGCGGCCGTCATGGCCTCTTCGATGTCGCCGTCTTCGATGATGCGGTATTTTTTTTCCGCATGGTGCAGCATCACTCCGGCAAAGAAGTCCGCTTGCAGTTCCAGGCGAACCGAATACTTGTTGTATTCGACCTCGGGAACCTTCTGACGAATTTGATCGAGTTGATCGGTGTAGCCAAGCAGGTTTTGAACGTGGTGACCGACTTCGTGGGCGACCACGTAGGCTTGAGCAAAGTCCCCCGGTGCACCGAGTTGGCGAGCCAGTTGGCCGAAGAAGGATGTGTCGAGATAAACCTTTTCATCGGCCGGGCAATAGAACGGACCCGTGCCGCTGCTGGCCATGCCGCATCCACTGTTGACTTGGTCTTTGAACAAGACCAACGTCGGTTTCTTGTATTCGCGACCGGCTTGCGAAAACAGATCCGTCCAAACATCTTCCGTGTCAGCGAATACGGTGCTGACAAATTCACCGGCTTCGATTTCTTGCGGTGTCAGCTCGACTTGGCCACCGGCACCACCGGGGGCAGGTTGTTGAGCGGCTTGTTGCAGGAACTGCTGTGGGTTGCCGCCCAGCAATCCGATGATGATCGCGATCACGATCACTCCGATTCCGCCTCCGACAACCGCGCCTCCGCCGCTGGTTCGACGATCTTCCACATTGTCACTTTGTCGTCGTCCACGCCAACGCATGCCGCACCTGCTGTTTGATTCGTTTTTGAAAAGAAAAGGGCGTCGGTCCAATCGGAGACGCTCGCAAATTGTCACACAATTGTTCAGGTGAGAAAAGCATCGGGAGGGGAACTGCACCCGCTGAAAAGTGTGCCGCAGTCGTGCCGCGAGTTGTCCCTCAATCGGTCCCGTTCGAGTGCAAAACGGGGGTCAGCGGAAACGCCCAGGGTGCGTTGGATTGTCGCGAAACCGGTTGTGACCTAGGTTTGGCGTGAGAATCAGCATTTCAGTGGGCAAATGAAACCAATTGGCCCCCTCATTTGGCTGTTCGTGGAACGCGAATGGGCCCCATCAGGGTAAGATGGCTCGCCTATTCAGCCCTCTTATCAATTCGCTGGTATGCCATCTTCTTTGTCGCTGATCCGATTGCCCGCTTTGTCGATTGTGGATTTGGTCGGTGCGGACGCCACCGCGATCCTGCACAACTTGACCACAAACGATGTCAAAAAGCTGACCACCGACGGTCCGCACCGCGCTGGGTTGGAAACGTTTATCACCAACGTTCGTGGGAAGTGTTTGGGACACGTCGTTGTCTTCGCCACCGAGGACGGTTACCGAATGATGGGTGCTCCCGGCGTAGTCACGACCGCTGACAATGCCGGTACGGTCCGCCAGTCACAAGCCATCGCGGAACACGCCGACCGATACACGATTCGCGAAGACGCGACGCCGGTGATTCGTGACGAGGAGCTGGCCGCTTGGATGGTCGTTGGTGGTGACGAGGAACCCGTCCAGACGACTCCGTTGCCTAACATGACCGACCAAGACGGCGTCGAATCGTATCAGCTGCCGTGGGTGAAATCGGGCACTTTGTTCCTGCTGCCAGTCGATACCGCCGCCGAACATCCATCGCTGATCGCGGAACGGTTGGGAGTGGATCCCGAAACGTTGGCCACGGGTGACGCGAGCGATTTCCATGCTCACCGCGTGGCGGCTGGATTCCCATGGTTTGGGATCGATGTGACCGACGCTCATCTGCCCCAAGAAGCCGATCGAGAAACCCAAACGATCAGCTTCACAAAGGGCTGCTACCTCGGGCAAGAAACCGTGGCTCGATTGGACGCACTGGGACAGGTCCAAAAGAAATTGGTGCGTTGGAAGTTGTCCGGTTTGCCCGCGGGAGCGGGGCCGTCGGCGGATGGCAAGCTGCGAGCTTTGGACGCGTCCGAAGACGCCAAACCGGTCGGCAGAATCACCAGCGTGGGGCGGATCAACGATCAAGGCGAAGGATTGGCGATGGGTTACGCCCGCCGCAGCCATTTCGAAGCCGGTGCGAAATTGGCCGGCCTGATAACGGCGGGTGACGTGGGCGATGTGGCCTACACCGCAGTAGTGTTACCGCCCGTGTTGGGAGATTCGCCGGAATGAACGATTTAACGCTCGAAGAGTTCGCTGATCTGTTGGAGCTGGTCCGCCAAGGCGACGACGATGCGACTGCGGTATTGTGGGAACGCTACTTCCAACCCCTCGTTCGGCTGGCGGGAACCCGATTGCCAAAGAACCTTCGGCGGTCTGGTGACGAAGAAGACATTGCGCTCTCGGCGTTTCACAGTTTCATTGCGGGAGTTCGACGCGAGAAGTTCCCGGATTTGTCGGGCCCGGATAATCTCTGGGGATTGTTGATCACGTTGACCAGCCGAAAGGTGAACGCTCATTTGCGTCGTCAAACGCGGCAAAAACGCGGTGGCGGCCAAGTCCGCGGTGAGTCAGTCTTCTTGGACGCGGCGGGCGATTCCGGCCGGGCTGGGTTGGAGCAATTTGCTGGACGAGGCGAATCCGACAACACACCTCCGGATTTGAGGTTGGAATTGGCGGAGGCGTGCGAGAGATTATTGGATGATTTGCCGGACGAACAATTGCGAGAAATCGCAGTGATGCGGATGGATGGTTTTTTGGTAGACGAGATCGCGACCAAATTGGGCGTGAGCAAACGTGCGGTCGAACGAAGACTGCAGTTAATTCGCAAAACGTGGACCGAAGCGGCGGAGTCCGAGCCCGACCAAACATAAAAGCGGTGCCGAACTCTCGAAAACACACTTCGATCACAGATTAGCTACGGAAGTGATTCGCGATGAATTTAAGTGATCTGCCTGCCCGCGAATTGGCCCGCCTCGATGCGGTTTGCTTGGAATATGAATCTTCGCTTCGGCAAGTCGCCGATGGAGAGCCGGCACCCTCGGATTTGACCAGCATTCAGTCGCTGGTCGAACGCCACGGTGGAGAGCATGCGGATTTGCTGCGTTCTGAATTGGAAGCGATTCGAGCCGAAATCGATGGCGACCTGGGGATCCATGGTGATTCGGGCGAATTGACTCAGGTTTTGGCCGCTTCCAACGACACGCCATCTCGGAACGCAGATGCGCTGGATACGCCAGCGGTCGATGCGATGAAGATGGACGACTCGATGCGTTCAACCCCATCGGCCGAAGCCCGCGTGAAAAAGGCGTTGGCCAAAGTCGCCAGCGATGGATCGTCGGATTCGCTGCCGCCGTTGGGTACCGAGATTGGTCCGTATCGGTTGGATGGTGTTTTGGGTCGTGGCGGCATGGGCGTTGTTTATCGCGCCACCGACACCAGACTGGAACGCAGCGTCGCGGTGAAGATGCTGTCGATCGACGGGCATCCCAATTTGGTCGAGCGTTTTCAACGTGAAGCCAAGGCGGTCGCTTCGTTGACGCATCCCAACATTGTCGAGCTGTTCGACGTCGGCGTTCACGAAGGCATGCCGTACGCCGTGATGGAACATTTGCGTGGCGAAACGCTGATGCGGCGAATGGAACCCAGACGAACCGATGTGGCACCCATCACGACGCAAATGGTTCGGTTCTGGGGACGGCAGTTGGCCGAGGCTTTGGCGACCTCTCACGCGTCCGGTGTGATCCACCGTGATCTCAAGCCAGAGAACGTGATGTTGGTTGGACGTCGCAGCGGATCGCCCACGCCTTCGCCCGCTAACAGCAACACGATCAGCGGTCACTCGATGGCAATGCAGTCATCCAACGAGACCTCTTTGCCGTCGGTCAAACTGTTCGACTTTGGATTGTCTCGCGTGGGCCGAGCGGTGTTTGGCCCCGGCGAATCGGATCCGGAAAGTCAGCAGGACGACGCGGGCAACGACGACGCCAGTGAGTCCAAGACTCGCGCCGGAATGATCCTGGGCACGCCAGGCTACATGGCACCCGAACAGGCTCGCGGCGAGACCGTTACACCGGCCGCCGATGTGTTCTCGTTGGGATGCGTGTTGTTCGAAGCATTCTACGGACGCCCCGCCTTCACCGGAAAATCGCCGGCCAGCCGTTACGCTGCGGTTTTGGAAAAGACTCCGTTGCCTGATCCCGGCCGTCGTCGCGACGACATCGCCCTCGCCGATTTGATCATGGCGATGATGCGAAAAGTACCCGCTGAACGTCCGACGGCAGCAACCGTTGTCGCGGCACTCTCGAGGGGCGGCGCCGTGTTGCAGGCCAATGAAGGTGAGACGTTGGCGATGCTGATGGACGGCGTGTCGATGACGCAGCCGGTTCGCATTGCTGGCGGAGTGTCTCGCCGACGATTTGTCGAGATGATTGGCGGAAGTTTTGCCGGCGCCTTGGTTGGTATGTCGGGATTGAGCGGCAACTGGGCCAAGTTGAAGCAGATCCGTTCCATCGGTGTGCTCAGCTTCACGCCTGCAACCCAGATCGCTCCGACGAACGAGGTCGATCCTCAACCCGCTCGCGGACGCATGCTCCAGCGAGGTGAACTGTTGGCCGGTCTGGTCGCGAACGAGCTCAGTCGCTTGGATGGATTGTCGGTACCAAAGTACGTGCCGATGACGGCGAGCTTCCCCGATCAGTATCGCGAAGCCGCATCCAGGTTGGAGGTGGACGCGTTGGTGACGGGAACGTTCACCGAAGCGACTGGTGCTCAAACCGGCTTCATGGATGTCAACATCCAGATCATTTGCGCTCAAAGCGGCACACAGATTTGGGGCAAAGTCATTCGTACCAGCGGTGGCGACAATTTGATTGAGCAGAACCATTTGGCTCGCCAAGTTGCTTCCGCGATCAACCGGAGCCTGCTGGAAAATCCGCTCGAATCACGACCTCGCGACCCGGGGGCATTCACGTGCCTGTTGAAAGGACGCACGCAAGCGGACCCGGACAGCATTGATGGGATGCGTTCCGCTTTGAAGTGCTTTGACAGCGCTCTGTCGGAAGATCCCAACTATGCACCCGCACACGCCGGAAAAGGTCTGACGTCATTGACGCTGGCGGGACGGGTCGCTGACGAGGAGGCTCAAGGTTTGATCATCCAAGCTCGGCAATCAGTCGAGAATGCGTTGGAGCTGGATACGACCAACGTGGAAGCTCGCTTGGCGTCGGCCATGTTGATGTATCAAATGCTTGGCGATCTCAAACCTGCACGAGACATCTTGCTGACGTTGTCAAAAGAGGCGACCAACTCTTGGCAAGTGTATCATCAACTCGGTTGGGTGCAGTTGATGCTCTATGAGGAAATGGCAGGCGTCGTTTCCCTTCGTCGAGCAGCCTCGCTGCACTCAACGTCGAAGCTTTTGCAATCCGATTTAGCACGTGCCCAGTGGTTTGTCGCAAACAAGCGTCGTGCCATTGATGAAGCCACCGGTGTCATGCCAAAGACAGATGGGAATCAGGTTGGCCCTGAAAGTTTCACTCGCGGGTTGCTCATTGATCTGTACGAGCACAGCAGCGATTTGAAATTGGCGGCGGACTTGGATCCCGGGCTCAAGTGGTCGGAATCCGATGGCGCGGACCGTTATTGGGAACTGCGTGAGGCGAGATTGGAAACGCTTCCGTATGGTCCTTACGGACCAACATTGAACGAAACCATCTTGCAGCTTCGTCGCACCGATTTGGCGACTCGAGAACCTGCCGAGCAACGATTGGCAAGGTTGCTGCAAACACGCAGCCCGATGCTACCGTTGTTGTTGATCAAACACCCCCAGTTCGATTCGATGCGAACATTGCCTGCGGCCGGCGAAGCATTCCCCGTGCTGCGCCCCGGCGTTGTTTGACGGACGCTGAGGCGAAATCGAAGGCCGCCGGCTAGGCGTGGCCAATGGTTGGGATGCTGCAAGTTTGAGGCAAGCATCGTTTGGTTGCGTAGCTGAATGATGCATCTCTCGCCACTTCCCATGCCCGGCCCTCACCCTCGCGAACGCCTGAACGGCGTCGCTCGACCTCTCCCCAAACTTCGTTTCGGGAGAGGTACGCCATGCGGAAATCTGCCGAAAAGCGGTGTCGGAAAACGGCACGACCTCCCGCGGGGCGACGGGAGCCACGGTATCTGAGGTTGCTGTTGGGAATGGCTCTGCAAAATAGCAGCCAACCATCAGCGGGTTTCTTGAGAGGCTTGAGCCAACGCGTTTTGAAACCACAGACGCACTCTTTTGGCGATCGAAGCTTGGTGCCATCCGAAACGAGCCTCCAAACGCAAGCCCGAGGGAAGACGTTGAGCTTCTTCACGGGGAAGCTTCAGCACGCCGCGAAAATGTGGCTGGAGCAAACGCATGGAGTCGATCATGTCTTCACCCAAGCGATCATCATTGGATGAGTCTTCGGATGCGTCATCAACTCGAACGGCCAATGGGCCGCCATGGGTGGCCGCCAACGACGCATTCGGCACTCGGTCAGAGGCACGCGGTTGAAGCTGGTCGAGCGTGGCCCAGAAGGTTTGTCTACCGGGGGCAACCAAGCGAACCGGTTGGCCGATCTGCTTGCGAACATCGTCAACCTGCGACTGATCGATCACCGCCAAGACCTCCTTGTCAGACTCCGCCGCGACCACCATCAACACGTCGCCTTCGTGAACGTAGGTGTTGAGTTTGGACGGCAAGTCATCCGCGATCACGACTCCGGCACGGTTCGCCACCACGTTCAGTTGATCGGATTGCGTTCGCAACGTTGCGAGCTTGTCCGTGATCGCTTGACGGTTGTCCAGCAGATTCAGGCGTTCGGATTCTTCGCGAGACTCGATCGCTTTGCGAAGTCGAATGTCGTTTTGCTTTTGAGCGATTTCCAATTCCGCGACGCGTTGCTTGAGTTCGCGATTTTCGATGGTTGCAAGCAGATCGCCGGCTTCGACCTTGTCGCCCTCATTCACATTCAATTCGATCAGGAAACCTTCCGCTCCAACGCGGATTGCTGAATCAGGATCGTACTGCACCACGACCGGAACGCGGACCGACGATGGGATCGGCATTGAAAACAACATCCAACCAAAGACGCCAACCGCCGTCGTCCCAAGCACTGTCCCTCGGCATACCTGGATCGGTTCAGTGTCCCACAGCGTTCGCATCGACTTCAGGAATTGGACGAGCGGTTTTCCCCACCACATCCATAGTCCAAGAATTGACAGGACGATTCCGGCACCGCCCAGCATCGTTGAGGCGGCGATCGCGAGCGAGACACAAACGAGAACTCGCCAAGCAACAGCGGACCATCCGTAGACGAAGACTGCCGGTCGTCGCCAACCGGTGTGTGAACTGTTCCAAGACGCGTCACCAAGGAACCATCGGCGAAGGAATTGTCGAACCGACTGATTGGCTTCGGTGGCCAAGTTGGGCACATCCATCACGTCCGAAAGCATGAAGTAGCCATCGAATCGCATCAGCACATTCGCGTTGAACAGGATGGTCGATAGTCCGGCCGTCAGGATCACGTGGTGACACCACCAACGGAACATTTCATCGTCGCTGAGCATCCATCCACCGATCGCGAGCGATGCAATTAGCCCTTCGATGAACATACCCGCCGCTGCGACACCGATGCGTGACCACCGCAAAGGCAATCGCCAGCAACTTGATACGTCGACATACGCTAGCGGTGTCATCAACACCCAGACCACGCCGGCTTCCCGTACGGATCCGCCAGCCCGATGGCAGGCGATCGCATGTCCGACTTCGTGAATGAGTTTCAAGCCGATCGCTGTGAACAACAGCCACGCCCAATTGGACGGATCAAAGATCGAGGATGCACCCGCGATGAATTCGGACCAACGCGAAGTCAATCCAACCAGCGCCGCGACGATGATCAACATTCCGACGATCAGCACCGGCGTTGAAAACAAAAAGCCGAGCACGCGTGACAGGTACTGCAATAATCCCGCCGCACCCGGTACCGGCATCTTGATCCAGAACGGGTTCCATCGCGCCAAAATGGATTTTGTTTGGGAGTTGTCCGCCGGTGAGGCATGGCCCAAGTGCTCTCGACGGGGCGGTGGTGCGTCGGCGAAGTGCGCCAGTCGGTGATCGATCAACCATCTCGCGATGGATTCACATTGCGAAGACGAAGGTGCGGCACGTCCCATCTTTGCCGTCACCAACCCGCAGGCTTGTGCGATCGTGCGATGCCCATCCAACGCCGACAAAAACGTGTACTCGGACAAACCCACTCGAAAGAATTGATGCGTGGCAGGAATTTCGATCCGATAGATTGGTTCGCCCGTTTCGCGGACCGGCCAGACCTTCACATCGGCGGCGATGCGAATGGGTTGTTGCTGCCAATCGATGGTTCCCGGATCACGCTGCATCGTCACACGCCCAACCAACGAAGCAACAAATTCCAAGGACGATGGAAAACGATCCATCCGATCGGACGCTTGTTGCCATAGATCGTCGCACGGCCTTTCATACCCGATCGCAACAGTCCGTCTTGATCGTCCACGGTGACTTCGGCCAAGAACACGTTTTCTGAATCACGAATTGTCGCGGCGGGATGGACTCGCGTGATCGCCCCATGCATCACCCGGTCCGGCATCGCATGGGTGTGAACGCGAGCGAGCATACCGGGCTGAACGTGAGCGAAGTCCTCTTCCGGGATCGCGATTTCGACTTTCATCGAACCGACCGGTGCGATTTCAAAGAGTGTTTCACCACGTGTCAGTGGTGCCCCTTCGGATTGCTTCCAGTCGCCGCTGACGATGACTCCATCGATGGGACTGCGGATTTCCAGGTTGTCCTTGCGGTGGTTCAGCAGTTCGGTTTGTGTCTTCAGTCGGTCGGCTTCCAATGCCGCGATTTGGCTTTTTCCGAAGTCATGCGTCGCCATCGATCCACGACGTTCCTGGTCGGCTTGTCCGTGAAGAGCACGCAGTCCCGCCAGTTCGTATTCCAATTCGCGAGGGTTGATCTTGGCTAGCAATTGTCCTTCGGTCACTGTGTCGCCGGGACGCACCATGCATTCTTGCAACGGGCCGTCAAACGGGACCGCGATGAAGCGACGCTGGACAGGTTGCAGTTGCACATCCGTGCGAATGTTGTGATGAGCCGGCAGGAACATCAACAGGATGATCGTCGACAAAACGCAAACGGTCGCCCGCTGCCAGGTCGAGCGAAACGATCGGATGCCACGCACCAACGAAGCCTCCACGCCCGTCGGTTGCAGACGTTGGATGCTTTGAAGTTTGCACGACAACAGCGGCGCAAACGCGTCGAGAGTTGCAGAGGCGGATCGCTCACGCGGATCGAGGATCAGCAAAACGCCCAGGTTTTTGCCGCTTGAGTCTGACATCGGGCAAGCGAGCAAATTGTTTGATCCGATTGTCTTCAGCCATTGCCGCATCGCCATCGTGCCGGGCGACGATGCGACTTCGGTTGCGGCGACTTTGCTGAGACCATCCCGCAGACAGGCTTCTTCCGCTGCGGCCAAGGTTTCGCGGGGATGGTCGGTGGCAAAAGTCCCACCGCCGTGGGCGTGATCGCTGATGCACTTCAGACCCGATGTGGGACGATTTCGCCAACACAGAATCGCTCCCTCGGCTTGCAACCATTCACTGAGCGATCGCGTCGCGATGGAAGCCGCTTCGTCGAACTCGCGACATGCATCAAGAGCCGACTGCAGTTCGATCGCCGCCGCCAGTGTCTCGGCGCGCTGCAACAATTCGTGATGAGAATCACGACTGGTCGCGTCCGGAGAAAGTGACGATGCGGTGAACACGTTCTAACGCAACGTAGGCGAGAGAGTGACGGGAGCGTCGCTGATGCGAGCCTTCGATTGGTTGGTTCTCACGGATGCTTCCAGGTCTAACCAGCAAACAACGCCGCTGCGAATCTCGCGTTTTTCGTTTGGCAGGACAACGCGAACGCGAACGGTACCTGATTCGGCCGTGGCAACTGGCGAGATGTATTCCAGCGTTCCGTAGACTGTCACGCGAGATCCACCCACGCGAACGACGACCGATTGGCCTTCCGACAACATGTCGATTCGCCGCAGTGGCACTGAGAAAACGGCTTTCAATCGATCCAGTTGGACCAGTTGCAGCAGAACAGGATCGGTCGGTGACAAAAATTCGCCAACCTCTTTGGCCAAAGCGACAACGACGCCGTCGGATGGTGCCAAGATGCGGCGTTGTTCCAACTGGCAGATCACTCGTTGGTATTCGAGAGCACGAACGGAGAGTTCTTCGGTGACGCTTTGCAGGCGAGCGAGTGCCTGACGATGATCGTTTTCGGCGCGTTCGAGTTCTCGAGGTGTCGCGTTGCCCTGCGTGAACAAACGGCGATAGCTTTGGACCTGTTGTTCACGAATGACGACTTCCGCTTCCGCAGCCGTCTTTCCACCGATGGCATCTTTCGCCGCCCGCGAGACATCCAGTGTCTTTCGCAGCAACGCATCATCGAGCTGTGCGAGCACTTGTCCCTCGCGAACCTCGGCTCCCTCTCGTGCTTTCAGTTCCGTGATCACGCCCATTTCCGACGACGAAACCTGGATCCGTCGATACGGTTCGGTAAACGCTTCGTATTCGTCCGCCGACGCGATGCCGGGAAGAGCCAGGCATTGCAGGTTCACGATGACGCAGAGCGTCGTTATCCAATGACGGTTCATCATCCTGCATCCAATGCTTGAAGGTGTGGGGCGGGATCATGGTTCGATTGAGCTTTGCGAACCAATCCGCAATCGCGTTCATCCGCTTCCAGCAATTGTCGTCTTGCCGCGGCAGCTCGTTTGGCTTGCCGTGTTTGGATCGATGCGATCTGGGACTCTACAGCAAGTGATTCGATTTGTTCGGCGGCAATGGCTCGTCGGATAGCACGACCCACCCAGGGTGCCGATTGGCTGACCAAGTAGTCTTCGGCGGACAAGAAATGGCGGCTGCTGCCTGGATCGCCACAACGAGCACAGCGACCGATCAATTGCCGGTCAACTCGCGATGAACGATGGTGTTCGGCAACAATCACGTGCAGTCCACCCTTCGCGGCCACCTCGGGGTTCAACCGAATGTCGGTGCCTCGCCCGGCCAAGTTCGTTGCGACGGTAATGGCATGCGGTTGTCCCGCCCGAGCGATGATCTCAGCTTCTTCTGCGTTTTGCAGGCCGTTGAGCAGTTCACACGAGAGGCCTTGCCGGCGAAGTTCTTCCGCAACTTGGTGGCTGGTTGCGATGTCCAGCGTACCGACCAAAACGCATCGTCCAGACTCCGCGATCCGTTGGGCCTCAACGGCGATAGCAGCAAACTTTTCTTGTGCGGTCAGCGTGACGTGAGTCGGATGAACGATGCGTTTCGACGTCAATCGAGGTTGGACGGTTTGTACGTTCAGTCCGTAAACAGACTTCAATTCTTCGCGGCAATCGCACGCGGTTCCGGTGACTCCGGCCAAGTAGTCGTACGATCGATAGAAACGTTGGCGTGTGATTTTGGCGAGCGATTCGCTCTCACGCTGAATCGGCAACTCTTCTTTTGCTTCAATGGCTTGTTGTAATCCGCCTGACCAGGTTCGGTCTTCGTAAATACGACCGGTCGATTGATCAACGATGCGGACCGAATCATCATCGATCACGTAGTCGATTTCTCGACGAAGCAGATAGGTCGCTTGCAAGGCAAGTTCAACGTACTCGTGCCAAGGTCGACGTAGCGAAGCGTCTGACCAGTCCTCCACGGCTTGATAGGCATGATTCAATCCCGCGTCGGTCAATTCCATTTGGTGACCGGTTGCTTGGAAATCTTCATCACCGCGCAGTGACGCTGCCGTTTTCAATGCATGTCGGTGGACCGCGGCATCATCGGCCTCGCCCGGTACAGTTCCTGACAACAGCAGCGGCGAAAGAGCGTCGTCGATCAGGACATGATCGATTTCGTCCACCAACGCGACCGCGAGGCCTCGCTGCAAACGTGGCGTGGATGGTTCTGAATTCAGTCTTCGAAGCAACGTCGATCCGGGACGCTGACGAGCGGCGGTGTCCATTGCCAATTGATCACGAAGGTAGTCAAAACCGAACGCGTGACCGGGACCGTACGTCACGTCCGCTCGGTAGGCGGCACGAGTGGCGTCGGCCGATGAGTCCTCGGGCAGACAGCTGGATTCGACACCGAGCAACGACCAGGTTTCGCGAAGTTGTTCGTGGTCACGTTGGGCCAAGTAAGCGTTCGGCGTCGCGACGTGCACGCCTCGGCCTGGCAGAGCAGCGATCAACGATGCAACGAACAACGCGAAGGTTTTTCCTTCGCCGGTTTGCATCTCCGCCACGCCGCCGCGTCGTGACATCAATCCCGATGAAACGATCAAGCCCGCACGCAGTTGCACTTCGAAAAGCTCAATGTTGTGAGTCGCTCGAATGGCGTCGCTGGCCAAAACCAATGCGTCCACCAAGCACTCACGCCAGATAGCATCGAGCTGACTTGATGAATTGCGTGTTTGGTCCGCGGTCGCTTCTAGTAATTGGTACCAAAGCGTTTGCCAGCGGTTTTGTAAATCATGTTTCGCAGACGCGGAACGATTGGAGGTTCGATCGCATGCGGACTGCAGGATGGTTTCGATGTCCATCGCAGGACGGCTGGTGAATCGACCGAGCTGCGTCATGGATGCGAGCTGACCGATGGAGGCGAATTGGGATCGCCAACCGGTGTTGGAACGGGGAAGGCTCATGGTGAGTTCCACTCCTCCGGTGTCGGGAGGATCAACTCTTCGCTTTCAATCATCCCGCCAAACGGTTCCGCTTCGTCGGGCAGGAACACCGAGACATTGCTCGGTACCGGCGAAACATCCGCCACGTTGCAAACCAACAGCACACCCATGGCCTTGCGAAGCGTGACCCATGATAAAGCGTGAGCGACCTGCGACCGAACCAAGCTGCGTTCTTCGTCCGCCAAACGTTCTTGCGCGTCCAGCAGGTTTTCGATCAGAAGAATCGCGTTTTCGTTTGGATCGGGCAGGTGCGTCCAACGTTGCCGCAAATAGTCCACTTCGCGAGCCGCAGCCATGGTCGACTGTTGCTTGGCGATCAATTCGTTGAACAGCGTTTGTGTTTCGCGAACGGCGATTTCGACTTCCGTCATCGCCGCTTCGGTCGTTTGTTGGAACTCAGCGTACGATCGTGTCCATTCCCATCGGTTGCGACGCAATCGGGCTTGGTTGGCACGGTTGCCCCAGGGGCGTTCAAAGATCAAACCGGCGGAATAGGTTGGACCGCCCTCGCTGAATTGTCGGCCAATTGCACCGAACGTGTTGGTGCCCGAGTCCAATCCCGACACATAGGAACTGAGCAGCAAGTCCAGACGCGGCAAGACTTGATTGCGTGCGGCACCGACGCGTGTCGAAACAGCATGCATTTGTTGCAGGCTTTGCACGATGTCCGGACGATTGTCTAGCGCCGTCAGCGTCGCATCGCGGGTGCTCAGTTCGATTGACTGCATCAACGGGCGTTCGACGGGCACCATCTCGTATTGTGCGAACTGCGCGAATTGGCGGTCGCCGGTCAGCAAACGCAGTTTTGATTGAGCGTTGCGGATTCGGGTTTCGATGCGGACCAAATCGGCTCGCCGTTTTGCGACTGCGACGTTGGCTCGCAGGATCTGTCGCTGTTGTGAATCGACCGCCCCGCGAGCTTGCAGAACCGTCTGCATTTCCTGTGCACTGGCGAGCAAACGATTGCGTTGCAACCATTCCGCGCGGGCTTGGTAAAGTTCCCAGTACGCGGTGGTGACGTCGACCAAGTGCGTTTGAATCTCTTCCCGCACTTCGCTGTTGGTGATTTGTGCGTCGATCTTTGCCAGGATGACTCGCGTGCGATTGACCGCTTTGCCATGGTCGCGAAGCAACGGTTGAGAGAAGTTCAGTTCCAACCGCGACGTGCCTTGGGCGTTGGGAGTTAGGAACGTCGAGTTGTTGTTCTGAAAGCCGCCACGCTGAACGACTTCCAGGTTCCCGCCACTGGTCAGCTTTTTGCGAACACCCGCGGAAGAGGCAAACAGGTTGTCGCGGAATCGTTCCGATTGGTCACCCGTGGTCAATTCACTGCCGACCGGATCATTCGTGTCGGTGTAGTTGGCGTCCAAGAACGTCAGCGGATCGAACTGAGCGTCGGCGATCACGATGTCGGTCATCGAGATTTGTGGTTCCGTCAGCAAACTGCGGACATAGGGCGAAGCAATCAACGCCGTCTGCGCCAATCCCGATGCGTCAACCGAGGTGTGTTGTTCTGCCAACCCGAGAGGCTGCGTGACGTCCGCGTCCCACCAAACGATCTGTGGGTCGAGCTGGCTGATCTCACCCGCGATTGATGGACCGGCCGACAACGCCGGTGAATCTTTGAACCAACAATTCCCATCCATTTCAGCGACGCCGTCGTTTTCAAGGACGCGATCGCGATACCGGTCGACCTGATGAGCGTACGGGCCACTCGAGATGGCATTGGGAATCGGCAGATGAACCGCTTCGTGAGATCGATAGGACGTGGAAACGGGATGAGGTGAATGGCCATCCGGATGAGTCGGCGTTTCTGCCCGCAGTATCACGTGCGATGGGCCGACCAGAGATCCCGTCAGAATGATGGATAGAAGCCATCGGTTTCTGGATGAAGTGTATTTGCGTACCGTCCGCCGTGGCTTGCGTGAGCGCAAGCCGTCCATCATGGCGGTCGTCGGTTTCACAATTTGTTTCATCAATTCGATCGGACAGATTGGATTTGAAGGAGGGTTCCTTCTGCAATCCAGACAAGGGGCACTTGGGAGATCGACCGGACTCAGTCACCGAATCAGCCGCAAAGAGGCATTCATTCCGTACGACCGGCCCCCGACGCCGAATGAGCGTTGCAAGCCTCACAGATTCTCCAGCTGACAAAGAAAACTTGGCTTCCCCAATCAGTTTCCACGGCCCGGACGGGTTTTGTCGCCTACGGTTCGGCGGACGACCGGCCCACACCAATGGGTTGTACCGTGAACAGACGTGCCTCGAAGACGTTGTCCCTTGTTCGAGCGCCGTCGTGCGAGGTATCTGATGTCAAAATTCGCGAAACACTGGTGGCAGCGTTGCTGTCTGAGGGTGGATCACGTCGCGACTTTGGCACAGCAGTCCGTGCGGGCTCGTCGGCCGGTGGCATTGGGCAAACGATTGCCCAAGATCAGCACGCTCGAGCCGATGGTGTTGTTCAGTGCGACGCCGATTGATCCGGCCATGATGGACGCATCGGCAGGCGATGGTGCAGCTGCCGCCACGGTGATGGAAATTCCGTTGGATTCGGAAGCCGAATCACAGCAAAGCACCACCTCGTCGAGTGTCCAAAACCCCGAGCAGCAGTCGGCATCGGTCGCCAGCGAAATCATCATCATCGATGCGTTGACACCGGAACTCGATGCTTTGCTCGAAGACTTGCGTTTGCATCGAGCCGACAGTGAGGTGTTCGTCCTGGACGCGAATCGCGACGGGATCACGCAGATCACTGAGATTCTGGAGTCACGCTCAGACGTCCGTTCATTGCAAATCCTCTCGCACTCAGAAGACGCGTCGGTTCGGCTCGGAAATCTGTGGCTCGGAGCTGACAACCTGGACGCCTATGCGGGCGAGATAGCCTCGTGGCAGCATGCGCTGACATCCGATGCGGATATTCTTTTCTATGGATGTGACTTGGCCGCGGATGCGTCAGGAAGAACGCTGGTTGATTCTATCGCGGCGCTCACCGGAGCGGACGTGGCCGCCAGCGATGATGACACCGGCCACGCACGCTATGGTGCGGATTGGGATCTGGAATACGCGACCGGTGTCATTGATGCGGAAATCGTTGTCAGCGAATCATTCCAGGAGTCCTGGCAACACAAGCTCGCAACGATCACGGTGACGACTTGGGTCGACGAATCCAACGACAACGGCGAAATGTCACTACGCGAAGCGATCACGCAAGCGAACGCCGGAGCCGGTGGCGACACCATTGTCTTTAGTGCATCGCTGGATACGTCGACTGTCTTCAAACTCACTCGCCAACAAACCGAAGATGACGCAAACTCCTATGGTGATCTGGACATTCTGAAGGATGTCACAATCGTCGGTCACGGAATCAACATCACCATTATCGACGCAGATGAATTGAGTCGGATTTTTGATGTTCGCGGTGGGACGCTGACTTTGTCGGATGTGACGTTGCAGGGCGGGAATGCCTCGGGCGAGATGGGCGGTGCGATCCGGGTTGAGGCTCCATCTGCTGGGCTGGTTTTGCAACGTGCTCTGTTGACCGACAACACCGCGACGGAAGGCGGAGCGATTGGCAACAAAGGTACCATCGAACTGACCGATGTCGCCATCATCGGCAACGGCGGTGTGAATGGCTACGCCACCAACACGGGCGGCGGTATCACGAACCGCGGAACCGCGACGTTGAACCGGGGCACTTTGTCGGGCAACGTGGCAACGGTCGGTGGTGCGATCTTTGTTGAATCCAGTGCAACTTCACTTTCATTGACGAACGTGACGGTCAGTGGCAACACCGGTGCCAATGCGGGCGGCGGCCTCTACACGAAGGTGAATGCGGATATCGTTCATTCCACATTCACTTTGAATTCATCCAACATTGGCGGGGGCATCTTCGTCGAAGCTGGGACGACGACCGTTGCCAACACGATCGTCTCCGGCAACACGGCCACCTCGAGCAACCCTGACGTCCACGGGGCATTCACCTCCAACGGCGGAAACCTCATCGGCGATATTGGTTCGGCTTCCGGTTTTGGCAGCGATCTGGTTGGGGCAAACGTGGACCTGGGGGCACTCGCGAACAATGGTGGCTATGTCCAAACGCACAAGTTGCAGGGCAGCAGCGCAGCCATTGATGCAGCAAAACCGGAGGACGCGGTCGGCTCGGACGCTCGCGGGTACAGTTCGCTGGATGGACGTTATGACGCGGGTGCGTATCAAGCTCAGGGAGGCGTCGTCGATCGAGTTTTCTTCGTGGACACCGATAACAACAGGATTCAATCAACCAATCTTGCAGGCGGCGACACGCAGACAATTCTGACCGGAGTTCCGAAGGCACAGGATTTGTTCGTCGATTCGATCAACCAACATCTTTACTTTTCTGAACCCGATTTCGGCAAAATTCAGCGAGTGAATTTTGACGGAACTGATTTGGTCGAAGTGCTTACTGGTTTGGACAAACCACAAGGTATTGAGGTCGACTTGGCATCCGGCAAGATCTATTGGGTTGAAGATGGAACCGAATTCAACTATGTCAAGCGATCTGATCTTAATGGCAGCAATGTTGAGACACTGGCCTCTATCGGAACCGGCGGACTGGATGTGTTCTACAAGCCAGACGATATTGAGTTGGATTTGGCTAACGGGCATATCTATTGGAGTGACGAACTGACTCGCAAGGTCGAACGGATGGACTTGGATGGTTCGAACCGCGTCACGCTCTTCACCCAACCAGGCGGATTGGGTAGCAGCGTTAATGGGTTGGTGCTGGATGTTGCAAACAACACAATTTACTACTCGGTCTCCGCTGGGACCGATGCAATTTGGCGAGCGGATTTGGATGGGGGCAATCGCAGCGTTTTCATGAATTCGGGGATCAATGAACCTGATGGTTTGGCAATCGACTACGCCACTGGGACTCTCTTTTATACAGAGTCGCCGCAGGCGGGCATTGGCTTGGGGGCGTCACTTACCAATGAAGCCCCCGTTTCGTTTGGGTTCCAACCCAACGAAGTGGTTGAGAATACGAATACCGCTTCCGGATTGAGTGTCGGCACTTTAAGTGCCTTCGATATCAACGAAGACGAAACGTTTACTTACACGGTCACCGGTGGTGCCGATGCTGCGAAATTCTCGATCGGCGGCGGAAATTCAGACGAGTTGATTTTGACCGACGGCGTGTTGGACTATGAAAGTCAATCGTCCTACTCCGTGGTTGTGAATGTTGAAGATTCAGAGGGCAATTCAGCCACGCAAACGATCACGATTCGTGTGGGGAACCAGTCCGAAATCGATGGTTTGTGGTTCACCACGGACGACGATGTGAGCGAGTCGAGTGTCGCTGGTCTAACGAACTGGGGCGAAGACCAAGTCGTTCAAGTCAGCGACCCTGGATTGACGCTGGATGGCAATGGAGGCACGACTTCCGGATCCGCTTCCACAATCGGTTTCCGTTTGGAGAACTTTATCAGTGACACCGATGTCGGCATTTCCGGCATGCATGCGGTTTGGTCCGGTCTGAGCGTTGGGACGGGGGCGAATAGTTTCGAGTTGCTGGCCGGCGACCTGATCTTTTCGATCGACAAGAGCGGAATTGATTTTTCGAGCGAAACGGAACCCGACAAAGAGTTTGATCGGGAAGACGTGATCGTGTTCCGGGCATCCACGCCAGGCGACTACACCTCCGGTGACTTCTTCTTCTTGCTCGACAATCCGCTCAACGGAGATGACATTCGAGGCATCTCGCTGGTGGAGAACGAAGGCGGCGTCACCGTGGGCGACACGACGCTCGCCCAGGGCACGTTTCTGTTCTCTCATTCCGGTGGCAGCGAGCATGATCGTGTTATCACCTACCATGCCGATACGGTGGGTGAATCCAATACAACAGGCACCGAGACGGTTCTGATTGAAGGAAGCGATGGTGGAAATCTTGGGTTCACAGAGAAGATCGTTGGTTTGCATGTCGTTGAGTCCAGCACAACGATCGGGGGCGTCGCAGTCACGGCGGGCGATCTTTTGATTTCGGTCCACGCTGGAGGCGAAGCAAGCACAACCATTGGTGGCGTGACGGGAACCAACCAAGATGTCTTCCGCTTGACCATGACCTCCACTCGGATTGGCGGAAGCACTTCCGTGGCCAATGTCGAGTTGCTGTTCGATGGATCGGACGTTGGTTTGGATCAATTGGATGATCAAGAGATCAACTCACTGACTTTTGCTGTCGGAACTTCTCCCAACACGCCCATCGGAGCGGTTTCGGATGCCGATGCAGATCCCGACAGTATCGACGAAGACGCTGATATCGGAGACGCCGTTGGCATCCAGGCTTCCGCGACGGACGCGGATGGCGAAGCGGTGACTTACAGCTTGGTGAGTGATCCTGATTCCAAATTCGCCATTGATTCAAACACCGGAATTGTGACGCTGGCGGCCACGTTGGATTACGACGTGGAGACGGAGCACAGTTTTACGGTCCGCGCAACCAGTGCTGACTCCTCGTTTACCGAAGAGACCTTTACGGTTCAGGTCAACCAAGTGAATTCGGCTCCCACGATTTCGATCAACACCGTCCTGGGATCCATTTTGGAAGACGCGGATCTTAGTGGTGGCGTGCATGTTGCAAACGTTGTTTTGAACGATGACGGCATTGGCACGAACGGGTTTACACTCACCGGTGACGATGCCGCATTGTTCGAATTACGAGACTCCAACACAAAACTGTATTTGAAGGACGGGGCTGCTCTCGATTTTGACACCAATAGCGTGCTGAACGTGAACGTGGTCGTTGATGACGCCGACGTTGGGGGAACCCCCGATGACACAAAGTCCTTTTCAATGAATGTCCTTGACGTGAACTCATCGCCGACGGTGAGCTTGAGTCCATCAGCAACGTCGATTCCTGAGTCCACCTCAACAGGTTCGCGAATCAAGATGGCGGATATCAACGTGGCCGATGACGACACGGGAACGAACGTCCTGTCCTTGTCGGGCGACGACGCGGCCTTGTTTGAGATCGACGGAACCGAGCTGTTTTTGAAGAGCGGCACAAACCTCGATTTCGAGACCGCACCGACGCTCGATGTGACGGTGAACGTGGATGATTCGTCCATCGGCAGCGGCATCGATTCCTCGACGGACTTCACACTGACGATCACCGACGTCAACGA
>TARA_R110002073_G_scaffold336479_1_pt1 | contig 33728 bp, 22 predicted proteins | sample TARA_R110002073 | Tara Oceans TARA_R110002073 (sample SAMEA4397174) | marine metagenome | biome: Polar Biome; feature: [DCM] deep chlorophyll maximum layer (ENVO:01000326); material: water (ENVO:00002006), including particulate matter (ENVO:01000060) such as... | depth 40 m | reverse complement strand
GCCAACAACTCAGATGTCTACCATCTGACATCCCTACCGGGATGAAGCAACCACGCTTGCCAAGACATTTCAAATGCCGAAAGACTCCTGCCGACCTGTTGCGGGTGAAGCAGGTAGGCAAGAATGATTGGGTTTCACCTTGTGAGCCGTTTGGGCGTTAGCCCCGGTTGTGCGTGGGAACCGTGGCTAACGCCAAACGGCTCACATACCCGATGACACCTGCGTACCTGCTTAAATAAAACGGCCTTCACGGACATCGGCCTTTCGCTCCATCCACCAATGAGTCAGCACCATGCTAGACGACTTCGATCTTTTCGGCGATGTGAGCGGATCCGACAGTTCCATTGGCTGTGGAGGGCTCATGTTCACCTTCGCCCTCGCTGCTCTCCTGTTCATCATCGTTTCGGTTTGGATGTCGTGAGAGCATTTTCTTCTTGCGGAGTAGCATCGCCCCAGCCGGATTCCGATTCGACCAGATCCGCGTCGGTCAAACACACCTCCGCTCCCAAACCCGCGTGACCTCGCACGCACCGGTATCGGCGATTGGTGTAGCATCTACTTGTGCAAAACATCCGAGAATTAGACCGCGTACGCTTTCTGCGCCCGAGGCACGACCCGACGTACATAAAGTGGTGCTCGAGCTGGACGCCGACCGCTCCGGCAACTCGCTCGATGCCGACGAGTCCCATGCGACGTACGTCGACATCCTCAACTTCTAATCTTCCCCGACGCCGGGCGGCACGAGGACGCTGTACCCAGCAGTGTGACCTAACGCGTATTTTGCGTGCATCAACCGAGGCTTTCTGCTTTTCTATCCCCAAAAATTCTCTCGCATCCCCAAAATCGGCGGTGCTTGCGTGTGCAAGGGCAGCCACGGCGACGTCTGCGCACACGCACCACTAGAACGAGCGGGGCATCACGGGTAAGCTACCGACCACTAAAATCACTATCGGTTAGATCGGTCGAAATTGTCCCCTGTTCGGCACGCCCAGTGGCTACGTCCATTTCGCAACTTCGACGACGCGGCCTGCAATGGGCAAACTCGCCGATTACAAACCTTCGCAGCTACCTCCACTCGATGCTTGCTTGACAGTAGGCAACGACTGCAAGGTCGACCTGATTGCGGTTTCAGTGAGTTTTTTTGAGCAGGCCCGCAGGAGGCCAGGAGGCATAGTGAAGTCGCAGCAAATTCGATTGGTTTGCCATCATGAGTTTAATCAATGGAACCTTCTGTTTTGATGAAACCCGTGGGCAAACCTCGTGGCAGGGATTCAGCTGCGATGACGATTCTTCACTGGTCGACTTCTTAGTTGGCCCGGTAAGTGAGCGCCTTCACGACTCAACAGCGGCAGTAGACTTTGAGGAAGATCTACGTGCATTGGCGACGACACAATTCGCCAGCGATAATCTTGAACTCGTTCTGCAAGCCAGCGTACCAGAAGAGCGAGATTGGGCGATTGGTGAATCACTTGCCGAGGCATTTCTTGAGTACGAGCATTCCGTATCTTGGCCGTGGAATCACGAACGAGACAAACGGAACCCCTTTGCTAGCTTACCAGGTGCCGACCTCGTTGGGTTCGTCGTCGATGGGGGAGTGACTCGTTTGGCCTTGGGAGAAGTGAAGGCATCCACTGATACGAACAACCCGCCGGGCGTCATGAACGGCCGAAGTGGCATGCGTCATCAGCTCGAGCAATTGGCAACCAATCTGGAAACACTTTGCCAACTATTAAAATGGCTGCATCCAAGATGCAAAGGGACAGGCAACGAGCAGCCGTTCAAAGACGCGGTGCGATTGCTAATTGATTCCGGAAATCAGGCGATATCGCTCTACGGAGTTTTGATTCGCGATACGCCACCAACTTCGCTAGATCTCGAAGCTCGTGGAGACGCGTTAGCGAAGACGATCGCACATCCGACATCCTGTCGACTAATTGCGATCTATTTGCCGTTTAGCATCACCGAACTGCCGTCGCGCGTCCGAGGTGCAGCATGAGTCATTGGATTCTGGATGGTCATGCCGACCTCCGATTGGAAGCATCCCAGATCGCGAGCCGCATCCAGCTTCAGGCGGAGCTCTTAAGAGAAGTCGCTAAACCTGATGGCGACGCTCTTAAGCGAGTGTTGATGATGCTTGAAATTGCAATTCAAGACATACTGCTCGACTCATCGGAGGAAAGTGAAGAGTCGACGCGACTGCTAAAAGAACTAGCGGCCGAGGCTTTCACGGTCGCTCGCGTCATCGACAGACCATCAACCCCTATCGAGGAAGGTCTTTTCGTCCTACGAGCATGCTGTTTTGGCGTGCTGGCTGACAAGGGCGCTGACGCCTCGCGATGGCTTAAGCTGAAGGGCATTCCCAATTTCCCACAGAAATCTGATGACTGGGGCCAACACACCTGGGCAAATATTTTAGATGTATGGCTCCGCATTTTTCGCAAGGATGGCTGGGAAGACAGAGACCAAGTTCTCACCCGTATTGCAGAACTTAGGGATTCACAGAAGGAATTCGAGGAAGCGTACCTGAGCGGCCAAGAATCGGCAAACGTGCGTACTAAGGCGATCGAACTGATGGGACTGTACCATTTGGCGAAAGCTGCTGAAATATTTGCGCTATTCATGACGGATGGTGTGGTTGACGGCAACTTCCAAGTCAAACAGCTGCTTGATTCCCACTTTGACCGGGTCCAGAGCGTTTGTAGACATTTTCGCTTCGAGCAACTAGAGCCATTATGTCGCCTATTGTCACGAAGCGCTGCACAGATGGTTGAGAACTCAATCTGGACGGTTACACGATCAGTTAACTCGAGAGTAACACGGTTCGTTGAAAGCTTAGTTGAACGCGGTAGGGGAAATAGGGCAATCTTTGATGTACTACCACCACAACGGCGGGCGTTAGCAGAACGTGGGCTCCTTGGTTCGAGTCGGCGCGCCGTCGTTGTCAGCCTTCCGACATCAAGCGGAAAGACATTGATTGCCGAGTTTCGTATTCTTCAGGCTTTGAACCAGTTTGAATCCGAACAAGGTTGGGTTGCTTACCTCGCACCGACGCGGACTCTTGTGAGTCAAATTGCACGTCAACTGAGGCGTGACTTTTCACCATTGGGGGTTTCGGTCGAGCAAGTCAGTCCGGCTCTTGAAATAGACAACGTTGAAGCGGAAATGCTCAATGAGGCTACCCAAGATGCGCGTTTTCGCGTTCTCGTAACGACACCCGAGAAACTCGATTTAATGCTCCGCCAAGATTGGGAACAAAAGATTGGACGCCCATTGACTCTGGTTGTTGTCGACGAAGCCCACAATCTTCAAGATACACACCGCGGCCTAAAGCTTGAACTCTTATTGGCAACGATCAACAAGGAGTGCCAGCGAGCGCAGTTTCTTCTTCTCACACCTTTCATTGACAATGCGAAGGAGGTCGCTCGATGGCTTGGTGGCCAGAACTCTGACGACATAAGCCTCTCTCTCGATTGGCAACCTAACGACCGTGTCATTGGCATCGTTCAAGCTGAAGTTGGAGAAGCAATCAATAAGAGAAGCTATGACTACAATGTGCGACTGAAAACGTTTCACACCACGCGAAAGACGCTAGCGATCGATGAACTTGTTCCTCTCGCCGGAACACCCTCAATTGCGAACACGTTTAGAAAAGTTTCCGGGCAAAGCGCGCTGGCAGCGGTAACCGCGCAAGATCTACATCGCCGAGGTCCCGTGATTGTTATGCATTCACGTCCTGACTGGGTGTGGTCGCTTGCGAATCGGCTGAAGATAGAAGAGAACGCAAAACCAGAAAGCCCTAAGCGCAAGCTTGTTCAAGACTTCTTGAGGCTGGAATTCGGCGACGACTTCCCCCTGGTTGATCTGATTAACTATGGAGTGGGCGTGCATCATGGAGGGCTCTCTGATGATGTCCGCGGCTTGATGGAATGGCTTTTCGAGGAAGAAGAGCTGAGTTTTCTGGTTGCCACAACCACGATCGCTCAAGGGGTGAATTTCCCTGTCTCAGCCGTGGTCATGGCTTCGCACCAATATCCCACCAACACGGGTGCGCGCTGGGTAGACATGTCACCAGAGGATTTCTGGAACATCGCAGGGCGGGCGGGCCGTGTCTCGCAGGGCCAGCTCGGGGTTGTCGCACTTGTTGCGAAAGACGAAAAGAAAGCTGACGAGCTGGCGGAATTCATTGGTCGCCAGGCGGGTGCGTTGAACTCAGCTTTGGTCTCATTGGCGCTTGCCGCTGGCGATGAGTTACGTGATCTGGGCGGAATCGTGTACCGTCATCCTGAGTGGTCAACCTTCGTGCAGTATCTCGCCCATACATACCGCGAAATGGGGCGTCCAGAAACTTTCGCAGCCGAGGTCGAGCAGGTCTTAAGAAATACGTTCGGCTTCGATAAGCTTCGTTCCCAGTACCCGGAGTTGGCAGAAAAGCTTCTTGGCGGCGTCAATGAATACACAAAGTATCTCAGTGAGCCGGGGAGACCGATTAAGTTAGTGGACAGCACTGGATTCTCGCTGCAGAGCATCGTCACTGTCCTGACGGCGGTTGGCAAACAAAAAATGACTCCTGATGTATGGGACGGAGCAACCTTGTTCAGCGCCGGAAATACGGACCTTCAGTCAATGATGGGGATTTTACTGAAGGTACCTGAACTGCGCGAGAATTTAGAGGCGGTTACCGGAGGAGATACGCCTGACGGTGATAGCCTCGCAAATATTCTGAAGGACTGGGTAAATGGTGCTTCCGTCAAAAACATTTCGGAACGCTACTTTCTTGAGGAAAACGGCGATATGGTTGACGCGATGACGAAGTGCGGCCGAAACCTGTTCGGCCGACTGACGCAAACAGCTGCCTGGGGAATCGGAGCTTTGCTATCAATTACGGGCGGTGCTCTACCCGAGGAACGCCAAGCAGAATTGCGAAATCTGGCCTCGCGGGTTTTTTATGGCGTGGATTCGGACGCTGCAATTGTTTACCGATTGCTTGGTGTTCCACGCACTGCGGCAACTAAGTTTGCTGCCGACGTGAATAGGGAAACGTCGAAACCTATTGCTTCTACACGCGCGGAATTGCGTGGCATGTCGAGCGAGGACTGGAAGAACGTCGTTGGGTCAGAGACCGGGGCCATCTATCGTGATGTCTGGAGGGTGCTGGAAGGATTGGATTGAAAGCGAGACAAAAATACATGGCCGGCAAGCTAGAGCGAAGCGCGCCTATAAAACGCGTTGAGGAAGAAAAGGTGCGCAGGCTCATTTTAAGCATTTGCAGGCCTGTTTCACTGCACCCGTGTCCGACACCGGTGTACCGAGTTTTGGACAGCCACCGCGGAACGATGCTCCAAGTCTCGTCGCCTGCTTCCGATTCGCCCACGATTCTCCTTCGAAATCGGGCGGAGTGCGGCGAAGCTTTGGTCGCTGAACTGCGGGCGGACCTTAAACAGCTTTGCGAGAATGATTTTTTTCTGAAAATCGGTGTCGGGCAGCGACGAGAAATGGCGGGGGTCAGGTAGAGGACTTACCCGACCGTCAATCGAGGACAATCATGAACGACCGAGACTCCGAGCTTCCATCCGATGAGACGATGGATCCACGCACCACGCGAAAGCCCCTGTTCTATTTCTGGCGATGCTTCTGGCTGACGTTTCTTATTGTTTCACTCGGCTATGCTTGGCATTGCTTCTACGTTCCCGCTAACGAGATCGCTTGGGCCAAAGACTACGCCTCGACCAAGCAGCAAGCAGCCAAGGCTGACAAACCGATTCTTCTCTATTTCACTGCCAACTGGTGTGTTCCCTGCCGCGTCATGAAGCGTCAAGTTTGGGCTGATTCGGAGGTGAAGGAATTGGTCAATGCGGAGTTTGTTCCGGTAGCAATCGACGTGGGCGATCCGGAAAACGCGGAGGTCATGGCGGCTTACGCCGTTCAAGGTCCGCCAGTCACGATCGTTTGCGACTCACAAGGGAATGTGTTGGATTGGCGAGCAGGACGAATCAGCAAACCGGTCTTCCTCGAATTGCTTGATTCGTCGCATTCGCTGAGCGGTGGTTTCGAAAGGATTTACACGATGTGCAGGGTGATGCGCTCTTCAGGTTTGTGCTGCATGACAGACTGGAAGCCTTTTTGTACCCCACACCTTTTGGGAGCCGCTTGCGTTGGGAATACAGGCGTTTTGAAGCCAAACATCCCTGGTCCAGGGATCATTAGTGTTCGATCAGCGGAGATTAGTGTTCCCGTGGCCGCTCTGGCGGAACACTAATCCACTCTGATCGGACACTAATCTTTGGTGTTTCGAGATGTGGGGTATAAAAAGCTGGAAGCCACTTAACATGTAGCGGTCTGTTGATTGAATGAGTCGTACCGCGTTCGCGGCGGCTATCAGACGCCAACCGGGGCTAACGCCCAACGGCTCATTGTTGTCATTCGGCATATGACTAAATTAACAGCCCGGTAGCCGACTCAGGCCTTGAGTCGGCTCAACTCGTCTATCAACCAGATCCTCTGGAATCAAGTCCGACTGGACGGCCATCAACATGGCCATCGCTTCTTCTTTGTCGACTGAGGGCCTCAGTCGACTACGCTACTCGCATCGTCATGGATGTTCTTCCAGGTGCTCTCGTTTGAGTCACATCCTTTCGATCTCTGCTCGGTCAGATAGCAAAGCCCAAGCCATCGCGAGATTTTGTCTCTTGAGCAGAATTGGGTTTGGTCGAACCGCCCCGTTCAACGAAGCAGATGCTACGACTTCAGCAACCGATCGATCATCGCGATCAGTTTTTGACTGTCCAGCGGCTTGGTCGTGTAGTCCGTGCAGCCGGCCGCCAAGCATTCGTCGCGATCGCTCTTCATCGCATTGGCCGTCAATGCAATGACGGGCAGCTCGCAACCGCGACGACGAAGTTCCGCCGTGGCATCGTACCCGTCCAAGACTGGCATCTGCATGTCCATCACGATCAAGTCAATCGCGGCTCTCGGCTCGGCAAAAATGGTGTCGATTGCCTCTTGGCCATTGGTCGCTGTGATGACCGTCCCGCCAGCTTTCTCGATGAAATGCTGAGCCAGATAGCGAATATCACGACGGTCATCGACCACCAAGATATTCGCCGAAATTCGAATCTCTTCTTTGATCTTTTCAGAAGAAACATCGATCAACAGGTTTGGCTCCACCAACCGTCCCGACGAGACAGCTTCGATCGTCAAGGTGAACGTGCTGCCCTTTCCATAGGTGCTTTCGACCGAGACGTCTCCGCCCAATGCGTGGGCTAAACGACGACAAATTGCCAGTCCCAATCCGGTCCCGCCAAAGGAACGCGTCGATGTGCTGTCCGCTTGAACAAACGGTTCAAACAACGACGCTTGATCTTCCGGTTTGATTCCAATTCCCGTGTCGACAATCTGGAAGATCAATCGGCAAGTGCCAGCGGGCGGCGATTGTGAATTCGATTCATCAATCTCTTCAGCACGCGTTCCGGGGCCGTCATAGCACACCAGAATTTTCACTTCGCCGGAGTCCGTGAATTTGATCGCGTTGCCGACCAGATTCAACAGAACTTGCCGAAGTCGAACCGCATCGGTTTCGATCAGATCCGGGATCGGACCGTCGAACTCAATCTTCAGTGGCAGATGTTTCTCAGACGCTCGAACATCCATCAACGAGCGGACCTCCGCCAACAAACCATCGGGCCGAACACGATCGGTTTCCAATTGCATCTTGCCCGAATCAATCTTGGACAAATCCAAGATGTCGTTGATGATGTTCAACAAGAAGTTCCCGTTCCGGCGGATTGTTTCGACCACCTGAATGTTGTCCGGATCCTTCAAATGGTCCTTCAGGATATCCGCATGACCGAGGATCGCGGCCATCGGCGTCCGAATCTCGTGCGACATGTTCGCCAGAAATTCGCCACGGGACCGGTTCGCATTTTCGGCCACCACCTTGGCTTGTTCGAGTGATTGCTCAAACGCCTTTCGATCGTCCACGTCGATGACATAACCGGTGTAGCCGACGAAAACGCCATCCGAATTGAAACGTGGTCGCCCGACATCAACGACCCACCGGTATCTGCCATCGGCCATTCGCAAACGGAACTCTGACCAGAACGGCTCGCGGGCTTCCGCTGCGGTCAAAAACTCCTTGCCAGCACGTGCGTGGTCGTCGGGATGAGTGGCATTCGTCCAGCCGAGGCCCATCCCTTCTTCTTGAGTTTGGCCGGTCGTGTCGTACCAGTTCTTGGACAAGAACGTGCACATGTGGTTTTCGTCAGTCACCCACAGCATCGCAGGCGAAGCGTCCGCGATCTCACGAAAGTACCGCTCACTTTCGCGAAGCAAATCCACCGACAACTGACGCTGCGTGTTGTTGTAGAAATGACAAACCACGCCGTGGCGGCTGTCCGGCAACACGATTCGCTCGATCGACCAATCATAGGCCTCGGTCTCGCTGGTATCGACTCTCTGTTCCACCAACGGTGGCGCAACGTAAGGCTCGCCGGTTTCGAGAGTGTGCCGAAACACTCGAATCGCTTCCTCGACGAACTCGTCTGGCCAGATCGTTCTCATGACCTCTTCGAACGGTCTGCCAATCAATGGCTCCGCATTGATAAATACCTTTCGTGCACCGGCACTGACGTAACGCATTCGAAAATCTGCGTCGACAACATACAAACCTTGCGGGTTGTCGTTGATCAGCCGCTGAAACGTTTCGTGTGACTGACGCAGTTCCATTTCGGCGGTTTTGCGTTCCGTGATATCCCACTGCAAACCCGTGTAGCGCAACGTCTTTCCGGACTTTCCCTTGACCGGTTCGCCGACGGCCACCAACCATCGCTCACCAAGTTTCGGGTGGTTGATTCGAAACTCCGATCGGAAAGGAACGTTCTTCTCAATCGCCTCAGCCCAGTGATTCGTAATTTGTTCGCGTTCCGATTCCACAATCGATCCGAACATCGCCGACTCACTCGGCTGAACGTTCTTGCCGAACCCGTGCAAACGCCGAAAAGCGTCAGACCAATAAACGTGCGTCTTGCTCCACTCCCAAGGCGCCATACCGCCGGCCTGAATCGCCATGTCCAATCGGCGGGCTTCTCGGCGAAGGCTGGTCTGGGCTCGATCTTTCTCGAGTAGCAGGTCTCGCACTTCGAACTGCCGCATGCGATCTCGCAATTTGGCCCGCACCGTGTTGATGAACACCGCGATCCGCAGCGGTCGGTTGATCAACGTGACGTGTTCCAGCGAGAGGATCCGCTGCAAGAGTTGTGAATCGGGATCGCCGGCTTGCAGAAGCACCAGAATCGGCACCTCGGACCACTTGGGTTGCCGAGCGAGCGAAGTTTTCAAAGACGCAATGGCAGAATCAGTCAGGTGTTCCTGAGCGATCAATGCAATGCCGGCACCTTCAAGGATCGTGTTGGCGAATCCTTCGATCGTTTCGCAGCAACAAACGGCGACATCGTTTTCCGCCAGGATCTTGGCACACAGTTTGGCGTCCTGCTGCGTGGGCGCGAACGCGACGACACGTTGATTGTTGCGGTCTTGATCCGAGGTGGAATCCCCCAATTCATCCTCGATCACTGCTTTTCGTAATGACTCCATCAGCTCGGACGACCTTCCCTGTCGGCTCTCTCGATCAACGAATCGTTCTCGCCTTTGAACTCAGGCACCCCCGTCAGAATGCCACGGAACTTGGTCAGAGGTGGACCGATCTCGATACCTTTGTCGCTGAGTTTGAATTCACGGATCGTCCGTTCATGCCGCCCGGTGCGTTTCTTGATGACGGAGATCGCTTGCCGAATTTGTCCGTCGGCTTCGAAATAGCGGAACAGCACCACCGAATCAGCCAAGTAGCTGGTGTCGACCGGGGTTGCCATCGCCTGCCCCAACATTCCGTGCTGCGCGACGACAACCAACGTCAGGATGCCGCGTTTGCCGAGGTACTGCAGCATTTCATGCATCTGAATGATGAGAAACTTCTCATGAGGCATCGCATTCAGATAGCCGTTGACGCTGTCGATGGCAACGATTCCGACCCGGCGGCCTTGTTCGTCAATTTGAACCGACTCGCGTACCAAACAAGCGAATTCGCTGGGGGTGATTTCGCCAGGAACCAAGTTGATGACTTGGATCAATCCATCGTCGACACGCTTCTGCAGATCAAACCCGAGACCTTTGGCACGAACGAACAATGACTGCATGCTTTCCTCGAATTGGAACAACACCGCTCGTTCGTTTCGCTCCGCTGCCGCAATCGCGAATTGCAACGCCATCGATGATTTTCCAACACCCGCCGGTCCCAACAACAACGCACTGGTTCCCGCGTTCAATCCGCCGCCGAGCAACTCATCAAATTCTTTGATGCCGCTGTCCACCAAGTGCGTTTCGACAGCCTCGATGGGTTGGTCCGATGCTTCTCGCGGGAAGACCTTCAGTCCACCCCGAACGATTCTCAAATCGTGGGCACCGCCGATGAAGCTGGTGCCGCGATGTTTCAAGATCCGCAGCCGTCGTCTTTCGCCACCGTAGTCTGACAACAGATGTTCCAGCCGGATGACTCCATGAGCGATGCTTTGCAAGTGCTGATCATCCAGCCCCGAATAGTCGTCCAGCAATAGAACCGTGCAACCTCGGCCAACAAAGAACTGTTTGAGAGCAAGAATCTGCCGGCGATATCGCAGTGAACCTTGCGACAACAAACGCATCTCGGACAGCGAGTCAAAAACGACTCGGGTGGGCTGCAGCTCTCTGACGCGTTCTAAAACGCCGTCGACCGTGGTGCTGAGTTCGATCTCGGAGGGCTCGAACATCGTGTACTGCAAACGCGCATCTTCAGTCGCCTTCGTATCGATCAATTCATAGATGTCGATGTTGTCGAGCGACCAACCATGCGATTCCGCGACTCCCTCGAGCTCTTGCTTGGTTTCCGAGAGCGTGACGTACAACCCGTTCTCACCTTTGCGGGCACCTTCCAGCAGGAATTGCAACGCGAGCGTTGTCTTGCCGGTGCCGGGCATACCCTCGACCAAGTACAGCCGATCGGCGGTCAGTCCCCCGTGCAGGATATCATCCAGTGGCGGGTTGCCGGTGCTGATTTTCGAAGGTGAGTTTTGCGTCGTCATGTCGTCAGTTGCCTTTGCTTTCAACCGAGCCTGAATTTGGCTCTGTGAATTGGGCGATCAATCCAATCATTCGATTCGCGTCGATCGGTTTTGAGAGGTAATCATTGCACCCCGCTTCCAAGCATTCGTTCATGTCACCCTGCATGGCATCGGCGGTGAGCGCAATGATCCATCCCGAATAACCCATCCTGCGAAGCGTCCGAGCAGTTTCGTATCCGTCCAGGTTGGGCATTTGCATGTCCAGAAGGATCAAATCTGGACAGTCGTCATTGTTCAAGCGGTCCGTCATGTAATCAACCGCGAGTTGTCCGTCCTCACACTCGTCCACCGTTGCCCCCGCTTTGGTGAGCAACGCTCGGCTGAGAAAACGAATGTCATGACGATCGTCGACCACGAGCACATGGCAACGTAACGGTTTCTGCACGCCCGCCAACCGGTTGCCGCCAGTTCCCAAGGTTCCCGCGTTCGATCTGGACGACATTTCGTTGTGATCCACGTCAAATGCGTGCGAATAGTCTACCATCGCGACATCGGCCAAATCGCCCACCGCGACCGACACGGTGAACGTGCTACCGACGCCCTCCGTGCTGCTCGCAATGATCGTTCCGCCAAGCATCTCGGTCAGCCGTTTGCTGATCGCCAGCCCCAAGCCCGTTCCGCCGAAGGTCCGCGTCACGCTGGCGTCACCTTGCGAGAACGGTTTGAACAAACGTTTCTGTTGTTCGTCACTCATCCCGATGCCGGTGTCAACGATATCGATGTGCAACAACTTGTTGAATCGAACTCGGATTTGCACCCGACCCTTTGGCGTGAACTTGATCGCGTTGCCAACCAAGTTGATCAGGATCTGCTTCAATCGTTTGCCATCGGATTCGATCAGCTTGGGCAACAGACCGATGTACTGAACGTCCAACGAAAGGTCGCTTTCTTTCGCACGCACCTCCATGATGCTGCGGACGTCTTCGATCAGTCGAGCAGGCTCAAATCGTTCGCGATGGACTTCCAGCTTGCCGGCTTCGATCTTCGACAAATCCAGTATGTCGTTGATGATTTCCAACAAATAGTCGCCGTTGCGCCGGATCGTTTCCAGGTGCTCGCTCGCTTGCGGATCCTCGATCATGTCCCGAACCAAATCGGCGTATCCCAAGATCGCCGTCATCGGTGTCCGAATCTCGTGCGACATATTCGCAACAAAAGCACTCTTGGATTGGCTTGCCGCTTCAGCAACCGCCCGAGCTTGTTCGAGTTCGAGTTGCGATTCCGCTCGCTCGATTCGCAAATAAACCATCTCGGTCAAGTTGTCTAAGAAGCGAACCTCATCATCACGCCATCGATACGGTTTGTCTTTGGTGATGAACAACGTCCGATGCAAAATCTTCGTCGCTTCGAAGGAACCCTGTGTTACCGCCGCGATTCCCAGGTCTGCAAATTGTTGAATCTTCTCGGCACTTCGCCCCGAATGGCTGATGTCATCAATTCGGGTCGGTTTGCCGGATTCAATTTCTCGCATCTCATCATCACTCAGAAAATCCTTGATCTGATGAGTCCCGACGATTGGTGCCAGATGCTCGTCGTGCGATTCGTGGAACACTTCGGTCGTCTGAGCATCCAGTCGGATGTAGGCCAAGTAGCAACGTGACGCGGAGAAGTGTTTTCGAATCCGCTGCGTCGCGAGCTGCATGATCGCTTCCGGATCCGTCAACTCACTGAGTTGTTCCAGCAACTCCGAACGCACCCGAGCTTTGACTTGCCGCCGCAGATCGACGGTGACATCCATCGTGACACCGAAGAAGTCAGCGATGCCCCCGTTCCCGTCAGCGACGACTTGCCCGATCGCTCGAATCCAACGTTGATTCCCGGATGGCAAATCAATCGTGTACTCTTCGCGATAACTCGAGAAGTTCTTCATCGCATTCGTGATCGATCCAATCACGCGATCTCGATGGTTCGGCGAGATTCGCTTGGCAAAGTCATCAAGCGTGACATCTTGCTCGTCGTCGAAACCCCACATCCGCCTGAGCGGACCGTCAAGAATCAGACGCTGCTGATTGCTGTCCCAACCCCATGCGGCAATGCCAGCGAACGCCAAGGATTTATCCAGCCGAGCGGACGCACGTTTGAGCTCCACTTCGTGGGCCTTCTGAACAGTCGTGTCACGAACCTCGATCACCGTCGAAACGGGTTTGCCATCCTCAAAGATCGGACTCGCGGCACAGACAACTGGAAACGAGCTGCCATCTTTTCGAAAGAACAGATCCTCATGGGCGCGAACAGAAAAGTCCTCCGGCAGCGCTCGGTCGATCGGGCACTCTGACATCGGATACGGACGACCATCGGGATAATGATGGTGGATCAAATCATGAAGCGGTGCCGATCGAATTTCCTCCTCATCAAAACCAGTCATGTCGAGCAACGCTTGGTTGCAATAGATCACATGGCCGGTGGCATCCATCATCACCAAGCCCTGGGTCGAGTTCTCAGCGATCGTGCGCACGAGCCGCTCACTCTTTCGCAGCTCGACTTCCGCCCGATGCCGGTCACGAATGTCAGTCCCGGATGGAATCAGAAACTCGACTTCGCCATCGTCGTTTATCACCGGTGCGATCATGAAGTCGATGCGAACACCTTCCTCACCGTACGCAAACAACGACACGTCGAACCGGACGACCTCGCCTGCATACGCTCGCTGCATCGCGTCTCTGACTTTGTCGGCAACCCTTGGGTCATAGGTCCACCACGGCGCATCGGCAAAGTGTTTCCCAATCACGTCCTCGCGAGAAACTTTGGCAATCTCCAAACTTCGATCATCGACCTCGACCAAAATCCCATCTCGATCGATCACGCCAACCAACCCGAGTTGGTGATTGATGACTCGCCGCAGATGTGCCTCCCGCTCGGCAGCTTCCGAGTGATGAGTCTCTTTCGAGCGAGAAGTCTTGGGATCATCGATGGCGGAGCTCATCAAGACCCAGCAAGCGATCGAACCATCGGCTTGGCATTGAGGCACCGCCTGAACTTGCACGCCGGTGTACGCTCCATCTTCCCGTCGCAGCCGAAACTCGATCGCAGCGACGCCCTCGCGAGCCGAATTGTTCAGGGCCTCAGCCGCTGATTGACGGTCCTCGGGATGGACAGCATCGAGCCACTGCGCTCTCGGCAAATGATCGAGTGTTTGGCCAGTGAAAGCACGCCAACTGGGCGAGTCCTCAACAAACTTTCCGTCGCGGTCAACGATCCAAACAATTCGCGATGACGCTTTCGCCAGCAATCTGAACGCTTCCTGGCCTGCCGCGGACGCTCCCACGCCAACAATCAAAGGAGAATCCGGGTCCGTCATTCGCTCAACGCTCGTTCAGTTCTGATGTTACGTCTGCATATCCGCCTATGCAAAACTTGTTCAGCGTCCATTCATGGTGCGTAAATTGAATCCGCCCCTCGAGATGCCGTCAATCCAATCGCTCAACGATTGCTTCCTCTCCCGGTCGTATTGCGTAGAAAGTGTCGCGACCATTGGCGTCAGCACACGCTGCAGATGAGCGGACACCTCGTGAGCACGCAAAATGCGACCGTCTCGACACAATGTAGACGAATTCAGCGCGCACCCTCCGCTCGTCTCAGCCACAAACCAGACGAGAACAATCGCGAGCCGGGCACAACTGCGTGCATCCAGCCAATGCCATTGTTTCCGCGAGCACGTTGCTGACCTACGAACCAGGCGGATCTCAATGATTGCCGCCCCGGCAATCCAGCCCAAACTTCAGCCGCCACGTCAAACAATGGAGCAGTAGCCAACGAGACAATGTCCATCTCGATTGAACACGACTTGCCCCGTCGCACCTTATCCATCTGAACGCTGGATCCAACCGAACGGTGCATCCACTCGAACGCTGCATCCACTCAAACTCTCCGGTTGCGAATCAAAGAATAGACGCCGCAGCTGATTGATGCTTTGCCTCTGTCATCGTCGGAAACCAACAGCGTTCAACCGTCGAGTCAGCAGCCCAACCAGGCGCACCCACTGGAAAACCAACCGATCATTATCGGCGGACAACCCAACGTTAATTGCCTATATCGCGCAGCAACCCACCGCTGCCAGTCGCAAAATGACATAAGACGGCCGTGGAAATTCATTGTTTGTCGGTTCCACAATCGATAGGTTTCAAAGACAGCCCATCAGTCATCGACATTCGTCGAAGGTCATTCGACCTAACAATCGAAGATGCGAAAGCTTGCACGGCCTTATCAAGCCCATGCGTTTTCGTCGTTCGGAAATTGGATGACTGCTATTCATTGAGCGCATTTAAAATGGGAACCATTATGACGTACTCAAGGCAACGACGCGGTTTCACCTTGGTTGAACTCCTCGTCGTCATCGCAATCATCGGCGTACTCGTCGGATTGCTTCTTCCCGCGGTGCAAGCTGCCCGAGAAGCCGCACGGCGAATGAGTTGCAGCAACAACTTCAAACAGATGGGATTGGCAATTCACAATTACCATTCCGCCTTCAACCAAATGCCCACACACGGTGCGGGAACAAACCCGGAGCCACCGGACGCCTGGTACAAAACATCCACCACAGGCAACCGCATGCGTTTGAGTGCCTTGGTTCCGATGTTGCCATACATTGAACAACAAGGTTTATGGGAACAGATCTCCAACCCCAGCACCCAACGCACCGACGGCGCAGTTCAGTCGCCGCCGTGGCCTGCGATGGGCCCGACCCCGGATCAAATTCAGTACATGCCTTGGGTCAACGAGATCCCAACCTTCCGTTGCCCGAGCGATCCTGGTCGTGGTTTGCCCGCGTTGGGACGGACCAACTATGGCGCGTGCATGGGTGATTCAATTTGGCAATTGCACTACGGACCTTACAACAACAACCGGACAACAATCACCAACGGTCGCGCACGGCAAGCCCGCGATGCACACCGCGGATTCTTCATGCCTTTGCAAGTTTCCAAGTTCCGTGACACGCTCGACGGTTTGTCCAATACCATCGCGATGGGCGAGATGATCACGGCATTGCAAGACGGTGATAAGCGAGGCAACAGCGTCGCGACCAACGGTGGCAACTCGGGTCCCTTTGGCCTCGCCGCCTTGCGTCGCAACCCCAACATCTGCACCGACCGCGGCTACGTCGATCCTGAGCGGCCGCAATTCTGGCTGCCGGAATTCCAACAACAAAATCGACGCAACTTTGCTCGCGGCCACCGCTGGGCCGACTACCTGCCGCTGATGTCAGGCGTCCTCACGATTTTGCCTCCCAACCGAGAAGCATGTGGTCGGTACAACGCTTTGGGGACAACCTTGGTCGCAACCGTCTCGAGCCGGCACCAAGGCGGCGCTCACGTCTTGATGGGTGATGGAGCCGTTCGGTTCGTGACTGATTCCATCGAAGCCGGCAATTCAAATGCGCAAAACATTTGGCAAAACAATGTGCCCGGCTCGGCGAGTCCCTATGGATTGTGGGGCGCTCTTGGAACACGTGCTTCCAAAGAAACAACGGAAGAATTCTGACGCCTCAACTTCAACGCCAGAACGATTCCATGTTTCTTCTGCCCGTATTCATTGCAACGACGTCATTGCAACGACTTCATTACAACGACGGGCAGAAGCATCCTTTTTGAAACAACAAACTCGAACGAGAATCAACCGATGAATTCAGTTTTGAAATATTCTCTTGTGATGATGGTCGCTTGTGTCATGTCCGGTTGTGGCGGGTCCGACCAAAACCCTCTGGCCACCGACGGTGCCACCGCAGACGACTTGGCCAAGTACGAAGCCGAATTGGCGGCGACCAACTCAGACGCGGGCTACGATGAACCAGTGCCCGCGGAATAGACCGCTATGGTTTGAGGTCATCGCCTGCGATTGATTCCAGACGATGCTTCCGCCGGTAGTGACCGGGAGGAACACCGGTTAGCTTTTTAAAGAACTTCGCCATGTGCTCGTCATAGTTGAATCCGGTGAGCCTGGCGATTTTCTTCAGTGGTTGCGAAGTGGTCTCGAGCAACTCTTTGATCCGAGCCAAACGAATGGACGCGATCAGATCCGAAGGCGATTGATCCAAGTAAGTTCGCATCCGACGTTCGAGCGATCGCCGGGACATTGGCACCGCATCGGCGACATCCTGCACCGACACACCTCGACAAGCGTTTTCGCGAATGAAGCGGTAGGCCTTGGTAAATTCGGCGTCATCCACCGGAATCGCATCGGTCGAACCGCGCACGACAATTCGCCGAGCCGGTACCCAAGTCAGTTCGGCAGGAACGCTCTCGCCAGCCATCATCAGGTCCAACATCGCTGCCGCTTCGTACCCAATTTTCTCCGTGTTGGGTTCGACGCTCGTCAGCGGTGGAGAACACAACGGACAAATCACGTCATCGTTGTCGACTCCAACGACAGCGATTTCATCGGGAACATGAATGTTGCATTCGTGGCACGCATTCAACAACTGTTGCGCGCGGATGTCGTTGCAAGCCAAAACGCCAACGGGCTTTGCAAGCGATTTGAGCCATCGACCCAAACCATCCTCGTCGAGCATCCCGCTCTGCTCGGCATCAAAGGTTGTCGCGTGAACTGGACCGGGTGACTCGTATGCAACAACGTCATGCCCCAAAGAACGGAGATACTTCCGCATCTCGGCGAGTCGACGATCGGAGTAGTTTGCACCTCCAAAACCACAGAACCCAAACTGGGTGTATCCACGGTCTCGCAAATGATCGACGGCGAGCTTCACGACCGATGCGGGCTCAGTATCAAAGCCGGGAATCTTCCCCGCTGATCGCCAACACCTGAGATCGATGACCGGCAAACCCAAATCCTGAATGGCTTCAATCATCTTCGGCGTCTCAGCCCGAACAAGCACACCGTGGCCCTTCCACCGCGAAAGCCAAGAGGGCGGATCCGCATTGATCGTCATCTCCTGATGTCGGAGCGACCAATCACCTTGCTCTTGTGCATAAGCGGCGATCCCTCGCAGCAGCCCGCGACCATAGGCGCGAGAGGACTCGATCAGCAGTGCCACACACTTCGTATCCGTTGGGCCGGTCGGCATGGGTGTCGCACATGTTCCAGTAAAAGACGCAAAGTGAAAGGTACAACGCCACTAACACAGCACTGCGGGCCACTATACTGCCTGTTTGTCGCTGTCGCAAACAATCAGGGGGCACGAAACCGCTCCCATGGCCGACATGCAAACCCGAACGATCACGAAGCGTTCCGGCGAAAACGGTTTGTCGAGAGTCCAAGAGAAATTCCCCCAGTGAATCGCAAAGCAAAGCTGAGCTCGTTCCAATTCTTCGTCCTGGTCCTGCTAGCGATCTCGGTGGCAGTCGGCGATTGCTGCGCCGCCGAACCGGCCGATTTCTATGTCTCCCCCAAAGGTCGTGACCATTGGTCCGGCACGCTCGCGGAACCAAACGATTCCCAATCCGACGGACCGTTTGCATCGATTGCCAGAGCTCGTGACGCACTCCGACACTCCGGTGAGAACAGCCCAAGCGATACGTTGGTTCTGATTCGTGGTGGCACCTATCACCTGACAGAAACCGTGGTCTTCGGACTGCAGGATTCAGGACACCGCGACGGCAAAGTCACCTACGCGGCGTACCCCAATGAAACACCGGTGTTCAGTTCCGGCCAAGCAATCACGGACTGGCAACCTGTCACGACGGCCCCGCCCGGTCTTCCGGATAAAGCTTTCGGCAAGGTGCAGGTGGCCAATGTTTCCGGCCGGTTCCACACACTCTTCGATGAAGAAGGCATGCTCCCGCGAGCCCGATCTCAAGGGTTCATTCCGCTAAAAGGTGGCAGTCGCGACGAGCTGCATTTTCCGGCGGGTCGCCTGAAGGACTGGACCAATGTCGAAGACATCGAGATCGTTGTTCGCCCGCATCATGCGTGGATCGTGAACATCCTGCCGCTGAAATCCGTGAACGAGAAAAAGCAGATCGCCCGAACGTCGATCGACGCGACCTATGCGATGAACCCGCTGCACTTCCTCAAAACAACCCACTCATGCTGGGTGGAAAATGCCCTGGAGGAACTCGACGAGCCAGGCGAATGGGCTCTCAATACTCAAACTGGCAAACTCTATCTTTGGCCGCGAAACGATTCGCCAATCTTGGCCCCAAGACTGAAGGAACTGATCCGCATCGAAGGCAAGATTGACAAAGAAGGCCCGCGAGACATTCCAGTGACGAACCTCTGCTTGCGTGGCCTGACTTTCATGCACGGCGAACGGTTCAGCATCGCTCCCGACGATGCGGGATTGCAGCACGACTGGGACATGCACGACAAAGCCAACGCGCTGGTCCGGTTGCGAGGAACAGAACATTGCAGAATCCAGCAATGCCACTTTGCTCACAGCGGTGGATCCGCGATCCGTGTCGACCTGCACGGGCGGCACAACGTGATTGACAGCAACGTGATCGAGCACATGGGCGGTGCTGGCATTCTATTGTGCGGTTACGGTCCCGGCACGAAAGATGTGAATGGCAAAAATGCCATCTTCAACAACCACGTCCATCACACCGGTCGAATCCATTCGCATTCGCCCGGAATCATGCTTTGGCAAAGCGGCCAAAACCATGTCAAGCACAACCTGGTTCACAACACCCCCTACACCGGAATCATTCTCTCCGGTTGCATGACGGACTTCTTCCGACGCCAAGGCAGAGAACTCGGACGAACCATCCGTCGGCACGAGATCGCGTCCCTGCCGAAGCAACCCAAACTGCAGGACGTGCTTCCCTACCTGCACACGCACGACAACACCATTGAATTCAACGAGATTCATCACGCGATGGAAATGCTCGGCGACGGCAACGCCATCTACGTTCGTGGGGCAGGTGCAGGAAACGTGATCCGCCGCAACTACATTCATCACCTCGTTGCCCCGATGATCATGCAAGCCGCGATTCGCACCGATGGCGGACAACGCGACACGCTGATCGCTGAGAACCTGATCTACAAGTGCACCTCGCAGGGCATCCTGATGAAGTTGAACACGCGTGTTGAAAACAACATCGTGGCCGACATCATCGCTCCGCCTCGAGGTTACTACCTCTCAGTTCGCGAAGGCCCGCTCACGGGGGCGACGATCCAGCGAAACATTTTCTACTCGTCCTCGAAGACTTGCACATTCATTGATGAACTGCCGCCCGGGAAAGGACGAACGAACGAGGATCGGCGAGGCAGGGCTTTGGCTCGTTCCAAAGACGCGGACACCGATCACAACATCTACCACTGCGCCAGCGACCCCGCCCTGGGTGAGCAAATGTTGGACAAGCAAAGGCAAGACGGTGTCGACACGCAGAGCCGGTCCGTTGATCCGTTGTTTGTGGATCCCGCCAACGGCGACTTCCGACTGAGTCCCGATTCCCCGGCACTGCGTCTTGGCTTCGTGCCTTGGGACGTTTCAAAGGCCGGACTTGTAGATAAAGAAACCGTTCCTCAATGAGTCCATCTTAGCGGAGCGGCGCCAACCGCCCGGCACGTCACCGGAGGGCTCGCGCCCTGCCGCTATCAATTGCTTCTCCGACATCGGCACCGAACGATCGCACATGCTCACACCAACCTCACCGAGAAACGCTTCAATGAATCGCTTCCTAGCCCTTCTGCTTGCGACCGCGATTGTTTGCGGAACTCTTTGTACTCCCGCGTCCGCTCAACAAGACCAACGAAGCGGAAAAAGCAACGCCGAATCGTCACCCAACATCGTCTTCCTGTTCGCCGACGACCAATCGACCTACTCCGTTGGCTGCTATGGGAACGAAGACGTCCTGACGCCCAACATGGATCAACTCGCCCGTGACGGAGTGCTGTTCGACAAGCACTACAACACCACCGCGATCTGCATGGCCAGTCGGGCCAACGTGTTCACTGGAATGTACGAGTACAAAACTGGTTGCAATTTCGAACACGGCAACATGCATCAAGACGTGTGGGCCAAATCGTATCCGGTGCTCCTTCGCGAAGCGGGTTACCTCACCGCCTTTGCCGGCAAGTTCGGATTGGTCGTGGATGGCAAAGGTTTGTGTGAAGACGACTTCGATTTCTGGGGCGGCGGGCCAGGCCAAACGAGCTACGCGACTGCACAGAACAAGTCGATGCGCAAGTATACCAAGCAATATCCCCACTCCACGCTTTCTTACGCAGCCTTTGGCAAAGACGTCATCCGCGAAGCGGCGAAGCAAGACCAACCGTTCTGTTTGTCGATCAGTTTCAAGGCACCTCACAAACCGGCAACCCCGGACCCACGGTTCAATCACGTCTACGCAGGAAAACAATTCACCAAACCATTGAACTTTGGACGGGAATACAGCGAGCACCTCGCACCACAAAGCAAACTCGGTCGGCAATTCCCACGCTTCACCGAGTGGCACTATGACGATGACTACGACGGCGAGATGGCCAAGTACCATCAACAGGTTTATGCCATCGACGTCGCTCTCGGGATGATTCGCGACGAACTGAAAGCCCAAGGCGTGGCGGACGACACCGTCGTGATCTACACCAGCGACAACGGTTACATCTGTGGCTCACACGGCTACGGTTCCAAGGTGTTGCCGATGGAAGAATCGTCCCGTGTTCCGCTGATGATCTACGATCCACGCAGCCCACTCAACGGACAACAAGTCCGCTGCAAGCAACTGACCGGCAACATCGATTTCGCTCCCACCATGCTGGAACTAGCAGGCCTTCCAATCCCATCCAACATGGACGGTAAAAGCCTGCTGGGACTGCTGCAAGATCCAGAAGATGGTGGCCACGAACAGATGTCGTTCATCAACGTGTTCGGACCGCTGCCCACTCACAGCCTGAGTTGCCTGACGAAGCAATACAGGTACACGTACTGGTGGTACGGCGACGAGCGAATGGAACCTTCCGAGGAACTGTTTGACACGCAAAACGACCCGTTGGAACTGGTGAACCTGGCCACAGAACCAGCAAGCACGGACGTGCTGGAGGCGATGCGGACGCGATACGACCAAGAACTCGCGAAGTGGAAATCGCAGGCGGTGGAGTACAACGACTACCAACGACACAGCACGCTGTTCGACCGAAACGTTTCGGTTCAGAACAAGCAACCTTTCATGAGCAAGAAGGCCAAACGAAAGAAGAAATGAAACGACGGTCGTAAACCACGTACCCATGTCATCTCACCCGGAGACGCCCCACCGTGATCCGCCTTTCCATCCCAGGAACCATCCTGCTCGTTGCCAGCCATTGGTTCCTTTTGCCATCCCTGGCAGATGCCGCTCCTCCCGCCCGAACAGCGGCTGCCACGCGGCTGATGCAAAAGTTCGACAAGAACGACAGCGGAACCTGGGAACAGAACGAAAATTCGCGTGCCTGGAATCGCTATCGAAAACTCGACACCAATCAGGACAAAAAACTCTCGATCGATGAACTGAGCCAAGAACAGCCTGCGTCTCTGGACACCGACGGAGAACGCAAGCTCGATCTCGTTTACAAAACGGTCGGGCAAAAAGAACTGCTGTTGGACCTCTACTACCCCGCCAAACTGGACTCCAGTGACCAGCAAACCGACGAACGGCCTACCGATGAACGCTGCCCCGTGATCGTGTACACGCATGGAGGCGGATGGGCCGCTGGCAGCAAACAGGGCGCCGCCAAAGGTTCGTTCAAAACCGTGTTTAACCAACTGCTCGATCACGGATTCGCGGTGGCGTCGGTGAACTATCGGCTGTGCAAGCCGAACAGTGGTGTGATGATGCGGGACTGCGTGATCGATTCGAAGGATGCGGTTCGCTATCTGGCAAAGAACAGCCAAACGCTTCGGCTCGATGCCACGCGTTTCTTCGTCATGGGCGATTCCGCCGGCGGGCAGATCGCACAAATGCTGTTGCTGACGACACCGGACACACTTCCGGGCGACGAAGCGTTGGCGGGAACGCCTTACCAAATGCTGGCAGGAGTTTCCTGGTACGGGCCCTGCGACTTTGAGCAGACCAGTTTGTTCAATCACGACGACCGAGCCGACTTCCGTGATCGATTCGGACCTCGCATTTTGGGTTCGAATTCATCGGAGGCGAACAAACTGGAACTCTACCGTGAGATGAGTCCGGTCAATTTCCTGCGTGCCGACAGCCCGCCGCTGTTGATGATCCAAGGTGACAAAGACACGACCATCCCAGTCAAGCACGCTCACCACATGAAACGAAAAGCGGACGCGATCAAAGCCCTCGTCGAAGTCATGATCATTCGAAACGCGGGACACAACTGGCGAAAAGTCGACGCGGACATCGATCCATCGCGAGATGCCATTGTTGACCGCACCGTGAAGTTTTTCCTCGACCACCTCCCGAACTGATTGCCCCACATGAAGACACGCTTTGCGATTTCGATGGCACTCCTGTTCGGTTGCGTGCTGGCCACGCAGCCATTCGGATTGTCGGGTGCACACGCTGCTGATGCGGCCCATCCCAACTTTGTGGTGTTCGTCGCCGACGACATGGGCTGGGGCGACTCCGCCACCTACGGACACAACCTGATTCAAACGCCCAACCTTGATCGCTTGGCATCTCAAGGCGTGAAGTTCACGCAGTGCTATTCCGCCTGCGGTGTCTGCTCGCCATCCCGGTCCGCGATTTTGACTGGACGGACGCCCTATCGAAACGGCGTCTATCGTCACTTGTCGGGAAATCACGAGGCCCACCTGCGCGCCAGTGAGATCACCTTTCCGGAGTTGCTGAAAGACGTCGGCTACGAAACATGTCACGTCGGGAAGTGGCATCTGCTCTCGAGGCAGCAGTTCAGCAATCCGGAATTCCCTCATCCAAGCGAACATGGATTCGATCATTGGATGTGCACTCAAAACAACGCCAGCCCCAGCCACAAGAACCCCGACAACTTTGTTCGCAACGGCGAACCCGTTGGAAAGCTCGAGGGCTACTCGGCCCAGTTGGTTGCCGCCGAAGCAGCACGCTGGCTGAAAGAGATTCATGATCCGTCCAAGCCATTTGCTATGACGGTTTGGGTGCACGAACCGCATTCCCCCATCGCAACCGATTCGCGTTTTCAGTCCTTGTATGAAGGACACGAAAACAGCAAGTACATGGGGAACATCACTCAGATGGATCACGCGTTGGGAATGGTGATGGACGCCCTCGATACGCAGAAAATCAGCGACAACACACTTCTGTTCTTCACTTCGGACAACGGTCCCGTGCCTGCCTTTGGCGGAACGTCGGGCGGACTGCGAGGCAACAAACGCAGCGACCACGAAGGCGGAATCCGCGTGCCCGGCGTCGCTCGTTGGCCCGGGCACATCGCGCCCGGAACCGTCAGCGACATCCCAGTCATCGGCACCGACATTTTCGCAACGGTTCTGGACATCACCGGCATCCCACTGCCTGACGACCGAACGATTGACGGCGTCAGCATGCTGCCCGCCTTCGACGGAAAACCGGTCGAGAGGAAGATCCCGCTGTTCTGGCGAACACACGTTTCGCCTCCTGCCGATCGCGTGGCACTCCGCATCGGTGATTGGAAACTGGTCGGCGACGAAACGCTCACGAAGTTCCAACTCTACGAGATCCAAACCGACTGGAAAGAAGAACACGACTTGGCCGCCGCGATGCCAGAGAAAACGGCAGCAATGAAAGACGAACTGCTGCAGGTCTGGCGGGGAATTGAATCCGAAGGCCCTGACCACTGGTGGAAGAACGAACGACAAAAACCGGCGCGAGGTGGAACTGTCAATTACTGAATCATCCGAACCACTTCTGCCCGTTAACACACAAGAACAAACATCCCCATGAAATCCCCACCGACATTACCGCTGTTGATCGCGCTCCTTCTGATGGCGACGCCCGCGATGGCGAAGACCGAACAAGTCGCCATGCCTGGCGTCACCGCGGAGGTTTACAAGACCGCTTCCGGCGACGATCTGCACATCTACCGTTTCGACCCGGAAGGTCACGATCCAGCCCAAGACAAACGACCGGCGGCGGTGTTCTTCTTCGGCGGCGGATGGAACGGCGGCACGGTGACTCAATTGGCACCGCAAAGTCGCTACCTCGCTTCTCGCGGCATCGTTGCTTTCGTGGCCGATTACCGCGTCAAGAGTCGCCAGAAAGTCACGCCCGACGCGTGCGTGGAAGACGGCAAGTCAGCCATCCGCTGGGTCCGTCAAAACTCACAGCGATTGGGCATCGATCCTGAAAAAATCATCGCGGGCGGTGGATCCGCAGGCGGGCATGTGGCAGCGGCAACCGGTTTCTGCGAAGGCTTTGAAGCCGAAGGAGAAGATCATTCCGTCTCTTCCAAACCGAACGCGTTGGTCTTGTTCAATCCGGTTTACGACAACGCGAAAGAAGGTGGGTATGGCTACGACCGGATCAAAGAGTGGTTCCCCGCGATCTCGCCCGCTCACAACATCACGCCGGATGATCCACCCGCGATTGTGTTCCTGGGAACCAAAGACAAACACGTTCCTGTCGCCACCGCAGAAGCCTTTCGCGACAAGATGATTGCTGCGGGCATCCAAACAGAACTCCATTTGTACGAAGGCCAACCGCACGGGTTCTTCAATCCCAAACGAGGCGGTTTCAACGACACGCTCGCCAAGACCGATCAATTCCTCGCGAAGCTTGGATACCTCAACGGACCAGTCGACCATCAACGGATCGAGGCACTCAATGTCAAATGACCAACCCGCCATGCGGCACCGTTCGCCAAGTCATCTGATGCGACTCGCAATCGTCGCCGGATGCTTTCTGTTGTCGCATCCCGCCACTGCGATGGCCGAATTGTCGGTCGCATCGCCGTTCACCGACAACGCGGTGCTGCAACAAAAGATGCCGGTTCCGGTTTGGGGATCGGCTGATCCTGGGACGGCGATCAAGTTGGAGTTTGATGGACAAAAACAGCAGTCCGTCGCCAATGCCGATGGAACCTGGAAAGTTCAACTGGATCCGATGCCTGCCAGTGCAGAACCACAAACACTGCAGGTCTCCAGCTCCACCACCACGGTTTCGTTCACCAATGTTGTCGTTGGCGAAGTCTGGATTTGTTCCGGGCAATCCAACATGCAGTTCTCAACCGCAGCGGTTCCTGAAATCCAATCCTTGGCCGCCAGCTCAGAGAACATTCGATGCTTCGAAGTGAAACGAACCGTCGCGATGACCGAGCAAGATCGCTTGGAAGGCGTATGGACGGAGCAGCCACCCAATAGCGCCGTCGCGTTTTCGTTTGCTCACTTTTTAGAACAAGCCGGCGACGTTCCGGTGGGCATCATTCTGTCGTGTTGGGGCAGTTCATCGATCGAAGCCTGGATGCCGCGAGAGATGACTGAAACCGTGCCGCATTTCAAGACGATGATGGACGAATTCGATGCGGACACGGACACCCAAGATCGGATCGCTTCCATTCTGAATGGCAAGAAACCCTGGAGCCGAGCCGACGACATCTTCCTGCGTCGCCAATCGAACATTCTCTACAACGCGATGATTCATCCGTTGGTGCCTTACGCTTGCCGAGGGCTGGTGTGGTACCAAGGCGAACGGAACACCCAGTCGATGTTTGGGATGTCAAAGGAACCTTGGTTCTCACGCCACTCGGGCATCCTGAAATATGGCACCACCTTGAAGGCATGGATCAAACGTTGCCGAAAGGAGTGGGGCAACGAGGGCATGCACTTCCTGGTCGTGATGTTGCCCGGCTATTTCAAGCCACTGCCGACGGGACCGCAAATGGGCCCCGAACATCCGAGCACTCACTCTTGGGCTTGGATGCGAGAGTCGCAGTTGCAATCACTGGAACTGCCGCACACTTCCGTCGTCAACACAATCGACTTGGGTGATCTGAAAAACATTCATCCCAAAGACAAGCTTCCCATCGGCCAACGACTGGCATTGCTGGCGGCTCGCGAGACATTGGGCCAGACCATCGAGGCGGAGGGTCCCAAAATGAAACGCGTCGAAGTGCTGGACGATCGGTTGGTGGTCCACTTCGAACATGCCGAGGGCCTGCGGACTCTCGATGGAAAATCGCCCACCGGATTTTGGTTGTCAGACGATTCACAAAAATGGGTTCCTGCAACGGTTGAGCTGAGCGATCAAACCGTGGTCCTGAGTTCATCTGAACTGACGCACCCGCTCTATGTTCGCTACGCATTCGCGGGCAAACCCAAAGTGAACCTGATCAACGCGGCCAAGCTTCCCGCTTACCCCTTCCGCACCGACTCCTTCCAACCATGACTTCATCCCTGTCCAAGCAAATGCCCCTCATGAATTCATCCCTGATCCCTCTTTGCGCTGCCGCATTGGTGATGCTTGTCACCTGCGGCACATCCGCCGCGGCGGAGCGACCACCCAACGTCGTTCTGATCTTTGTTGACGACCTCGGCTACGGAGACCTGAGTTGCTATGGAGCAACGAAACTATCGACACCAAATATCGATCAACTTGCCGCGGAAGGACGACGGTTCACCGACGCCCACTCCGCATCTGCCGTGTGCACGCCTTCTCGGTACGGGCTGCTGACGGGCCAGTACCCGGTTCGCGCGATGGGAGGTCAAGGAGTCTGGGGCCCGCTGCCAACGACCTCCGGTTTGATCATCAACACGAACACGCAAACGATCGGAAAGGTCTTCAAGGACAAAGGCTACGCAACAGCCTGTCTCGGGAAATGGCATCTGGGATTCAAAGAAGAACCCAACGATTGGCAAGTGCCACTGCGGCCGGGACCTCAGGACGTCGGGTTTGATCACTACTTTGGTGTGCCATTGGTCAACAGCGGCAGCCCCTACGTCTATGTCCACGATGACAGCATCTTCGGATACGACCCAAGCGATCCGTTGGTGTACGGCGGCAAACCCGTGTCCCCCACGCCCACGTTTCCTGCAGAAGCGTCCATCAAGAGCCCCAACCGATTCGGCGGTGCTTTGAAGGCTCACGAAATCTACGACGACGAGAAAACGGGCACGCTTCTGACGGAACGCGCGGTGAAATGGATCACTGAAAAGAAAGACGAACCGTTCTTTCTGTATTTCGCCACTCCCAACATTCATCACCCATTCACCCCGGCGCCCCGTTTCAAAGGCACCAGCCAGTGCGGCCTCTACGGCGATTTTGTCCATGAGTTGGACTGGATGGTCGGCGAGATCGTGAAGTCGCTCGAAGACAATGGCCTAACTGAAAACACACTCGTTCTCTTCACCAGCGACAACGGTGCCATGCTCAACCGAGCAGGACGCGATGCGGTCAAAGCCGGGCATCAACCCAATGGCGAGTTGCTCGGGTTCAAGTTCGGCGTCTGGGAAGGCGGACACCGCGTGCCCTTGATCGCGAAATGGCCGGGCAAGATCAAAGCGGGAACTCAGTCCGATCAACTGATCAGCCAAGTCGACCTTCTTGCCACGTTCTCGGCGATGACCGAGCAGGAGATGCCATCGTCGGAGCAGAAAGACAGCATCAACATGTTGCCTGCGTTGCTGGATGAACCCAGCGAACCCTTGCGGACGGAGTTGGTCCTCGCACCACGCCAACCTCGCAACTTGGCGATTCGAAAAGGCAAGTGGCTGTACATCGGCGCCCGTGGCAGCGGCGGATTCAACGGTTCCAAACCCCAACATCACGCTTGGGGAGGTCCCGCCGCAGTTCAGTTCTCCGGCCACAAGAACAGCGACATTGCCAACGGCCGCATCAAGAAGGATGCTCCGCCCGCTCAGCTTTACGATTTAGAAAAGGACCGATCGCAGACCACCAATGTCTATCGGGAACATCCCGAGGTCGTGGAAGAAATGAAAACGCTATTGGAGTCCTATCGTCCCAAGAAAGGATCCCAAGGCACGCGGCCAAAGAAACCGTCGCCCAAGAAGAAACCCCAAGCCGCAAAGCAACCTGCGTCCCCCACCGCGTCCGTCTCGCCGGCAGGTCGCGGGACAACCGCGGGAACGACCAAGCCCAACTTCATCGTCATTCTCACGGACGACCAGGGTTACGGTGACCTCAGCTGCTTTGGTGGAACGCATGTCGCCACGCCCCGCATCGACCAAATGGCGGCCGAGGGTTCCCGGCTAACCAGCTTCTACGTCGCCGCTCCCGTTTGCACTCCATCACGAGCCGGGTTGATGACGGGTTGCTATCCCAAACGGATCGGCATGGCGATGGGTTCCAATTTCGGAGTGCTGCTGGCTGGCGATCGCAAAGGCTTGCATCCCAATGAAATCACCATCGCGGAAGTCTTGAAAACAGCGGGCTATCGGACCGGCATGTTTGGCAAATGGCACCTCGGCGACCAACCAGAATTCCTCCCGACGAAACAAGGCTTTGATGAGTTCTTTGGCCTTCCCTACAGCCACGACATTCATCCGTTTCATCCTCGGCAGAATCACTACCAGTTCCCACCGTTGCCTCTGCTGGAGAACGACACCGTCGTCGAAATGGAACCCAACGCTGACTTCTTGACCAAACGGATCACGGAACGTGCGGTCTCGTTCATTGACCGAAACAAAGACCAGCCATTCTTTCTGTACATCCCCCATCCCATTCCTCACGCCCCGCTGCACGTCTCGCCTCCGTTCATGAAGGGTGTTGCCGATGACGTCGTGGCTGCCATCAGCAAAGAAAACGGAAACATTGACTACGCAACGCGTGCGAATCTCTTCCACCAAGCGATCGCCGAAATTGATTGGTCCGTCGGACAAATCCTCGACGCACTGAAATCCAATGGGCTCGACGAGAAAACCATGGTGCTGTTCACGTCCGACAATGGACCGCCAAAGAACACACTCTTCGCCAGCGCCGGCCAATTGCGTGGGCACAAAGGAACCGCGTTCGAAGGCGGTGTGCGTGAACCCACCGTGGTCCGCTGGCCAGGACAGATCCCCGCCGGCCAAGAAAACAACGAACTCATGTCCACCATGGACCTGCTGCCCACATTCGCGAAGCTCGCCGGAGCAGCAATCCCAACGGACCGGGTCATCGACGGCAAAGACATCTGGACCACGCTGAAAGGCGAAACGCAATCACCGCACGAAGTCTTCTTCTACCACCGCGGCAATCAATTGGCAGCGGTGAGGTCGGGCAAGTGGAAACTGCATGCTAACAAAGGAGTCCCCCAGCAACTCTACGACCTCGAAAAGGATCTTGGTGAAAAGGTGAACGTCATCGAAGCCAATCCGCAAGTCGTCAAAGAACTCCAACGCCATCTGAAAGACTTTGCCGCTGACATCGCCACCAACAGTCGGCCGGCTGCTTTCAAAGACAACCCCAAGCCACTTTCCAACTGAGAACACACGATGCCCACCTTTGTCCGATCCGGCGTTCCGAATCAGCATCGCCAATGCTGTTTTTGGGTTGGCTTGCTCATGGCCGTTGCCATCTCATGGCTACAAGCTTCCTCCATCGAGGCCGCCGACAGACCACCCAATTTCGTTCTCATTTTCGCGGATGATCTCGGTTACGGTGACATCAGTTGCTACGATTCATCGGGTGTGAAAACGCCGCACCTCGATGCGCTGGCCGAAGAAGGTTTTCGCAGCACGGACTTTTTCGTCCCTGCCAACGTGTGCAGTCCTTCTCGCGCCGCGTTGCTGACCGGTCGCTATCCGATGCGATGCGGCATGCCCGTGGCCCGCAACGAAAACGTCGCGAAATACCAAGACTACGGTTTTGCCCCGGAGGAGCTCACGATCCCCGAACTGCTGCATCCCGCTGGCTACCGTTCGTTGATGGTGGGCAAGTGGCACTTGGGCATGGAGGTGGAAGGTTCGCACCCGCTCGATGCCGGTTTCGATGAATACTTTGGAATCCCCAGCAACTACGAACCACGGCGAGGCAAGAACCACAACACCTTGTATCGCGGCAAAGCGGTGGAGCAAGAAAACGTTCCCTGCGAAGTGCTGACGAAACGCTACACCGACGAAGTCATCGAGTTCATCGATCGGCAGCAAGACGATCCGTTCTTCATCTATGTATCGCACCACATCGTGCACAACCCGTTGCGTCCCAGCAAAGACTTTGTCGGCACATCTGAAAAAGGCAAGTACGGCGACTTCGTCAAAGAACTGGATCACAGTACCGGCCGAATCATGCAAGCGATTCGCGATGCTGGGATCGACGAGAACACGTTGGTGGTGTTCACATCCGACAACGGCCCCACGCGAAATGGATCCGCCGGCGGATTGAACGGCGGCAAGTATTGCACGATGGAAGGCGGCCACCGCGTGCCAGGGATCTTTCGTTGGCCAGGCAAAATCGCACCCAACCAAGTTTCGGACGCCACGCTGACCAGCATGGACCTGCTGCCGTTGTTCTGTGGACTCGCCGGAGTTCAGCCACCGGATGATCGCAAACTGGATGGCAAGAACATTCTGCCGATCCTGCTGGGCAAAGACACCCAATCACCGCACCAATTTCTTTACTACTACAACGGCACGAATCTACAAGCCGTCCGAGAAGGCAACTGGAAGCTGCATCTTCCTCGCACGACCGACGACCAACCATTCTGGTCGAAGAAGCCCGACAAAACGAAAGGCTTTGTGACACTCAAAAAGCCACAGCTGTTCAACCTGGATCGCGACGTGAACGAAAAGCAAAACGTCGCGGATCGTCATCCCGAGATCGTCGCTCGCCTGCAAAGCCAAGCCGAACGGATTCGAAACGAACTCGGTGACGTTCACACGACCGGAACCGATCAACGAAAAATCAATCTCGTTGCCCCGCAGGAACGCTGAACGACTGTCGCACTCAGCGCCACAAGAACGGGGTGACCTTGCTGGGTAACCCACTGCGTGAGTTTTGAAGTTGCGCATTTGCATTCGATTTTGTTGGCCAACGGCCTTCGTCATCGTTGCCTGGGGCATCGCCCCAGGGATCGAGATGGAGGGAAATTGGTTGGCCAACGGCCAACATCAACCCACACGTTTTGAATTGAATTTGGCCGTTGGCCAAAATGGGGCCGTGCTTTACTGCTCCAGGGGCGATGCCCCTGGCTATGTTGAAAAAGGCCGTTGGCCATTAACGGATAAAGCGCAACTTCAAAGCTCACGCTTCGGATTGTGATGGGTGGTCTTGGCCGACTCTGACGGGCAAGAGTGCCCATCCTCCATGCGTTGAAACGTCGTTGAGGAGTGAAGTAAAACCGCACAACCGCTTGAGTCATTCATCCCCCGGCAGGTCCAGACTCGCGTTGCGAGCGTAGACTTTCGCGACAGCCGCGTCGTCTTCGCCTCCCAACCCCATTCCCGCAGCGGCCAGGAACTGCTGCAGCGCCGCGGCGGTCAACGGAGCACTGAACTTCGCATCCCGTGCGATGTCCAAAACAATGCCCAGGTCTTTGGGCCAGATGTTCACTTGGCTCAGCGGTGTGTAGTCGCCGGCGGCAATGTGCGGACCGCGGTTCTCAAGCATCCAACTGGTCCCGGCACACTGCGGGATCACCTCCAGAAACTTTACCGGCGACACGCCTTGCGTCATGCCAAACGTCATCGCTTCCGCCATCGCAGCGATGTGAACTCCCGCCAGCAGTTGGTTGACTGCCTTCATGGCAGAACCTGCACCAACCTCGCCGAGCCGGAAAACGTTTTCGGCCATCGCGTCCAGTGCGGGCTGCGCCACCTCAAACGCTTTCTCCGAACCAGCCGCCATGATCGAGAGTTGTCCCTTGGCTGACTTGGCCGCGCCACCGGAAATCGGAGCGTCCAAGTAATGCAGTCCGCAATCGTTGCACCGACTGGCCATCTCACGGGCAAAGTCAGGAGCCACGGTCGCGCAGGCGATCACGACGCTACGCTCTTTCATCATGCGTGCCACTCCGTCGGGACCGAACAAAACCGCCGATGTCTGATCGGCGTTGAGGACAGAAACGACAACGATGTCCAGCGTCTCAGCGACGTCCTTGAGATCGCCGGGCTGGCCACCTTCGGCGCGAAATCGCTCGACCGGGTCGGGCGAGATATCTACTCCCCAAACCTCATGGCCGGCCCGCAAGCAGGACTTGGCCATGCCGTACCCCATCGCTCCCAAACCAATCACAGCAATCTTCGCGGCAGTGGTCATTGATGTCTTTCTCGTCGGTGTTGTTTGACGTTGGTTCCTGCCTCGAGACAGGATAACGCGCGGTGAATGATTGATTGGCGTTCACGCAGAGAAGCAAACGCTCGGAAAGAATTGTAGGTGAGACCTCCCTTCCAACCCTGCGCAGTTGCGCACTTCTGCTACGCTAATGCGCATCGCAAAAAACCTTGGACCGCCCTTGGGATCAGGCCCCGTGACAACCACGAAACGACCACGACATGTTGGCATTCTTGTTGAGACCGATGACTCTTGGGGTCGCAACGTGGTCGAAGCGATTTGCCGGTTCGGTCATTCAAGCGGTTGGACAGTTCTGATCTCACCTCGTGATGCCCAAGGTCGCCTTCGTTTGCCAAAGGTTTGGAACGGCGACGGTATCATCGCTTCATTGCGAACCGCCTCTTCTGTCCGCCATGTAAAAAGTCTGAACCTACCGGTGGTGGATGTTGGAATCATGATCCCAAAGGCCGATTGGTTCGGACGAGTCGCGACCGATGACGCGGCCCGCGCAAAGATGGCCTTTGACCCGCATTATTCACCAAGAGCGTGAGCGCGTGTTGATTCACTGGCG
>TARA_R110002073_G_scaffold128999_4_pt1 | contig 33769 bp, 28 predicted proteins | sample TARA_R110002073 | Tara Oceans TARA_R110002073 (sample SAMEA4397174) | marine metagenome | biome: Polar Biome; feature: [DCM] deep chlorophyll maximum layer (ENVO:01000326); material: water (ENVO:00002006), including particulate matter (ENVO:01000060) such as... | depth 40 m | reverse complement strand
ATCTCCCCATTGTAGTCCTAATAATAAATCTACCGCCATGTAAATAAGTTAGTTATGTTAGTTGTTTGATTGTTTTTTTGTTCCGTAAAAATAAAGTGAGTGGTTGTGTATGTCGATATTAAAAACCTCTTCAATTGTTTTCTTGATAACCTGTATTCTAGGGTCGCAGAATTCTTTGACCTCACCTGTATCGGTAAGAATTACATGATCATGTTGTTTATCGAAATAACTTTTTTCATAACGTGCCATTGAATGACCATCAAATTGGTGTTTTCTAACCAGCCCGCAATCAAGTAATAAGTCAATGGTATTGTATAAAGTGGCCCTACTAACGCGGTAGTTTTTGTCTTTCATTTTGGTATACAAAGATTCGATATCAAAATGCTCTTCAACTTCGTAGATTTCTTGTAAGATGGCAAACCTCTCAGGAGTTTTGCGATGCTTGTTTTCTTCTAAAAAGCTTGTAAAAACCTTTTTTACTACTTCTTGGTTTTCATTAGAACCCATATAAATTCCGTTTACGAAAAGACAAATTTAGTGTTATTATTCATAAAAAAGCATGTTTTTTAAGAAGGTTATCTACATTGTATTAACACGTTTTACCTTTTGTACGCCTTCTACTTTTTTAATGCTTTCAATTAGTTTATTTAATTGTGTTTTGTTCTTAACACTCAAAGATAATTTTCCATCAAAGAAACCTTCATTTCCAGCAATGTTGATACTGTGTATAAATACATCCATACTGTTAGATATGATTCTAGTGAGGTTGTTTACAATTCCCTTATTGTCTACGCCGCTAAGATGCAGTATAGCTTTAAACTCTTGTTGAGAAGAATCAATCCATTTTGCTTGTATAATTCTATATGCATAGTTCGACTGCATAGAAATTGCATTCGGGCAGTCTTTTTTATGCACTTTAATTCCTTCGTTTATGGTAATAAAACCAAAAACTTTATCACCAGGAATGGGGTTGCAACATTTGGAGATTTTATAATCTAGTTTTTCATCGTCATGACCAAAGACTAAATCATCATATTTACTAGTTACTTCTTGTTTGTCTATAATCTCTTTAGAAGGGGGTCTCTTTAGGCGATTTTTAAAGAAACTAACAAACATATTATTACGCTGACTAACAAAAGCTTTCAATTGAGTGTTATCAATAGCGCCATTTCCAACTCTGTAAAAAAGATCGAAACTTGTCTTTAGTTTAAAATAGCTAACAAGTTCATTGACCAATTTTTCATTGAAAGTGATTTTTAGATGTCTAAGTTTACGAGTTAAAACGGCCTTCCCTTCTTCAGCAATCTTTTTCTCTTCTTCTTTTAAAGCTGTTTTAATTTTTGCTCGTGCTCTTGCTGTAATAACAAAATCTAACCAACGTACATTGGGTTTGTTATTAGAAGATGTGTGAATTTCTATTTGATCACCACTATTTAATGTATGACTTAAAGGAACTAACTTTCCGTTTACTTTAGCACCTCTACATTTTAAACCAACATCTGTATGAATAGAGAAAGCAAAATCTAACGCTGAAGCTCCTTTAGGAAGCGATTTAAGATCTCCTTTAGGTGTAAAGACATAAATTTCTTTAGCGTATAGATTTAATTTAAAATCTTCTACAAAATCGACAGCATTCAAACTTTCATTTTCGAGCGTTTCTTTTAGGCGATTTAACCAACCTTCTAATCCGTTTTCACTTTCAGGGCCTTGTTTGTATTTGAAATGAGCAGCATAACCTTTTTCGGCTATTTCATCCATTCTTTCTGAGCGAACTTGAACTTCTACCCATTTAGCCTCAGGACCAATTACAGTAATATGCAATGCTTCATAACCTGTACTTTTGGGTTGAGAAATCCAATCTCTTAATCGAGATGGATTGGGTTTGAAATAATCTGTAACGATAGAATATATTTTCCACGCATCAAATTTCTCATCATCTGAAGTAGGTTTATAGACAATTCTAATGGCAAACTTGTCGTAAACTTCATCAAAAGAAACATTCTGTTTGCGCATTTTACGACGTATCGAAAAAATTGATTTAAATCGTCCTTTAATAACATAAGAGAAGTTCTCTTTGTTTAAGCCATCTTTTAACCTATCTGCAAATGATTTAATATAAGCTTCTTGTTGTTCTTTTCCACCGCTAATCTTGCTGGCAATATCATTGTAAACTTCAGGTTCTGTATATTTTAATCCTAAATCTTCCAATTCAGTTTTTATATTATACAAGCCCAAGCGATGAGCAAGAGGGGCGTATATGTATAAAGTTTCAGAAGCTATTTTTACTTGCTTGTGAGCAGGCATGGCATCCATGGTTTGCATGTTGTGCAAACGATCTGCTACTTTAATTAAAATAACACGGACATCATCATTTAATGTCAGCAACATCTTCCTGAAATTCTCAGCTTGAATGGAGTGATCCTTTTCTTTTTTTAAGCTAGATATTTTGGTTAACCCGCTAACAATCCTAGCAATGGTTTCACCAAAAAGTTGTTCGATATCATCAACCGTATACTTCGTGTCCTCAACAACATCGTGTAATAATGCTGCTGCAATTGAAGTAGATCCTAAACCAATTTCATTAGCAACAATCTTTGCAACAGCTATTGGATGATAGATATAAGGTTCGCCAGTTTTTCTACGCTGTTCTGAATGAGCTTCAACAGCTAAGTTAAAAGCCTTACGTATCATTAACTTATCTGAACGTGACAAAGTCTGATAGGAATCTTTTAAAAGGTCTTTATACCTCTTAGCGATTTCTTTATTCTCTTCCTCTATGGTAGCTGTGTATTCCAATTATCAGTTATCTGTATTCAGTTATCAATTTTGATATTGAACTCAATTCAATACTAGAATGAAAGTAGCATAAAAAATGGGTTTGAGCAAGTTTTTAAAAAAGGATTATGACTTTAAATTTCGAATCCTCTGTAATAAAGTTGGATGTGAATAGTGCATAAAGACATAACTAGGATGTGGTGTTAAATTACTCAAACTATTTTTAGATAGTTTTTTTAAAGATGTAATTAAAGGGTCACTAGCAAAAGTCTCTTTTGCATAATTATCTGCTTGGTATTCAAACTTCCTTGAAATATAATTCATAAACAACCCTGTCACTTCAGAAATTGGTGAATATAAAATTCCAAAGGCAATTAATCCAATATGAAAATTAGGAATAGATACGCCTAGCGCTTCAGATAATACAGGTGTGTTAATGAATAATGACAATATAAACAGCGTAAACCCTGTAAGTAGGATTGAAGCACCTAGATTAAAAATAATGTGTTTTCTTTTGTAATGACCAACTTCGTGCGCTAAAACAGCAACAATCTCATCAGTTTCTAGATCGTTAATTAAGGTATCATACAATGTGATTCTCTTTTGACTCCCAAATCCAGAGAAATAGGCATTTGCTTTTGTAGAACGTTTAGAGCCATCAATCACAAAAATATTACTAAGTTTAAAACCTACCGATGTTGCATATTTTGTAATGGCTTCTTTTAATTCTCCATCTTCTAACGGAGTTTGCTTATTGAACAAAGGCACAATCAATTTCGAATAAAACATATTCATAAACAACGAGAAGACAGCAACTGAACCCCATGCATACAACCAAAAATCTTTTCCTGTCAGCTCATAAAACCAAACAATCAAAGCCAAAACACCGCCACCTACAATAACGGTCATGATCCAACCTTTTACTTTATCCAAAACAAATGTTTTTTTTGTCATTTTATTAAATCCAAATTTCTCTTCTATAACAAAGGTTTGGTAGTAGGAGAGAGGTGTGGTAAGGATGTCACTACCTATCATAATAATTCCGAAAAAGATCAAAGCAATAAGAATCGAGTTGTCTGTATATCCTCTAGCAATACTATCTGCCCAAGCAAAACCGTTTAGAAAAAAGAATGCAAGCGTTAGGACAATAGAAAACAACGAAGTAATATTTCCAAAACGATGATTGGTTTTTTTGTAATCCTGTGATTTTTTATACTCTTCAGCCTCATATACGTCATTTAATTCTTTAGGAACAGCATCATCAAAATGTTTGGCATTTAACGAGTCTAAAACTTTATCTACAATAAAGTTGATGACTAAAATGGTGATGAATATGTAAAATAGAATATTTGGAGTCATAAGAATAGTGCTTTTAGCAAAAAACATTTATCAAAAATAGTTATTCCCTTTAGAATACTTTCTTTAATCTTGAAAGAACAAGAAATATTGTATAACCGAAAACACCTGTTAAAAAGAAGATGAAAGTCATTATAAAAACATCTATAATGTTTTGTATAACACTAGGATAATAATCTCCTAAATCAATAATAAAAGTAATGATAGAAAGACTAAATGCGATGAATATAATTTTAAAAAGATTTTGTTTGTGTTTCATTTTTCTATGTTAAAATATGTATTATGAAGTTCTCTGCCTCTTCGCTTCAAAAATTAAAATGGCAGCCGCTACAGAAACATTCATAGAATCTATTTCTCCTTCCATAGGGATGTTGATGTTCTGCGTTGCATTATCACGCCAAATTTTAGTTAAGCCAGTTGCCTCAGTTCCTACAACCAAAGCAGATCCTTTCCTATAATCTTCTTGAATGTATTCGTTTGAGTTCTGCAACGTTGCTGAGTAAATGTCAATATTGTTTTCCTTTAAAAAAGCAATCACTTCTTCAGAAGTACCTATTGCAATTTGATTGGTAAACACACAGCCTATACTAGAGCGAATGACATTCGGGTTGTATAAATCTGTTTTTGTATCTGCAAGAATCACAGCATCTACATTAGCGGCATCAGCCGTTCGTAACATCGCACCGATATTTCCCGGTTTTTCAATTCCTTCAGCAACTAAAATCAATGGGTTTTTATTTTTTAACGTGATTGTATTCAAACTCATGTCTTTGCTTTTCACCAAGGCAATTATTCCTTCAGTAGATTCTCTATAGGCAATCTTTTGATAGACTTCTTTACTAATTTCAATCAATACTGTTTCATCAAACTTAGCAAGGTAATCGAGATCTACTTTGTCAGAAACAAATAGGAGAGAGGTAATCTCATAATCTCCTTTCACAACCAATTCAATTTCTCGTTTTCCTTCAACCACAAACAATTCTTGTTTTCTACGCTCACGAGATTTCTCCTGTAATTTTAGAATGTCTTTAATGAATGAGTTTTGTGGACTAGTAATTTGCTTCATAGGATCACAAAAATAAGGAATAAATAAAAAGCGTCGAGTTACTGAAACAAGTTCAGCATAAACGACGCTTTCATATTCTAAAATAGGTTTATTTACCGTTAATCTTTTTGTTGTAGCGTTTCCAAAGTTTGGTGTGGTGAGATTCTAAAATAATCTTACGCCCTTGGATAAAAGCATTCGAAACGATATTCGTTCTCATGTCCAATGCATCACCTTCAGAAAGAAACAGTGTTGCATCTTTTCCAACTTCTAAAGTTCCAGTAAAGGTATCAATTCCTAAAACCTTAGCTGCATTTCCAGTGATCATCTGTAAAGCTTTCTCTTTATCAACTCCATAGGCAGCAAATGTACCTGCATAGAAAGGTAAATTACGAGTATGCTGACGTTCAAATTGACCTTCCATACCAATAGCAACAGTAATTCCTTTGTCCATTAGAATGCTTGCATGTCTATAAGGTAAGTCATAATCGTCATCTACATTGTTTGGAAGTCTATGAGGTCTGTCAACCACCACAGGAATATTATTCTTCACCAATAAATCAGCAACTTTTTCTGCATCTTGTCCATGAACAATAGCAATGCTATTTATTCCTAAAGATTTTGCCATGTTTACAGCATCAGCTATTTCTTTATGTCCACTTACGTGCAAAAATAATTTCTGAGAACCATTAAACAAACCTTTTGTCGCTTCAAAAGGAATATTCTCAATGGCTTTATTTCCTGCTAAATAGCGTTTAGCATCAGCAAAATAGTCATGGATGTCTTGAATGCTCTTCTTGTAAGTAGTTGATGCTTTCAAAGCAGGATCTTCTCCTAACCACCATCTTCCACTAGTTAAACTTGCAGGCCAATTCATATGAATTCCATTATCTTCTTTAATCACAGCATCTTCCCAATTCCAAGCATCCATTTGCATCACCGAAGAAGTACCAGAAATGGTTCCACCTCTTGGAGCTACTTCAGCAGTTAATACACCGCTTAATCGTACAGACTCTACGACTTTACTTTCTGCATTATAAGCAATTAAACTTCGTATGTGAGGAATCATTGTTCCTGTTTCATCAAAATCTCTAGATGCTTTTACAGCATCTACTTCTGCCAAACCTAAAGAGGCACTTACAGCAATAAAACCAGGATACAAATGTTTCCCTTTTCCATTGATTACAGTTCCTTGGCGAGCAATTTTCATAGTAGCACTTCCAACAAATGTAATTTTACCATTGTTGAACATTACTAATGAATTTTCGATTACTTGTCCATTCCCTAAATGAGCTGTAGCTCCTTCAATAGAATAAGCTTGAGTTTGTTTAGGTGCTGGCGTTTGTTGCGCTATGATACTTCCAACTAAAAAGAAAGAGATCATACTAAGAATTATATATTTTTTCATGTCTTTCATTTTTAGATTATTCGGTTTCACAAGTAAAATTTTTCAAAACTTTCTTTTTAGGAACTTGAGTAGCACCGCCACCCATTTTTTCATTTAACATCATCTTGATTAGCTTGCTCTTCTGATCTTTAATTAAAGCTCGCTTTTTCAAATCTTCTTCGATATCGAAATACACAGTACCTTCAATGATTGTTTTTTCTGCTTTTGCATAGATAGAAAGTGGATGATCGCTCCACAATACTACATCGGCATCTTTTCCTTCTTTAATACTTCCAACACGATTATCGATATGCAATAGTTTTGCTGGATTGATTGTAACCATTTTCCAAGCATCTAACTCGGTCATCCCACCATATTTGACTGTTTTGGCAGCCTCTTGATTTAAGCGTCTAGACATTTCTCTGTCATCTGAATTGATGGCTACAACAACTCCTGCATTGTGCATAATTGCAGCATTGTATGGAATAGCATCGTTTACTTCATATTTATAACCCCACCAATCTGAGAAGGTAGAACCACCAACGCCATGTTCTTTCATTTTGTCAGCTACTTTATATCCTTCTAAGATGTGTGTGAATGTATTGATGTTAAAGTTGAATCTCTCAGCAACTTTCATCAACATATTAATTTCACTTTGCACATAAGAGTGTGAAGAAACAAAACGCTCTTTGTTTAAAATCTCAGCGATCACTTCCATCTCGATGTCCTTACGATATGGTTTGCCACTTTTCTTAATAGCGTCATATTCTTTGGCTCTTTGAAAATAATCAACAAATACTTGTTCAACACCCATTCTTGTTTGTGGAAAACGGAAACTTGTCGTAGAACGTGATTGTTTTACATTTTCACCCAAAGCAAATTTGATAAACTTAGGTGTATCATTATAAATCATAGCTTGAGCATTCTCTCCCCATTTTAACTTGATGATTGCTGAACGCCCTCCAATAGGATTTGCAGAACCATGTAAGATTTGAGCAGAAGTAACACCCCCACTTAAATTTCTATAAAGGTTTAAATCACTTGGATTAACAACATCTTCAATGGTAACTTCGGCAGTAGAGTTATGTCCTCCTTCGTTCACTGCGGATGTTCCAATATGTGTATGTTCATCAACAATACCTGCTGTTAAGTGTTTTCCTGTACCGTCTATAACTCTTGCTCTTCGAGCGCTTAAGTTTTTACCAATTTTGGAAATCTTTCCATCTTTTAATAATACATCTGTGTTTTGTAAAATACCAGCATCTTCACTTGTCCAAACAGTTACATTTTTTATTAAAATGGTTTCTTGTTTTGGTTGAATAGCATTTCCTAAGCCTTCATTCGGAAAACTTACTGGAAATACCATAGGGGTTTTAACAGCTCCTTTTTTCTTCGCTTTCTTCTTCTTTTTATCTTCTGAAGCTTTCTTTGAAGCTGACCAAGCAGACTCTGTTCCATCGATACTGAAAGCAGTTCCTGCTAATCCATTAGTGCTCGATTGTGCTAAAACTCTAGTAAAGTTTCCACCGTCATTTATAGTCATTTGAATCCAACCATCTTTAAAGGCAAACTTTGATTTTACTTTTTTATCACCAGACTTTAAGCTTCCGCTTTGTTTTGCACCCTTTCCTTTTACGTTTAAATCAAATGATTTTCCTGCAACAGAAAAAGAATAGTCTCCAGTAATATCTTGTATAGTCATGTCATTTACTACATGCTGATCTCCTTGTACCCAGTTTTCATAAATGGTAGTTCCTTTGTCGAATACATCACCATTGGTAATGATAAAATTAGCATGGCTTCCCATGTTAAGATTTCCAACATCTGTTCTTCCTAAGATATTTGCAGGAATAGATGTAAGAGCTTCTAAAGCTTCTGTTTTATCAAAACCATACTTGATGGCTTTTTGTAAATTTTTATGGAAAGAAGCTACAGATTTTAACTTGTGTGTCGTTAACGCGAATGTAATTCCGTTTTTAGACAATACAGATAGGTTAGCAGGTTCTTGATTCCAACGTTTCATATCTCCCACAGAAACTAATTCTGCTAGGATTGGATTACTTACATCATATGCCTTTCTGAAATTAATAGGAATAATCATGTTCGCACCCGAAGCTTTGATGTCGTTGATTCTCTCAAATTCATCTCCGTTACCTACAATGGTATATTGAATTCCGAATTCATCACCAACTTTATCAGCACGCATAACATCTAAATGACTACCCACTTCAAAAATTTGTGTTAATCCTTTGTTCTTGTTTAAGGCTTCTAAAGAAGCATCGGTGTTTTTAGCATTCCCACCAGCATACCAATCGGCATCATGGTACATTTGTCGTAACAATGCCATGGCACCCATTCTTGAAGTAGGATATCCTTGTCTAGATAGGACGCTTTTTTGAAATGATAAATATTGTGCTGATCTTTTATCTAAAATGCGATATGCATCTGATGATTCAGCATTCAAAGCAACTAACATTCCGTTACCTCTAACAATTCCATCTTGCATGTGAGTGTTTACGACACCAAATCCAGCTTTTACTAATTGCTTTGCTTTTTTAGTATCAAAAGCAAAGCTAGTTGTAGCATCTGTTTCTGGTCTGATGTGATCGTTCCAGTAGAATCCTGTTCTACCAGCATCATACTGTGGTCTTCTGTTAGCGTTTCTAGGTCTTCTTGGTTTTTTTACACCAAAATCTGAATACAAATCAATAAATGAAGGATAGATTGTTTTTCCGTTTAGGTCTACTGTTTTTGTTCCTTTTGGAATAGCAACAGATTTGCCAATACCGATTACCTTTCCATCTCTCACCAATAAGGTTCCTTTTTTAATGACTTTGGTTGGTGTAACATAAATTTTAGCATTCGTAAATGCAACGGTCGTGTTTTTTGTAGTCTTAACACCCGTGTTGGTTGGAAAGTACTCTTGTGCTTGTCCTAGGGAAACTGACAATAATAAGAGGACTAATAATAATTTTCTCATATGTGAATTAGTTTGAATAGTTTATAAATTTATTGAGAAGCAAACTCATTAAGAGTTTTTTAAGGGTTTTTAACATAACTTTAAGAAAATCGCTTGTTTGTCATTAAAGTGAAAATGACAATTGAAATCAAATAGATTCTTTATAATAACTAATCAATAAGTCTACAACATAGTTATAAGAGTCCACGCCTTTTCTTTGTTTGTTAGATTTCAAATACGCATTGTATCCTTTTTTAAGAATGGGCTCAAAAGGATTTTCAAAGGATTCCCAAAATTCAGTAGAAGCTCTAAAATCTTTTATGATTCCTTTATTGAGTGTTTTGAAGAGTTCTCTATATTTTTCAGGGTCTCTTTTGTAGAGTTCAAAGATGGTATACCTCACAGCCATCCGATACGCAGCATACTTAAAATAGACGTCATCATTAGAAAGGGTTGCCAAAAAACCAACAAAATTAGCTTCATTCTCTGCTGCAAACCCTATTTGATGTGCCATTTCATGACATGTAGTGGTAGGGAAACCAGTTTTTGGAACCCTACTGTTTACTTGTGCTTCACCGGTTAAAGGATTCAGATACCCAGAAGTACCATTGTAACTTTGAATTAGGCTCATCAGAGAGCTTTTTGCTGTACCAAATTTATACCTAAACTGAGGAAGTTTTTTTGAGAGATTATCGTAGCCATGTCTAGCTAGCTTGTACATTTCCTTCTGAGAATAAGGATTCACCACTTTTATCGTATCAGATTTGGTAATCTTCACCTGAGTTGTATTCAATTTATCAATTAGGTGTTCAGATAAAGTAATTAATTCTTCATTGCTATATTTTGTTTTTTCATAGCCTAAATTCTTAGACAATGGCTCTCTGTAATAGTTCAAACCCCAAAATAGATAGAAGCAAAAATAGATAACAGAGAAAAAAGCAGTCACGCTTAAAACTTTATTGATGAAGTCTTTAAAACGAGTTTTAAAGAGCCTGTAAATGAATCGAAGGGCATGAAAAATGAAGATAAAAATTAAAATATCACCGATAGAAAAAGGAATCCAACCTAATAGAATTCGAAATAAAGAACTGATATAAGGATAGATACCGTTCGAATAATAAGTTTCTATAAATGACGGAGAATTTTCTACCCATCGCATCAAAAGGATTTGAAGCCCCAAAAAAATTGTGAGATATAGATTTCTTTTTTTAACTTTCATTACTGTAAAAATATCAAACAATTTTAGAAGTTGACTACTTATTAACAATGAAATAACAATCTTATTAAAAAGATGTGCATAAAGAAATGAACTTATGAGTGCTAGAAAACCCAACCTAAAAAATTACATTTGCTGTCATGGAAAAAATGAAACCAATACCTGGTCAGAAGATAGATAAAACACGAATTATTAGCCTCGAAAAAGGGAAGATTCCGCCTCAAGCAGTTGATTTAGAGGAAGCTGTGCTAGGTGCGATGATGATTGATAAAAAAGGGATTGATGATGTAATTGATATCTTGCATCCAGATGCGTTTTATGAAATTAAGCATCAAGAGATTTATCGCGTCATTTACGACCTGTTTCAAGAGTCGCAGCCTATTGATTTATTGACCGTTTCTAATGCGCTGAAAAAGAATGCTAAACTAGATTTGGTAGGTGGAGATTTTCATTTAATTCGCTTAACACAAAAAGTTGCCTCTTCAGCGCATATCGAATTCCATGCAAGAATTATTCTTCAAAAATACATTCAACGTCGATTGATTAGTATTTCTAGTGATATTATTGAAAGTGCTTACGACGAAACTTCAGATGTTTTCGATTTGTTAGACAATGCTGAGGCAAAATTATTCGAGGTAACACAAGGAAATTTAAAGAAGAGTTCGGAAGGAGCAAGCGATCTTGTAAAACAAGCTTTAACCAAAATTCAAGAAATTTCTAACCAAGAAGGAATGAGTGGTTTGGCCACTGGTTTTACCAAGTTAGATGCCTTAACTTCTGGATGGCAACCTTCAGATTTAATTATTATAGCGGCTCGTCCTGGTATGGGAAAAACAGCCTTTGTAATTTCTATGGCTAAGAACATGGCAATAGATTTTAATCATGCTGTGGCAGTATTCTCGCTAGAGATGTCATCTGTACAGTTGATTACGCGTATGATTTCTTCGGAAACGGGATTGACTTCTGAAAAGTTGCGTAAAGGAAATTTAGAAGCTCATGAGTGGGAACAGTTAAACGTAAAAGTAAAGCGTTTGTCTGATGCTCCTATTTTTATTGATGATACACCTTCGTTGTCTATTTTCGATTTACGTGCAAAAGCACGTCGTTTGGTATCACAACACAATGTGAGAATCATTGTGATTGACTATTTACAGTTAATGACGGCAGGAAACCAAGGAAAAGGAGGAGGAAACCGTGAGCAAGAAATTTCGATGATTTCTAGAAATTTAAAAGCCTTGGCAAAGGAATTAGAAGTTCCCGTAATTGCCTTATCTCAGTTATCGCGTGCTGTGGAAACAAGAGGAGGAAGCAAGCGTCCATTGCTATCAGATTTACGTGAATCTGGAGCCATTGAGCAAGATGCAGATATTGTATCGTTTATTTTCCGTCCAGAGTACTATGGAATGACAGAATGGGATGATGACGATCATACACCTTGTGAAGGACAAGGAGAGTTTATTGTTGCAAAACACAGAAATGGTGGATTGGATAATATTCGTTTGAAGTTTACTGGTCACCTTGCAAAATTCTCAGATTTAGAAGAAGGCTTTAGTAGTGAATTCCAGTCGAGTATGAATGCTGGTTTAGACGATGTATTTGCCGATCAACGTATTGAACCGAAAGATGCCTTTGGAGTAGGTGATGATGACGATGTGCCGTTTTAGAATTAAATAATTCAACAACTAATATGTTTGTCATTCCCGTGAAAACGGGAATCCCGTTTTACTATTAGATTCCGCATCAGGTGCGTAATGACAACAGAAGAACTCTTAAACAATTCACAAAAAAACAAATCACCGAATACACACATCAACAAAAGATTGTATTTTTACCCTGAGCGTGTTGAAGGGTTAGTTTCTTCGACATGCTCAGCATGACATTTCCTATATGAAGAAACTCCTATTTATACTTACTTTTCTATTTGTATCAAACTCCGTTTGGGCATCGTTTATTTACATTCCCATGAGTCATGATAATCAGAAAAACCACTTAAAGGCTTATGGAATTGTTTATTTTTCCTTGCAATCTGGGTTAAAGGCCAAATGGTTGTTAAACTATGATGGAGGTGCTTTTTTAATAGAGAACAACACACTCATAGAAAACGAAGCTAAGATTCGTGGAGTATCCTATCAAATCATTTCTGATGCAAAATCACAGTTGATATTGCAAGAGATTTCATCACCTTCAAAAAATCAAGAAGCAGTGACTTTAGAGAAAGCACCAAAAATTGCGGTGTATTCGCCTAAAGACAAAATGCCTTGGGATGATGCAGTAACGATGGTATTGGCGTATGCAGAGATTCCTTTTGATGTGATTTACGATGAAGAAGTATTGAATGATAAACTATTATTATATGAATGGTTGCATTTGCACCATGAAGATTTTACAGGACAATACGGTCGTTTTTATGGAGCTTTTAGAACAGCACCTTGGTATGTAGAAGGAAAACAGCGAGCAGAAAAGCAAGCCGCAGCACTAGGATATACGAAGGTTTCTCAACTAAAATTAGATGTTTCTAAAAAGATTCGTGACTATGTAGTTGGTGGTGGATTTATGTTTGCCATGTGCTCTGCAACCGATAGTTTCGATATTGCCTTGGCAGCTGAAGGAGTTGATATTGCAGAATCGATGTTCGATGGCGACCCTTCAGAGCAGAACTATCAATCTAAAATTGATTTCAGTAAGACTTTTGCATTTAAAGATTTTCAATTAATTAGGAATCCAACTACCTACGAGTTTTCATCAATAGATATGACTCGTAAACGTAGAATACCAAAAACTTCTGATTATTTTTCTTTGAAAGAATTTTCAGCAAAATGGGACCCAGTACCTACCATGTTAACACAAAACCACACACAATTAGTCAAAGCTTTTATGGGGCAAACGACTTCTTTTGATCGAAGAAATGTAAAGTCGAATGTATTGGTAATGGGAGAAAACAGAACCAATAGAGAAGCTCGATATGTCCATGGCACCAAAGGAAAAGGATTGTTTACTTTCTATGGAGGTCATGATCCAGAAGACTATACACATCGAGTAGGAGATCCTAAAACAGAATTAGACTTGCATCCAATGTCACCTGGCTACAGATTAATTCTAAACAATGTATTGTTTCCAGCTGCTAAGAAGAAGAAACAGAAGACGTAATTGTTAGTGGGTTATAAGTTAACTTAAATCTTTTGTCATTCCGACCAACGTGTAGGAATCTTTACTTTAAAAAAAGTAATTGTATTCTTTTGCATTGATCAAAAGAATCAAAAATCTAGAATTGAACTTTCAGCGGTCTATTAATTTTTCAATTGTTAAAATGAAATGTAAAACTAGAAAACTCTAAACTAAAAATGTAAAAGTTTGTTTCTGGTCCCTAGTCTCCTTTAGAGTTTTACATTTTTACTTTTTCGGTTTTATATTCACCCCTCCAATTTCCCCAATTGTTTAATATAATACGAAGGTTTTAATCCTGTTTTTTTGTAGAACGCTTTTGAGAAAGATTCTGCATTATTATACCCCATTTCCTCAGCAATTCCTTTAATAGAATACTTGCGAATTTTAGAGTCTGTGTCTAATAGTTGGATTACATGATTAACCCGAAGGTTATTAATGTAAGTAGAAAATCCAAACCCTTTATAGTGGTTGATAATTTTAGAAAGGTAGTTGGCATTGGTATTCAAATCATTAGCCAAAGAATGCAAACTCAATTTAGGACTCGTAAAAGTTGTACCCTTTTCAAAAGACTCTAATCCTTCCAAAACTTTTTCTATAACTTCTTTAGGAATCGATAAGTCTTCTTTAGGTTCATGTGTAATGTTTACTATATCTTGTTTCTCTTTATTTTTTACAATCTCTTCAAAACGTAGTTTTAAATGTTTTCGTTTTCTGTATTGATAACCAAACAAGAATAAAACAATTCCAGAGACTCCAAGTAAACTATAAATGGTTGCATTAGATTTAGACTTTAACTCTTTTATGACACGGTCTTTTTCCGCGATGAGTTTAGGTTTGTCGTATTCTTCATAAAAGGTTTTATCGAGCTTCTTAGTTCTTTCATTAAGTATCTCTTCAGCATTTAATAGTTTCTCTATATACTTTAACTGGTTGTGTAAATCTTTATTTTCCTTAAAATGCTTGATTAAAATGGAGTATGCAAACCTTTGTGATGAGTGTGTTAATTTTCTTGAATCACAAATAGAGTCTACTAATAAACAATACTTCAATAGATTATTTTTATCATTTAATTCGTAATAGGATTTTCCTATTGTTCTATATAAAGAAGGAAGCATTGTATAATTCTCATCATTAATTATTGTTTTTATGGAAGTTTTTAAACTATCTATTGCTGTTTGATAATTTTTTTTCGCAAACTCAATTTGTCCCTGAGTATATGCGTTATATCCTATTACATCATAAAGTTTTTTCTCACTTGCATAAGAATATGATTTTTTATTAAAATAGGTCGCTGAATCATATTTCCCTTGTAATTTATAATTCATAGAAATGTTTACCAGCAAAGAATTCAAAAGATAAGGGTCATGTTTTCTTTTCTTATAAAAATTAAGAACCTCTCGATACAGCTTGTTAGCTTCATAATAATCTTTAGCATAGGATTTCAAGATACCAATCCTTTGTTTTGAAATATATTTTAAGCTATCATTTTTTACTTTTTCAGTATATTCTAAAACTTTCAAGTATTCCGATAATGATTTTTGACGATGACCTTTGGTTAAAAAAAACTTACCCTTTTTTTCATAGGCAATAGCTGGAAAATTTTTAGTTGGATTAAATTGTGTAATGGATATTAAAGAATCTAGATAGTTTATATAAATAGAATCATTTTTTAATAGATGACTTTTGTATAGATGAGCTGTTGTAATCCTTATAGTGTCTTTTTTTTTTAATGTTTTTTTAAAATAAACATCTGCATAAAGCTTAGATTTTACGAGGTCTGTAGGTTTAAACTCATAATATTTATCAGATAAATATTGAAAAGAAGAATCTATCAATGTTTTTTGTTGCCCAAAAAATTGCGTTGAAATACATGTAAAAAGAAAAATAATGGTTAACCTTTTAAAAGCCATTGTTATTTAGATAAGGCTTCAAAAATAAAGATTTAAAAGGACTCTAAATTCATGAAAACAGACTTATAACGTTTTTATAGCTAAAGGTTGTTTTGTAGGTTTGAATTAGAAAAGGGAAGTGCTCTATTTTACCCAACACGAGAACGAAAGGGAAATATCTATGAAAAAGACATGAGTGCTTGCCCTTTTTTTCATACTGAACTTATTTCAGTATCTTTTTTGTCTTTGCGAGGCTTTAGCCGACACAAACTTTCTAATTTGAGTTAGAGATAAACAGATTACTTCAGTTTTTTTTACAAAAACTTCGTAAAGACATTTAGAACTGTCATTCCGACCAACGTGGAGGAATCTTTCCTTTAAAAAAGTAATTGTATTCTTTTGCATTGATCAAAAGAATCAAAAATCTAGAATTGAACCTTTAGCGGTTTATTAATTTTTCAATTTTATATTTATTTCAGGATATTATGTCATTGTGAGTGAAGCGAAGCAAACTTTCTAATTTGAGTTAAAAACAAACAGATTACTTCGTCTATTTGTTCCCTGTTTGTCGATAGGCAGGCTCGTAAAGACACCTTGTAAATATATTTCTAACTAACAACTAAGCACTAATAACTAACAACTGAAAAAATCGTTAATAACCTGTTGATTTTACACTCAAAATTATCTTGTCAGTTGCAGTTTAAAAATTTACTTTTGCTCAACTAATAACAACAGATGTCTACAACACAACAATTACAAGACTTTACACAACAAGTAAGAAGAGATATTTTAAGAATGGTGCATGCCGTGAATTCTGGTCATCCAGGAGGATCTTTGGGTTGTGCTGAGTTCATTACCGCTCTATATCAAGAAGTAATGGAGTATTCAACTGATTTTAAGATGGATGGAAAGAATGAAGATGTATTCTTTTTATCGAATGGTCATATTTCACCTGTATTTTATTCTGTTTTAGCAAGAAGTGGTTTCTTTTCTGTAGCTGAACTAGCAACATTTAGAAAACTAAACACACGTTTACAGGGACACCCAACGACACATGAAGGCTTAGAGGGAATCAGAATTGCATCTGGATCTTTAGGTCAAGGAATGAGTGTAGCAATTGGAACAGCAGTAGCAAAGAAACTAAACGAAGATGATAAAATTGTATACACATTACACGGTGATGGTGAATTGCAAGAAGGTCAGATTTGGGAAGCAGCAATGTATGCATCTGCAAAGAAGGTAGATAATTTAATTTCTACAATCGATTTAAACGGAAAGCAAATTGATGGTTCTACTGATGAAGTATTGCCAATGGGAAGCATTAGAGCAAAATTTGAAGCTTTTGGGTGGGATGTATTAGATGTAGAGAAAGGGAACGATATAGATTCAATTTTAGCTGGTTTAGCGGAAGCGAAATCTAGAACTGGGAAAGGAAAGCCTGTTTGTATTTTACTGCATACAGAAATGGGGAATGGCGTTGATTTTATGATGTATACGCATGCTTGGCACGGAAAAGCACCTAGTGATGATCAATTAGCGAGTGCTTTGGAGCAAAACCCTGCTACTCTAGGAGATTACTAAAAAACGATCATTCCTGCGACTTGTGCTGAACTTGATTCAGTAAAGCGGGAATCTATAATGCAATCCTGTGATGTTTAGGCATTACAGGATTTTTTTGTTTGGTGTCATTGCGAAGTTTTGAAAAACTGAAGCAATCTGTATAATGAGACTGCCGCGCTATGCTCGCAGTGACAGATTATCATTCTTTTGCATTGATCAAAAGAATCAAAAATCTAGAATTGAACTTTCAGCGGTCAATTAATTTTTCAATTGCTAAAATGAATAAACTCGACTTTCAGTCTCAAACAGCATTCATTTTTTAACGCAATTTTCAAAATATTGACGCTCGCTTCCAAGTTCTATTTCGCTAAACTGAATTATAAGTTTGTCAACCCAAGAAATAAAGAGTGAAAGTATGGAATTGCGATGCGAAGCATTACGCATGGAATACTGATAGCGAATGGTGTGAAACAATTTCATAGGGTTGTCTTGATTTTTTCGTCTATTTTTTATCAAGAAAAAATGGACAATAGTAATTTTCTATTTCTTTTTTATGCTTTTATTCACAAATCCATGTAAGTAAAAAAGTATCTTTACGTCTGTTAAACCAAAACACAAGTATGCGCATAGGTATTGTTTGTTATCCTACATTTGGAGGTAGTGGAGTTGTAGCAACAGAGCTAGGAATGGCTTTGGCTGATAAAGGGCACGAAGTACATTTCATTACTTATAATCAGCCTGTTCGATTGGATTTTATTTCTCATAAACTTCATTTTCACGAGGTGTTAATGGAAGAATATCCATTGTTTCAGTATCAACCTTATGAGTTGGCCTTGTCCAGTAAGATGGTAGAGGTCGTTAAGAAGCATGAATTAGAGATTCTGCATGTGCATTATGCAATTCCACATGCGTATGCAGCGTATATGGCTAAGATGATGCTGAAAGAAAAAGGAATTGACGTTAAAGTAGTTACTACTTTGCACGGAACTGATATTACACTTGTTGGAAGTCACCCTACATACAAAACAGCAGTTGAATTTAGTATTAATAATTCTGATGTTGTCACGACGGTTTCCAATAGCTTAAAACAAGATACTTTACGCTTATTCAATATTGTGAATGATATACAAGTAGTCTATAATTTTATTGACACCGAAAAGTATGATCGTGAACAACAAACTGAATGTCAGAGAGTAGCAGTAGCTAAGCCACATGAACGTATTTTAACGCATGTTTCTAATTTCAGGCCTGTAAAAAAGATTGAGGATGTGATTCGTGTCTTTGAAATTGTACAAAGAACTATTCCTTCAAAATTATTGATGGTAGGTGATGGACCAGATAAAAGAATGGCTGAGCAGTTGGTGAAAAAACTAGGGATTAGAGATAAAGTTATTTTCTTAGGAAATAGCAATGAGGTTGCAAAGATTCTCTGTTATACCGATGTTTTTTTATTGCCTTCTAAGAGTGAAAGTTTTGGTTTGGCTGCACTTGAAGCTATGGCTGCTGATACAGCAATTATTTCAACAAACACAGGTGGTTTGCCAGAAGTAAACATTCATGGAGAGACAGGTTTCTTAAGTGATGTAGGTGATGTTGAAGATATGGCTAAAAATACTTTAACCATTTTGGAAAGTGATGAATCCTTATTGCGATTTAAGAAAAACGCGAAAGAACACACAAGACAATTCTCATTGTCTAATATATTACCGGTATACGAAGATATTTACAGTTCTGTATTAGAGAAAGCGCTCTAAGAATTGTAGTAATGTAAACTTTCAATGATTACATCATCTGAAGCAACACAGTCTAGTTTGTAATCTTCAAAATCATTTAAGAGAACAAAGTTTACTTGACCGTTGACGTTTTTCTTGTCGTGTTTCAGTAGTGACATGATTGGTTTAAAATCAACCTCCTCGATTGTAACTTTATCATAAATACTTGTGATCAATTCTTTGACCTCTTCAACCTTATCATTTGATAGTGATAAAATCTTTGAAGAGAGGTAAGATTCACAGATCATTCCAATAGCGATTGCTTCTCCGTGTTTTAATGATTCTTTGTGATCAGACTCTAAGAAATATGACTCAATAGCATGACCTAACGTATGTCCGAAATTTAAAATTTTCCGCAATCCATTTTCTTTAGGATCTTTAAGGACAACTTCATTTTTAATTTCAATTGAACGATGAATCAACTCATTGATTTTTAAATTATTAAAATACTTAACCTGATTTAAAAGTTTAACATCGTATGTGTACCCGTATTTAATGATTTCTGCCATTCCAGATTGCATTTCACGATCGTTAAGTGTCATTAAATAATCAGCATCTACAATCACTATTTCAGGATTTGAAAACAATCCGATTTGGTTTTTTAAAACGCCTAAATCTATTCCTGTTTTTCCACCTACAGAAGCATCTACCATACTTAATAGTGTGGTTGGAATGTTCACAAAATCAATTCCTCTTTTATAAGTAGAAGCTACAAACCCACCTAAATCTGTAATCACTCCACCTCCAAGTGTAATTAATAAACTTCTTCTGTCAGCACCTAATTCAGTCAAAGCGTGCCATACACCGGAACAAGTCTCTAGGTTTTTATGAATCTCTCCAGATTCAATTTCAATAACCTCAATAGCTTTGTCTGTAACGAGATTTGGAATAAATTTAGGGTAGCAATGTTCCATAGAATTCTCGTCCACTAAAATAAAAATAGTAGAATAGTCTTTTTCTTGAATAAGAGTAGACAATTGAGTATAGCCATTCTCTTTAAAATGAACAAAATAAGTGCTAGCCTTTATGGATTTCATCAATCAATAATTTTAGATGCAAATTAAGTACAAAATATTGAATAATTTCGTCTAGCTGACTATCTTTGTTTTACAAACAATCAATCAACTAATGGAACTATTCGATAATACCGAAATCGCTTTTTCTTTAAAATCAGATTCAGAATTAGAAAGAGCTTACTTCCTTTTTAAATTAATCCAAAGTCAACCTATGGTAAGAATTGGTACAGCAGTCACCAATTTTGCTCTAAAAGCGCATTTACCAGTAGAAGGTTTAATTCGGTCAACTGTATTTGATCATTTCTGTGGTGGTGTCACAGAAGAAGATTGCATGGCTAATATTGATAAGATGCATGATTATGGAGTTTTTTCTGTGCTAGATTACTCGGTAGAAGGGAAGCAAACAGAAGAGCAGTTTGATTTTGCAATGGAAAAGACCTTAAAGAGTCTCGATTTTGCCAAAGAAAAAGAATCGATTCCTTTTGTGGTTTTTAAGCCTACTGGGGTTGGTCGTTTTGCTTTGTATCAAAAAATTACAGAAAAAGAAGCACTAACTGATGATGAGAAAAGTGAATGGTTGCGCGTAGTAAATCGATATTATAGTATTTGTGATAAGGCAAAAGCATATGATGTTCCTATTTTAATTGATGCTGAAGAAAGCTGGATGCAAGATGCAGCTGACAATTTAATAGAGGAATTGATGGAGAAATACAACAAAGAAAAGGCAATCGTTTTTAATACCCTTCAAATGTATCGTCATGATCGAATGGAGTATTTAAGAGAACTCCATCAAAGAGCTCATCAAAAAGATTATCATATTGGGCTGAAAATTGTTCGAGGGGCTTATATGGAGAAAGAACGCAGTAGGGCAGAAGAAAAAGGATATCCATCTACAATTTGCGCTGATAAACAAGCTACAGATGATAATTATAATGAAGCTATTCATTATTTAATGGAGCATAAAAAAATGGCTTTATTTGCGGGTACGCACAATGAAGAGAGTTCTTATGAGTTAATGGAGTTAGCGAAGCAACATAAAATAACGCCAGGTGACAAACGTTTATGGTTTGGTCAATTGTACGGAATGAGTGATCATATTAGCTTTAACTTGGCTAAACAAGGATACAATACAGCTAAATATGTGCCTTTTGGCCCCGTTAGAGATGTAATGCCTTATTTAATAAGAAGAGCAGAAGAAAACACGTCTGTGGCTGGTCAGACAAGTAGAGAGCTGAACTTGATTAAGAGTGAGCGGAAAAGAAGAAAAGTATAATGAATACAGTAGACGACATAAAAGAATTGCTTCAGAAAAATAAGAAGATGTTAGGCAAAGAATTGCAACAAAGTAAAGAAGCAATGTCTTTAATTAAAAAGTCTACACACTCACATTTGAATGATCAAGAGAAAGAGAAGATAAAAATTCAACTCTTAGATATCTGTAAGTCCATTCCCGCTTTCGCTATATTTATGTTGCCTGGAGGTGCGTTACTACTTCCTTTATTGATTAAATTAATTCCAGATATTCTACCAAGTGCATTTAGAGAAGATGACGAAGCTCTAATGGACAATGATCAATGATCAGGTTACAATTATCAATGAGTAATTGTCAGTTAATAAGCCCTTATCTACAATTAGAGTGTTGTTCTCTTTTGAGAAGCTTTTATATCTTAACATGCATGTTAATAAAACCGATTTAAAAATAGGTGTATACGACAATGAATTCACCTTGTATGATTCTGTTTTTCAATACTTTATAGTAAAATCTATATAATTAATAATTGTAACCTGATAATTGATAATTATTTGATTATAATACACTACTTTTGCAACTTCAAAAAAAGCAAGTATGCAATCTATAAGAAACATCGCTATTATTGCCCACGTAGATCACGGTAAGACTACCTTGGTAGATAAAATTATTGACCAAGCTAAAATCTTGGACGATCGTAAAGTTCGTACAGATTTATTGTTAGATAATAACGATTTAGAGCGTGAAAGAGGAATTACCATTCTTTCTAAAAATGTATCTGTTAATTATAAAGGTGTAAAAATCAATGTAATTGACACTCCTGGTCACGCCGATTTCGGAGGAGAAGTAGAGCGTGTATTAAAAATGGCTGATGGTGTTTTGCTATTGGTTGATGCTTTTGAAGGCCCTATGCCTCAAACTCGTTTTGTATTAGGAAAAGCTATAGAATTAGGATTAACTCCAATTGTCGTAGTAAACAAAGTTGATAAAGAAAACTGTACTCCAGATTTAGTACATGAAAAAGTATTCGATTTAATGTTTGCTTTAGATGGTACGGAAGATCAATTAGACTTTACTACAATTTATGGTTCTGCTAAGAATGGTTGGATGAGTACAGATTGGCAAGATCCTAAGGATAATATCTTAGACTTGTTAGATGCTGTTGTAGAATCTATTCCTGAAGCTCCTTATAGAGAAGGATCTCCTCAAATGCAAATTACTTCTTTAGATTTTTCTTCTTTTACAGGAAGGATTGCTATTGGACGTGTGTATAGAGGTGATTTAGAAGAGAACAAGGATTACATGCTGTGTAAAAGAGATGGTACTACCAAAAAGGTGCGTATCAAAGAATTACATGTTTTTGAAGGAATGGGGAAAGCAAAAGTTTCTAAAGTAAGAAGTGGAGATATTTGTGCAATCACAGGTATTGAAGGGTTTGAAATTGGAGATACTATTGCAGATTTAGAAAACCCTGAAGCATTGCCAAGAATTGAAGTAGATCAACCTACCATGAGTATGTTATTTACAATTAACAATTCACCTTTCTTCGGTAAAGAAGGGAAATTTGTAACATCTCGTCATTTACGTGATCGTTTGTTCAAAGAAATGGAGAAAAACCTTGCATTAAGAGTAGATACTACAGACTCTGAAGATAAATTCAACGTTTTCGGGCGTGGTATTCTTCACTTATCTGTTTTAATTGAAACCATGCGTAGAGAAGGATATGAATTACAAGTAGGAAGACCACAGGTAATCATCAAAGATATTGATGGTGTCAAATCAGAACCAATGGAAACATTGTCTATTGATATTCCTGAAGATCTTGCTTCTAAAGCCATTAATTTAGTGTCTCTTAGAAAAGGAGATTTGTTAATAATGGAACCAAAAGGAGATTTACAGCACTTAGAATTTACAATTCCTTCTAGAGGATTAATCGGATTGCGTAACAGAATTTTAACTGCAACAGCGGGTACTGCAATTATCAATCATAGATTTAGTGAATATGGTCCTTATAAAGGAGATTTTTCTGAAGATATTAAAGGAGCTATTGTTTCTTCTGCTGCTGGTAAAGCAACTGCTTATGCATTAAACCGTTTACAAGATAGAGGGCGTTTCTTTATTGATATCAATCAAGAGATCTATATTGGTCAAGTAATTGGAGAAAACAGTAAGGATAGTGATCTAGCTGTAAACTTAATTAAAGGAAAGCAATTAACAAACATGCGTAAATCTGGTACAGATGATGCAATGAAAATTGCTCCGAAAGTTGATTTCTCTTTAGAAGAAAATATGGAATACATCAAAACAGATGAGTATTTAGAAGTAACTCCAGAGAGCTTACGTATGCGTAAAATTGTTTTTAAGGCATAAATCATTCTGAGCTTTTACACTGAGTTTATCGAAGTGTGTTTCAGAACCCTATATAAAACCAAAAAGCTCAAGTGTTACACTTGAGCTTTTTTTATCTTTACCACATGAGTGAATTAAATCATTTTTTTGAAGCAATACAACAAAGTCTTGTAGATGATGAGTTTGTAAAACTAACGGTAAGCAAACCTATCAGAAAAAGTGAAGGTTTATTAAATGTATACATGCGTTTGTTTGTAATAGATGGCAAAGATGTCTTTGAATTCAAATATCGCTATGCTACCGAAGAACAATACAAGCAATTTTCTTTAAACGAGGCAATTTCTGAATTGGAAATACTTCTCATGCAATCTTTTAGAACAAGTACTTTATTTACCTTAAACGAAGATTTATTAGTGATGGTTTCTAAAAATAAAGTGGTTTCTTACAGGGATAATGCTCCAACTTTTGGAAATAAATTGCCAGAAATTTCGCCGCAAGTATTATAATTCAAAGAGCTTACGTATGCGTGAAATTACGTTTAGACCATTAACAGGTTCAAAATGTATTTTGAGTAAGTGGAGAAACTTTATTCAAAAACGATATCGTTTGTTGGCAGTTTCATTTTTGAAAAAAAGTCTTTAGGTGAATACCCGGTAATTTTACGACACTCTTTTATAAAATGAGACTGATCATAATATCCATATGCTATGGAATCTGTCAATTTTCTATTAGATTGATTCTTTAACTCATGTGAAACATGTTCAAAACGAAGAACTTGTAACAATTCTTTAGGCGATAAGTTAAATTCTTTTTTTATCCAACGCTCCATGGATTTTGGAGACATATTCATTTTATCAGCTAAATCAACTACTCTTAGTTGGTCTGTTATTTTTCTTTCTATTAGTTGTATAAATGTATCTATTTTTAAATCAATAGGGTATTTGTTAAAACAATTTTCAATGATTGTATCAAGCTGATGAATAGGTATAGCAGGGGTTTCTTCAGTTATATTAGAAAGAATATTTTCTTGTTCATTTTTAGATATTAGTTCGGTAAGCCTAAAGCCTTGCCAGTTTGTTAGCAATCCTTTAAATAATGATAGACTAAGAATATTCAGTTTGAACTTTATATTTAAGCATATAATATTAGCAGGAATATGATAGAATGCAGCTTTGTTAGTCGCTGGCAAAATTCCCGATGAATTACTTAATATAAATGACTCCGTTTCAGAATCCCATCTGCTAAATTCGCCTTGCTTGACAAAATAACATTCAATTTTCCCATTTGGTATAGTTTTGAAAAATATGGGTTCTTTTGTAATAAATAACTGATACCTGTCAATATATTTAGCTACAGTTGAGTTGATAGGAGTTTCTTCAATAAGTATCATTTTGTCTAATTTTTACAATTATTTAAATAAATGCACTCGTAGGTTTGTGTAAACTTAAAATTTTAGAATGAAAAAACAAGTACTATTATTGATTATGAGTTGTGTGATGATAACTTCACTTGCTCAAACAAAAGTTGAATTAAACGGAGGGATAAAAGGAACGCGCTCTTTTTTAGAAATGGATTGGGGAAATTTAAATTATGAAGTATTTGGGAAAGGAGATCCTTTATTAATTCTTCATGGTAATGGAGGCTCTGCTGCATCAAGATATAGCATGATTCCTGAATTGATAAAGCATCATCAAGTTATTGCTGTAGACAATAGATGTCATGGGAGAAGTAGTTGTCCTGAAGGAGACTTAGATTACTTTGAGTTAGCAGATGATGTTATTACTTTAATGAAGAAATTAGGCCATGAAAAATATAGTATATGGGGTCACAGCGATGGCGGTATTTTAGGATTAATTATTGGCTATAAAAATACAAGTAAACTGAATAGAATGATTTTATCAGGAGCAAACACAAGGTTTTCTGGATTGAAACCAGAATTGCAAGTTTTTGTAAAGAATTATAACCAAATACCAGACTCAAAAATGAGAAAGCATGTGTCGTTAATGGCAAATCAGAAAGAAATACCAATAGATAGTATTCGCAAAATTAAAGTTCCTGTTATGCTTATGGTGGGAGATAGAGATGCTATTCCAATGAAGCACACAATGGAAATATTCGAAGCATTGCCTATGGCAAACTTATGTGTATTGCCCGGATCTTCTCATTTCATTAGCAGTGAAAAACCAAACCATATAATATATTGGATTAAAGAATTTAAAAAATCATTTTCAGCTCCATCAACAGTAGAAATAGCACAAAAGATGGCAAAATCAATGCTTGGGAACTAAATTGGTTTTTTGATTAATAAATCATTTCCTTAAAATTTTAAACAAATTCTAAGAAAATGATAAAAATTAACTTCTGCTCATTTTTTATTCCTCTTCGCTTGTTTAAATGAAAATTTATTAGCAATCTTTGTTCAGAACAAAAAAAGACATGACTTTTATTCAAAATCATCATCATCATTTTCATAATTCGACTCGAACGAAGTGAAAGTGTATTGAATAAAATCAAGATATTTAAAAACCCGTTTGAGACAATCAAGCGGGTTTTTCAATTTTAATAATCCAAGTTGATTGTTTCGACACAAACAAAGTAAAATGACAAAACTTAGAATTGCAATTCAGAAATCAGGGAGGCTAAATGAAGATTCTCTTAGACTGATTAAAGACTGTGGAATCTCTATTGATAACGGCAAAGATCAACTAAAGGCTTCTTCACAAAACTTTCCTTTGGAAGTGTTTTATTTGCGTAATGGAGACATTCCACAATATTTGAGAGATGGTGTGGTAGATATTGCTATCATTGGAGAAAATGTATTGATAGAAAAAGGTGAAGACCTCCAATTTGTAGAACGCTTAGGTTTTTCTAAATGTAAGGTGTCACTTGCCATTCCTAAGAATCAAGAATACAATGGAATGGAATTTTTCAAAGGAAAGAGAATCGCGACATCTTATCCAAATACCGTTAAAAAATACCTGAATGAAAAAGGCATCAACACTGATATTCACATTATTAATGGATCGGTAGAGATTGCTCCTAATATTGGATTGGCAGATGGAATCTGTGATATTGTTTCTAGTGGAAGTACTCTTTTCAAGAATAATTTAAAAGAAGTAGAAGTCTTATTAAAATCAGAAGCTGTACTAACGGTATCGCCAAAAATATCCGAAGAAGCTCAAAGAATTTTAGACAAACTACAATTTAGAATCAAGTCGGTTTTAAAGGGAAGAAATTCTAAATATGTATTGTTAAATGCACCAAATGATAAGTTAGATGACATTCTCAATGTTTTACCAGGGATGCGAAGTCCTACAGTATTGCCATTAGCAGAAGAAGGTTGGAGCTCTGTTCACTCTGTAATTAATAAGAATGAATTCTGGGAGATTATTGACGAACTGAAAGAGAAAGGAGCGCAAGGAATATTGGTTTGCCCAATTGAAAAAATGGTATTGTAATATATGTCATTCCGACCAGTGTGGAGGAATCTCATTATTAGATTTCTCGACAAGCTCGAAATGACACAATAGTAGTAAATAGAAATGAAAACAATAAAATATCCAAAAAGAGAAGATTGGTCAAGAATACTACAAAGACCTACACAAACAGTAGATGATATAGAGTCAACTGTTAATCAGGTTTTTTCTGATGTGCAAAGAAATGGAGATGTAGCGGTTCAAAAATACACGTCGATGTTTGATGGTGTTGAATTATCTCACATACAAGTTATTGAGAAGGAAATAGAAAATGCAAGTAAGGCTGTTTCAGAAGAGTTAAAGACAGCGATACGAATAGCAATGTTAAATATTGAAAAGTTTCATACTGCTCAAAAAACAGTTATGGTCTATCAAGAAACCATGCCTGGAGTTGAGTGCTGGCAAGAAAAGAGACCTATTCAAAAAGTAGGCTTGTACATTCCAGGAGGAACAGCTCCATTATTTTCAACAGTTTTAATGCTAACTGTTCCGGCAAACATTGCTGGTTGTAAAGAGATTGTTTTGTGTACTCCTCCAAATTCAGAAGGAAAAATAGCAAACGAAATTTTATACACAGCACAATTATGTGGTGTGACGAAAATTTTTAAAGTAGGAGGGATTCAAGCGATTGCAGGAATGACTTTCGGTACAGAATCGATTCCACAAGTATACAAGATTTTCGGACCAGGAAATCAATTTGTGACCGTTGCGAAGCAGATAGCGACCAAGTTTGGAGTAGCTATTGATATGCCAGCTGGACCTAGTGAATTGTTAGTAATGGCTGATGATTCTGCAAATGCTTCATTTGTAGCATCAGATTTATTAAGCCAGGCTGAACATGGAGCAGACAGCCAAGTAATATTGGTTTCTACTTCTGATGAGTTAATAGAATCCGTCTCAAGTGAGATACAAAAACAGCTCTTAGTGTTGCCGAGAAAAGAGATTGTAGAGAAAGCAATTGAGAACTCTAAATCAATTCTGGTAGAAAGTAAAAGAGAAGCATTGGCATTAATTAATGAATATGGTCCTGAACATTTTATTGTTTGCACTGAATACAATGATTTTTTTATAGACAGAATAATGAATGCTGGATCTGTGTTTATTGGGAATTACACACCAGAAAGTGCTGGGGATTATGCTTCAGGAACCAATCACACCTTACCAACAAATGGGTTTTCTAAAGCATATTCAGGAGTAAATCTAGATAGTTTCACAAAGAGTATTACGTTTCAAAAAATCTCAAAACAAGGAATTAAGAAAATTGGAAAGTATATAGAAGTTATGGCAGAAGCGGAAGGTTTACAAGCACATAAGAATGCGGTGAGTTTACGGTTAAAAGAATTAGAATAATAATGTTATTCCGACCGAGGCGGAGGAATCTATTAGATTTCTCGACAGGCTAGAAATGACAAATAGAACAAGATATTGAATATGAATATTCAGAATTTAGTAAGAGAAAATATAAAGTCCATGCAGGCGTATTCATCTGCAAGAGATGAGTTTAAAGATGCCTCGTCTGAAATGGTTTTTATTGATGCAAATGAAAGCCCTTTTGAGACAGGTTTAAATCGATATCCCGATCCGCAACAGAACTTTGTTAAAGATGAGTTGTCTAAAATTAAAGGAGTTTCCAAAGAAAAAATCTTATTAGGAAACGGAAGTGATGAAGTGTTGGATTTAATTTTTAGAGTGTTCTGTGAGCCAAAGTTAGATACTGTGATTGCATTACCTCCGACATACGGAATGTATAAGGTACTGGCGAACACGAATGATGTAGCGTTGATTAATATTCCATTATTAGAGAATTTTCAACCAAACGTTGATGAAATTTTAGAAACTCAGAACAATCATACTAAGATTTTATTTTTGTGTTCACCAAACAATCCTACAGCGAATAGTTTTGATAGCAAACGAATTGAAAAGTTGATCAATGAGTTTGTTGGAATTGTTGTGATTGATGAAGCTTATATAGATTTTTCTACTGAAGAAAGCTGGATTAGTAGATTGAATGAATTTCCTAACTTAATTATTACGCAAACTCTTTCTAAAGCCTATGGTTTGGCAGGAATTCGTTTAGGGATTTGTTATGCTTCGAAAGAAATTACTTCGATTCTAAATAAAATAAAACCTCCATACAATGTTAATCAATTAACACAGGAAGCTGCGTTGAAGAGATTAAAGAATCAAGATAAGGTGAATCAAGAGATACAGGAAATTATCTCACAAAGAAATCAATTGATTAAAGACTTGAAAGAACTCGTATTTGTGGAAAAAATATATCCTTCAGACGCGAATTTCTTACTAGTAAAAGTAGACGATGCAAATAAACGATATGAACAATTAATCAAAGAAGGAATTGTTGTTCGAAATAGGAGCAATCAGGTTCTGTGTGCGAATTGCTTACGATTTACTGTAGGAACAACTAAAGAAAACAAAAAATTAATCAATACTTTAAAATCATTATAGATGAAAAAAGTACTTTTTATAGACAGGGACGGAACCTTAGCAATTGAGCCACCAATAGATTATCAATTAGATAGCTTCGAAAAACTCGAATTTTATCCAAATGTATTTCAATACTTAGGAAAAATAGCCAAAGAATTGGATTTCGAATTGGTCATGGTAACCAATCAAGATGGATTGGGAACGGATAGTTTTCCAGAAGATACCTTTTGGCCAGTACACAATTTTCTAGTGAAAACATTTGAATTAGAAGGGATTGTCTTTCAAGAGCAAATTATTGATAAAACGTTTGCAAAAGACAATGCCCCAACAAGAAAACCGAACATTGGTTTATTGACTCACTACCTCACTGAAGAATACGACTTAGCAAATTCTTTTGTAATTGGAGATCGTTTAACAGATATTGAATTAGCTAAGAATCTAGGTGGAAAAGGAATCTTTATCAATGACCATCCTGAAGTAGGAGAAGATGAGATTTCAGTCAAAAGAGAAGAGTTGAATCAATATATTGCTTTAGAAACCAATAGTTGGGAAGAAATTTATCAGTTTTTAAAAGTAGAAGATAGAACAGGAAGTATTGAAAGAAATACAAATGAAACGAAAATTCGAATCGACCTAAATTTAGATGGAACAGGAAAAAGTACGATCTCAACAGGGATTTCCTTTTTTGATCATATGCTAGATCAAATTGCTCGTCACGGACAATTGGATTTAAATATTCAAGTAAAAGGCGATTTAGAAGTTGATGAGCACCACACTATTGAAGATACTGCCATTGCTTTAGGTGAATTATTTGCTGAGACATTAGGAAATAAATTAGGAATAGAACGCTATGGATTCTACTTGCCAATGGACGACTGTTTAGCACAAGTTGGAATTGACTTTGGAGGCCGTAATTGGCTAGTCTGGGAAGCTGATTTTAAACGTGAAATGGTAGGGAAGATGCCTACAGAAATGTTTATGCACTTCTTTAAATCTTTCACCGATGGAGCCAGATGCAACTTGAATATCAAGGCAGAAGGAACCAATGAACATCACAAAATTGAAGCAATTTTTAAAGCTTTTGCAAAAGCAATTAAAATGGCTGTAAAACGTGATGTAGAGAAAATGATTTTGCCATCTACAAAAGGAGTCCTTTAAAAGAACTGTCATTCCGACCGAAGTGGAGGAATCTCATTATTAGATTTCTCGACAAGCTCGAAATGACAAAAAAAGATACTGAATTAAATTCAGCATAAAATGAAATTAGTAATTATAGATTACGGAGCTGGAAATATAAAGAGCATTCAATTTGCTTTTAAGCGATTGGGAGTTGATGCTGTTTTGTCTAGTAATGTCGATGAAATAAAAACCGCCGATAAAGTGATTTTTCCCGGAGTAGGAGAAGCAAGTTCAGCGATGAAAATGTTAAAAAAATCTGGATTGGATGCAGTTATTCCAACCTTAAAACAACCAGTTTTAGGAATCTGTTTGGGAATGCAATTGATGTGTAATCAAACTGAAGAAGGAAATACGGAAGGTTTAGGGATTTTTGATGTAGATGTTAAGCGTTTTTCGAATGAAGTGAAAGTTCCACAAATGGGATGGAACACCATTACAGATTTGCAATCAAAATTATTCAAAGGACTGTCAAATAAAGATTATATGTATTTAGTGCATAGCTATTATGCTGAAGAAAGTGAGAATGCTATTGCTACAACAGAATATGAACTCTCTTATGCTTCAGCATTACAAAAAGATAATTTTTATGGAGTGCAATTCCACCCAGAAAAGAGTGGGAAATCAGGAGAGAGGATTTTGAAGAATTTTCTAGAATTATAATCAATACGCAACTAATAGTTAATAACCAAGAGCTAACAAATATGAGAATTATACCAGCCATAGATATTATAGAAGGAAAATGTGTTCGACTTACCAAAGGTGATTATAGTACAAAGAAGGTCTACAATGAGAATCCATTAGAAGTGGCCGCAGCCTTTGAAGATGCTGGAATACAGTATTTGCATGTGGTGGATTTAGATGGCGCGAAAGCGAGTCATATTGTCAATTATAAAATATTAGAGCAAATTGCTTCTAAAACCAATTTAAAAATTGATTTCGGAGGCGGACTAAAATCTGATGAAGATTTAAGAATCGCCTTTGATTCTGGAGCAAATCAAATTACTGGAGGAAGTATTGCAGTGAAGAATCCGATTGTTTTTGAAAGTTGGATTTCAAAGTATGGGGCAGGTAAAATTATTTTAGGAGCAGATTGCAACAATGAAAAGATCGCAGTAAGTGGCTGGCAAGAAGAAAGTGATCTAGAAGTGATTCCTTTTATCAAAGGATATCAATCTAAAGGAATTGAATATGTGATTTGTACAGACATTTCAAAAGACGGAATGTTAGAAGGGCCTTCATTTGATTTGTATCAACGAATTTTAGATGAAACTGTCATTTCGAGCGGAGTTGAGAAATCTCAAAAAAACCTTTCGACTGTGCTCAAGGAGACAGGAGGAATCAAGTTAATCGCTTCAGGAGGAATCTCAACGTTTGATGAAATCCCACAATTAGCTGAAATGAATTGTGAAGGAGTTATTATTGGTAAGGCTATTTATGAAAATAGAATCAGTTTGAAGGAATTAGAAAATTATATACTCAACAAGTAAGATGCTAACAAAGAGAATCATTCCGTGTTTGGATATCAAAAATGGACGCACCGTAAAAGGTGTCAACTTTGTCAATTTAATTGATGCAGGTGATCCTGTTGCATTGGCAAAAGAGTATGCTGAAATTGGAGCAGACGAATTGGTGTTTTTAGACATTTCTGCAACCTTAGAAGGAAGGAAAACCATGTTAGAAATGGTGTTGAAAGTAGCGGAACAGGTAAACATTCCTTTCACTGTAGGTGGCGGAATCTCATCTATTGAAGATGTTGATGCATTGCTAAAATGTGGAGCAGATAAGATTTCAATCAATTCATCTGCAGTTAAAAAACCTGAATTGGTCAATGAATTATCACAAAAATTTGGAAGTCAATGTGTGGTAGTTGCCATAGATGCGAAACAAATTGATGGAAAGTGGTTTGTACATTTAGCAGGAGGAACAATTCCAACTGAATTGGATTTGTTTGATTGGGCGAAAGAAGTAGAACAGCGTGGAGCGGGTGAAATTCTATTTACCTCGATGGACAATGACGGAACCAAAGCAGGTTTTGCAAACGAAGCCTTAGCGAAACTATCAGGGTTGGTAAATATTCCAATCATTGCTTCGGGTGGAGCAGGAACCGTTCAGCATTTTGTGGATACGTTCAAAGAAGGAAAATCTGATGCAGCCTTGGCTGCTAGTGTATTTCATTTTGGTGAAATTCCGATTCCAATATTAAAACAAGAATTAAGAAATAACAATATAGAAGTGCGACTTTAGTCGCATTATCATTTCGAACTCAGTTGAGAAATCTTAGGTGTTGAGATTCCTCCATTTCAGCAGGAATGACAAAACAAAAAAATAACAATTATGAACATAGATTTCAATAAAAACTCAGACGGACTCGTTCCTGCAATCATTCAAGATGCAACAACGAAAAATGTATTGATGCTTGGATATATGAATGAGGAGGCATTCAATACAACACAGGAAACTCAAAAAGTAACGTTCTTTAGTAGAACAAAAAATCGGTTATGGACAAAAGGCGAGGAGAGTGGTAATTTCTTAAACTTAATTGATATTAAATTGGATTGTGATGATGACACATTGTTGATTCAAGTGAATCCAGTTGGACCAGTATGTCACAAAGGTTCAGATACTTGTTGGAATGAATCAAATGATGAATCTTATGGTTTTATCTCAAAACTAGAAAATGTTATAACAAGTCGTATTGAAGATGCTGATACATCCAAATCATATGTTGCTTCTCTATTTAAAAGAGGAATCAATAAGATCGCTCAGAAAGTAGGTGAAGAGGCTGTAGAAGTTGTTATTGAAGCTAAAGACGACAATGATGAGTTGTTCTTAAGTGAAAGTGCTGATTTATTATTTCATTATTTAATGTTATTACAAGCAAAGGGCTTTAAATTGAATGATGTAATTAATGTTTTGAAGTCTAGAGAGAAG
>TARA_R110002073_G_scaffold4597_2_pt1 | contig 33882 bp, 6 predicted proteins | sample TARA_R110002073 | Tara Oceans TARA_R110002073 (sample SAMEA4397174) | marine metagenome | biome: Polar Biome; feature: [DCM] deep chlorophyll maximum layer (ENVO:01000326); material: water (ENVO:00002006), including particulate matter (ENVO:01000060) such as... | depth 40 m | reverse complement strand
TGAATAATACTTTTAATCCTTTACTTGTTGCTGATAATGCATTACAAATTTTAGGCATGCCTGCTGCATTAATTAGAGAAAGTATAGAAGGTATAGGAGGCAAGGGAGATGGTAAATTTAATTTTAAAGATATAGTTCCAGATTTATATAACACTACAATTTTTGATGAAGACAAAGCACAAACGCCTGTTTCAAAAACATTAGGTGTAGATGGATTTTGGGGAGGCTTGGCAGTTGATTTACTTACAGATCCTACAACATATATAGGTGCTGGTCTAGTTAAGAACATTGTAGCAAAAAGTGGCAAGAATGTTTTACCTAAAATTACAAAAAAGTTTCTTACTAAAGGTGCAAAAAGTACAGATGATATAATAAAACAAACTGATGATTTTGCATCAGAGATAAATTGGGGTAAGTGGAATAAAGATATTCCAAACAATAAAGGTCTATTAGATGAGTATACAGAAATTGAGCAAATTGCTAAAGCAGATGGAACATGGATGAAGAATGCTGATGGATCTGCATTTACATTACCAGATGGAAGCGTAGGTACAGCAGAACAGTTTGTTCAAACAAATAGTAAGAACTTTAAAAAAGCATTTCCTGAAGGCATGGATGTAACTTATAGAGGAAGTGATCAACATATACCTGACGGTATGAGAGGGGAGTATTCTAGTATATATAATAATGATGTTGTTAGGCCAAAAGTAGGTTCTGGTTTGTTTACTGGAAATTTAGACTTAGCAGATTCATATGGTTTTAATAATATGAAAAGTGGTAATTTCCCATATTTTACATCTAGTCAAAAAACATTAGATGAAATTATAGCTGCTGGTGGTAATAAAAAAAGTTCTCTTAATTTTGGTGATGAAGGTGGTGTATATAAATTAGCTCTACCTAAAGTAGAAGATAGCAAACATATTAAGTTTAATGCAAACCGTAAAGATTGGACACAACTTGATGAACCTTTTGTTTGGGATATGATGTCTCCTGAATTACAAGCAGCTTCAACCAGAGCTAGTAGTAAATTTAAGAATAGTACTATGTTTGATCCTGACTATGTACCCGGAAATACATTTGCTACAGATGATGTAGCATCATTACTTGAACAGGTGGGTGGAGATAGAGCTACAATAAATAATGTATATGATTTGGATGTGGGAGATGTTATGATTCATAATAACAAAAAAGGAAAATATGCTAAATCATTATTTGGTAATGATGGTACTTTTAATTTAATGGATAGAAATATATATAAAGCTATTGCACCACTTACAATTGGTGGTTATGGTTTAAGCCAACAACAAGAAGGTCCCGGAACTGATGACGGACAAACAACAAAAAGTTGGAAAGATTTACAAGTCAATGTAGAAGGATTAATGAAAGGTTTAAGGAGAGTAGAAAGTGCTGATGGAACACTTATGGTAAACCCTTATTCTACTGCAACAGGTAATTATGGACAAAGATTTTCTGAAATAGAAAACTTATATGAAGGTACAAGAGATGAATTTTCTAAAGATTTAGAAGCACAAGATAAATTTTTTATGATGCGTTTAAATGAAGGAATTGAGTCTAATGAAACAACACCTTTATTAAGAGATGCATTTGACTTAACTGAAGAATATAAAAGTCAGTTGGGTGATAAATGGAATTATTCATATGAAGATATGATTGCTCTATCAAACTATCTTGGAAGGGGTGGTACAAGAAAATACTTAGGAGATGTAATAAGAGATGGCAAAGCTTTAGAAGAAGTATTTCCAAAATTATTTGGACAAAATAAAAAACAACCAAATAAAACACCTTCTGAATATTTAAAAATTACTAATGAGTTTTATCAAGATGGTGGAGAAAATATATATAAAGTAAAAAGAGGAGATAACTTAAGCAGGATAGCAAGAAACTTTAATACTTCTGTTGATGAAATAGTAAGCATTAATGATATAAGCAATCCAAGCATGATAAACATTGATCAAGAGTTGTTAATGCCTAAAGGTGTTTCTCTTGAAAATACACCTAAAAGCTATACAGTTAAAGCAGGAGATACTTTAGGAAAAATTGCATCACGACATAACACATCATATAAAAAATTAGCTAAGATAAATAATATATCAGATCCAAATTTAATACGTGTAAATCAAGATATTTTATTACCTGATGATTATAGAGAAGAAGTACCATTAGCAGAAGAGTCATGGATAAGCACTGAAACATTAAAACAAAACAATGATGATATTAATTCATTAGCTGATGAACAAGTTATTGTTAAATCTCAATTACTAAATAACCCTAATGAAAGATATGTTGTAGTTGACAAAAAGAATGGAAGACTAAAGCTTTATCACGGTGATGAGGTTATAACTGATTTTGAAGTATTAACTGGTGAAAAAGAAGGTGACCAACAAACTGTTACTCAGCCTATAGATAAAAATGGAGATGGTGCAATTACTGAAGAGGATAAAATCAATGGTATATATCAAGTAGATTGGAGCAAAGGTAATTTATCTACAGGAGCAGGAAGATTTAAAATTAGTAACTCAAGTCCTACAAGTAGTAATAAGTATATGAATGCTCCTAGTTTTAATTTAATTAATGAAGCTGGTATAGAAGTTAGTACAGCAATACATGGTGCACCATCTTATAGACAGAAATATTTTGATAATAATGATATAACTGATAACAGAAGTTCCAATGGATGTATAAATGGTAAGTGTAGTGATCTACAAGGTTTATATGATATGGGTTTACCAAATAATACAAATGTATATATTTTACCTGATGATGAAGGTAATGCATTTGAGATGGTAGATGGACAAGCTGTATTAAGAATGAGTAGGGAGAATAGGGAGAATTACCAACAGTATGAAAGAAATGATGAGACATACAAAGGACAGGGTGGTAATTATACTGTAAACACTTTAAACTTTAAACCTATACGTGCTCAGTTTGATGTAGAAGGATTTAAAGAAGACGTATTTACAGCAATGGATTTTAATGATGAAGATGAACTGTATAATACTACTATCCCATTTATTAATGCATTGATGGATAACAAACAAAAAATAATGCAAGAAGCAAAGATTCCTGGAGATGTATATAATCAAATTGCTAAAATAGCATTTGGAATATACGGTACTGAATCAAACTACGGAGATACTCATTCTGCAACAGGTAACTTTAGTAGAGCTGTTAACAAATACTTTAATCCTCAGCAATCATCAAGCCCAGATGCTTTATCAAAATATTCAACTTATGGTGCAGACAATGATTCTAATAGTGTTGGGTATACTCAAATAAGATGGTCATTTTTAAATGATACTGAACGTAAAGCACTAAAAGCATTTGATATTACTTCTAATAAACAAATGTTAGATCCTGAGAAAGCTGCAATAGCTACAGCAGTTGTATTGGGTATAAGATATAATGAGCAGCTTACTCCTACTCAAAAGAAAAACCCAATGCGTTACCTTCCTACTAAATGGAATAATAGAGATAATTATGCTAAAAGAGTTAAAGAAAATTCTAAGTATTTAGGTGTTGAACAGTTAGATAAAATGAGAGCAGGTGGTGAAATGGAAGAGAAGCTTATTTATAAGAACTATATAAATGGTGTATATGAAAATAGTAAGATGTCTACTAAAGGGGAAAACACCTATGATAAGTTAAATAGAAAATATTTAAAAGAAGCAAAGGAACAAGGAATGACACCTTCAAATTATGTCATGACTTATATAATTACTGATTCTTAAACCCTAAAGATTAGTGAATCTCCTTAATTATTTGTATATTAATAATATAATATTATGAGTTTGAAAGTAAACAAAAAAAGTGTAAAACAACAAGGAGGTGCTATGATTCCTGAGCAACCTGCAATGCAGAACCAAGATCCAATGGGTCAAATGCAAGATGGTGCAATGATGTCTGGTCAACCACAAGTGGATCCTGCTATTCAACAAATTACACAGTTCTTGCAAAAATCCTTACAGGATGGTGCTAGACCTGAAGAACTTGTAATGAGTTTAATTCAGCAAGAAGTTGATCAACAAAGTATTGGTCAAGCATTTATGATGGTTGGTTATGAGCAAGAAGACATAGTAACATTGTTTGAGCAAGTTGAGAAAATGTCACAAGAGAGAGCTGCTAGCCCAACAGAGGTAAATCAAAATCCTCAAGAGTTAGCAAGGAATCAACAAATGCAAGAACGTCAACAAGGTCCTGTTGAAACAGAATCAATTGAGACTGAAGTTGAACCTATGATGGGTAAGTCTGGTATAGAAATTAAACCAGAAAACAAAGGTAAGTTTACTAGATGGGCTAAAGCACGTGGTATGGCTGTACAGGAAGCTGCTAGAAAGGTTTTAGCAAATAAAAGTAGATACCCTGCATCTGTAGTTAAGATGGCTAATTTTGCACGTAATTCAGCAGGATGGAAAAAAGAAGAAGGTGGAGAGACTGAAGAGTTTACTGCACATATGATGTATAAAGGCAAGAAAGCTGTGAAAGCAAATGACCTTGCAACTCATTATAAATTAAAGGCTGATGGCTATGTTCATAAAGATGAACTTAAAAAAGCAGAAGAAGGAGATGAAATAGAAACAGAAAAAGTAAAAGTTACTGATGAAATGATTTCTAATGCAACAGTAACTACTTCAGAAGATCCAGAATGGATACAAAGATTAGTTGAACAAGGTGAAACAGGAGATACCAATTCAACTAAAAATGATTATATGAAGCAGTTCATGACTAACATGAACACTACTATTGGTGAACAAAATGATACGGATGGCAACAATAATATTTCTAAAGTAAACAATACTATATCTCAAGGTCCTTTATACATAAGCCCAAATACATATTCTAAGGATGGTTTTTCATTAGGTAATGCTTTTAATTCTCTTATGAGAGTTGGTAATAATGCATTTGGAAATAAAGATCTTGATGGTGATGGTAGAAAGGATGGTTACTTAAGAGACTTTACTGGTAAGATGGCAGATGAAAAAGTACAAAAATATTTAGATGCTGATTATAATGTAAATATGGATGGTGTCCTTAGTGAAGAGAATGTAAATAACGCTTCTATAGCATACAAAAAATTTATATTTGAAAACCCAACAGCAGATGATCAATATGATGCAGTGGGTAATTTAGTTAATAAAGGATTGGAAGATAATAATCTTCCTCAAGTAGAAGTACCTCAAGGAACAGAAGAGGAATATAAAGATTTTATTGAAAAAAATACAGAGCTTTTAGGTGAAACAGCAAAAGCAACATATGATGCTTTAAGAAAAAAACTAGGATTTAAACTGGGAGGTTCATTGCCTAGAGCACAATTTAGTGTTCCAGATAGTGGTGCACCTTTTGCAAACCCTATGGAAGGACCTATGCAAGCTCCTACAGAAGATGCAACTGAAACATTGACTTTCCAAGACTGGGTTTTACAAGACCCTATTACAAGAGGTAGTGCAAATGCTCAACAAGAGTACCAATCTTATGTTGATGGGGAATCAGCTAGTGCAGAAGAAACAGAAATACCAACTGTAGCTAATTCTGGAGCACCAACAGATTGGGATAAGGATGGTGATGGAATACCTGATATGGGAATAGATATTGATATGGGTGATGGTACTGGTGTAGCAGGTGACTTTCAATCTGCATATGATAAGATTAAGAAACCTACAGTAGATGCTGACTTTGGAGGAATAAAAGGTTTTGCTAAAAGAGCATACAACAGCCCTATAACAAAAAGTTTTGAAGGTATAAGTGGGGGTATTATAGATCTTACAGCAAATATAGCTAACCCATGGCTAGAAAAAGGTCTTGCAGATGAGGTAGAAAAAGACAATAGAAGTAGAATTGTAGCTGATGAATTATTTGCAGTTGAAACAGATCCGTTTAATTCTAGAGGAACTAATAATATTAATGGAGGACCTAAAGGTTCTGAAGCTGATAGAACAACAGGTTTGTATATGAATCAAGGAGTAGTAACATCTAAGATGGGTGGTGGTACTAATAATGCAGGATTTAAAGCATTACCTGCATCTGTTCAGCATAACATACTTAGCAATCTTGCTTATGGTGGATCTACAGGTCCAGAAGCTTATCTAGCTAATAGAGATAGAGTTATCAAAAGAGAAATGGCTGAAGCTAAAGAAGGTGGTGAGACAGTAAGTATTGATTCAACAATGTTGGCAAAACTAATTGCAGCTGGTGCAGAAATAGAAATGTTATAATTATGAGAAAAGTTAAAATAAATAAACTACCTAAAGGATTTAAACTTGTTGATGGTAAAGTTGTAGAAGATAAGTTAATGAGAGATGGTGGTGATCTAAGAACGGGTGATCAAGCTGATTATGGTTTGGTAACAACTCCACAAAATTATGTTGGTGACACAACATTTAATAATACATCTGATGAAAGTGTTAGATATAGTTTATCTAGTGTTGCAAGAGATAATGCTAACATAGAAGCAGAAGGTGGAGAAACTGTATTGACAGATTTAAATGACAATGGTGATTTTGGATTATATAACATAAGAGGTCCTAGACATTCTCAAGGTGGAGTTCCTATGTTCTTACCTGAACAATCATTTATATATTCAGATACGCCAAAATTAAAGTTTACAAAAGATGAGATGAATGAATTTGGTATGGGTGGTGATAAGAAAACACCAGCTAAAATATCCAATACTTTTGGTCTGAATGATTATTATGCAGAATTAGATTCTGATTATGCTGATAATATTTCATCACGTAGTGCAGAACTAATGTTAAAAAAGAACATGGAAGATTTATCTAAGCTAGCATTTATGCAAGAATCTAAAAAAGATTTTGAAGATGGTGTACCATTAGCTTCTCATCCTTATTTATTATCTGTAGGAGTAGATCCATTAGAGTTTACAGCAAAGATGGAAGAAATTTCTGTTGAGGCAGCTAGACAAAAAGCTATAGAAGCTTTATCTCCTGCTCAACAAGAACAATTGCAATATTTACAGCAGATGATTGCACAGTCTCAACAAGGTCAAGCTCCTCAACAAGGAGGCAACCCACAAGGGAATGTAGGCCCACAAGAACAAATGGCTATGGAAGGTAATCCACAGCAAGGTCAAATAGATCAAATGGATTTATCTGGTGCTAATAATGGTATGATGCAAACTGCAAGGTTTGGTTCTGAACTAGGAGATTTTTTAGAAAAAGCTCAAGAGGGTCCTGGAACTGATAAAGGTTCATCAGAAGGTTCAACTTATAATGTAAATGGACAAATAGTAGGGAGAGAAGAATACATAGATTATCAGATTAGAAATGGTATGCATATAGATATGTCTGGTAAATTAAAACCAGAATTTGTAGAGAGTTTAACTTTAGAAGAAAAAAATAAATATGGTCAAGCTTTAGTAGATGTAGAAGATTATGATGTATTTGATGTAAATGGAAATAAAGCTAGATTTAACCAAGACTGGAATGAAGTAACAGAAAACCCTATGGTTGATAATGAAGATACTGTTCCCATATCAGGTATTCCTCCAATGCAAGATGACGGCACTAAGGTAACTACTGGTGATGATAATTTTAAAAACCCTTATAAAGAAGGAACAGAAGACTATAAGAAATTACAAAAGTATCATGATGAAGGTTACACTATTACTGAGAAAGATGGTAAAATAAATATTTTTAAAGCTGGTGAATCTAAGTGGGAACAACAAACATCCAAAAGAAAGTCTGGTTCAGGTACACCAACAACAGGAGGTGTGCCAATCTATTCTGAAGATATAGAAGGACAAGGTAATGTTGTAAATGAAAGCGGAATTGGAAGATATAGATATGGAAGTTTATCTGAAGGTAGTAGAGACAAGAAGCAGAATACAGCTGGAGAGTCAAGTTTTGGTTCTGCTGATATTGATTTAGAAGAAAGTAAAGTAGATTTTACAGATAGATGGGGAGATATAACTGAAACTATAGATGGTTTTGATTATAACCTTCCAAGAGGAACACCAGCATATAAAAAGCAATGGAAAGAATTTCAAACAAAAGCTGAAGCTACTAGAAAACAAGAAGCAACGGATATGGGTATACCATATGTTCCTTACTTTAAAACTGCAGGTACTGATGGATTTGTACAAGGAGAAGGTTTTGATGGAGCATTAGGTTTACATACATTTAATACACCTAGGTTAGATGTAGATTTTACAAAAGAAGAAAGATATGAGATGGATCTTCCTCCTGGTATACCACCACCACAAATTATACCACCTCCTGAAACACCTGAAGGTATACCAAAAAGATGGTGGGCACAAGATGAAAATAATCTAACAACTTTAGCTGCTTTAGATGATACATTAAGAACACCTTTTGGTGTACCTATTGAACGTCAAAAAATAGATTATGTATTAGATGATTGGGCAGGTCAAGTAGGTGCAAATAATTCTGCACTATCTACTATGGCTAATGCTCTTACTGCAGCAGGTGGACCTCAAGCATTGTTACGTAGTAATGTTTTTGGTGCAACAATGGATAAAAATGCAAAAGATCAAATGTCAGTAAATCAAAAGAATGTAGGTACAATGAATAGAGTAGCATCATTGCAACCTCAACTTGATATGAAAGTTGACATGATTAATAATAAGATTAATCAAGGTGTATATGATAATACTCAATTAGCATTAGAAAACTATGAGCAAAACAATAACAAGAGAATGATTAAAGCTAATGAGTTATTTAATGCTGGTGCAACAAATGCATCTAACACATATAATCTTAATCAGCTTTATGATAATTATAATATAAACCCACAATTATATGGGGATGCTGAATTTACAACAGATGGTAGAAAGCTAGTTAAAACTAATCAACAAGATAAATTAAATTCATATTATGATAAGGTTGCTGATTATGAAGTTAAGACAGGCAAGCCTATGCCAGATAAGTTGATGGAACAACTCTATCCAGGAGCAGTAACTGATGATGCTGAGCTTACTGCTGGTCAACAAGAGTATGAAAGAAATAGACAAGCAGGAAACAGCGGTGCATATAATAATGCAACCACAACTGGAAAAAAAGGATTAGAAATAGGAAAGATACCTAGGTGGGCAGTACCGTTTTATACAGGTAAGGTGGGAGTATAAACTTAAAGAGTTTATACAATACACTTTGTACACTTATTAAATTATATTAATTTTACATTATGGCAACATACGTTAAAGGAGCACAACAATATACACCAGATATTAAACCGTTTACACCGGATTATAAATTCTTGTCTGCTGTTTTGGAAACAAGACAAGATAAGTATGATACAAACTTTAAAGCAACCAATGATCTTTATAATAAAGTAGTATATGCTGATTTGTCAAGAGAAGATACTAAAGAAAGAAGAGATCAATATGCAGACCAAATAGGACCACATATTGAAAAAATTTCTGGTATGGATTTGTCATTAGCCCAAAATGTTAATGCTGCTAAATCTGTATTTGCACCATTTTATGATGATGATTTAACAGTAAAAGATATAGTTTATACTTCAAACTATAAAGATCAAATGAAGCATGCTGAAAGAATGAGAAACAGTCCTTCAGAAGATATGTATGATAGATATTGGGACATTGGTGTTCAAGGATTAAATTATAGAATGGATGATTTTGTTAATGCATCAGAGGAAAGAGCATTAAACATGGGAGTACCAAAATATGTAGATGATGTAAAACTATTTGATTTAGCTACATCAGTATTAGAAGAAATGGATCCTAATCTTAGTATGAAGATGGATAGCCCTGGACCTAATGGTAACTTTATTATTACTGAAAAAAATGGTAGACTTATAACTGGAGCAGCTTTACAAACTTTAGAGAGTGCATTATTAAATGACCCTAGAGTTCAGAGAGCATATGCAGAAAGATCTTTTGTGCAAAGCAGAACTTTTGCAGACAATATGATTAAACAAGGCACATTTAGTACTGTTGAACAAGGGCAACAAGAATGGGCAAATACAACAATAAAAAGAGTTACTGCAATCAATGATAAAAGACTTGAGGAGACTGGACAGCAATTAACTACATTAGAAAATGCAAATGTAAACTGGGCAAACTATAAAGCTAACAATGGAATTATAGAAGGTTCTGATGATGACAATGTAATGAAAGAGAATTTATCTGCAGCTGAGGCAACTCAACTAGCTCTAGATAAATTAAAAGGTATACAACAACAGGGTGGTAATTCTCCAAGTACTGTAGAGGGTTCATTAAATCAAGCTTATAGCATGCTTATGAATCACAATATAATGTCTGATTTAACTAAAGCAGCAAGATCATATTCCCAAAGAGATCAAGAATATACAATTAGAGAAAGTAAATTTGCTTTAAATGATCAGCAATATCAATATGACTTATCTAAAATAAAAGCTAATCAAATTAATTTCTTAACTAGACAAGAGAATGAATATAGATTAAAGACTGATCTTGCAAGAAAAGAAGGAAAGCTTGTAAATGAATTTGGAGAAAATGATCCATTACTAGAAATTTTACAAGGTAATAGAACAACCAAAGGTTCATCTAATACAATTGATGTACCAGTAAATGAAGATGGAGAAGTTAGTCAAAATGCTGATATGATTGAAAGAACAGCAGATCAATTTCTTGAAAAAGATAATGCATTGGCTATCAATCAAGTAGACAAAATTACAAGAGCATTGAAATTATTGTATCCTACAGGAACAGATGCAACACCAGAAAAAATGGGTACAGGTCTTTATGAAATAGAAATACCAAATAATACAGGTGGTACAGATAAATTTACTGCAAATTCATTAGATGAACTAAGTTCATTATTATTAGATCCACAAATAAAAGGAGAAGGTGAGAATGCACAAATGGTGGGGTATACTAATAGAGAACAAATTAATTCTATATATGGTTATGTTTCTCAAGGCTTTACTAATACTGCTGACGTAACTAAACTTAATCCTAGCCTTACTTTAGGCAGTGATCAGAGAACTCAATATGATGAATTGTATAATGAAATAGCAGGGCTTAATGGAACTAACACACAGGTTAATGCATTAAATACTTTTATTACTAATGTGCATGATAACTATGCAGAAGTATATGAATCAACAAGAGGAAATGTAATTGATGGAGATAATGAAAATATAAAGTCTATATATCAAGCTGGCTTCCCTGACATTATGGGTCCTAATAAAACAGTACTTACAAAAGATCAGTATCTTGAAAAAGTAGTAGAAGGAATAAATGCAGGAACTATTACTAATCCAAATTTAAATTGGGAGATAGATGCAGGAACTAATAATTCAGATTATAAGATCCAAGAAGTTGAATCTGTTCCTAACCCTAATTATACTGGTTCAAATTATAGCCCATCAACAATGCAGACTCCTGCTTATAATACTGATGGTACACCTAAAATGATTATAGATATGTCTGCTGTAAAAGATGAAGCTGGAATGCTTTATGATGCATTATATACAAATCTTAATGATGCATTATCAGGTAAGACAGGAGACTTTGAAGTGAGAGATCTTGATTCAGAAATATATGGTTATACTGGAGACTTTTCTGACGTAGTTAGTAATCAGAGTTTTGAAAGAAACTTCAACCCTATGGTGCCAAATGAATTGGCCAACAAAGAAGTCTTTCAAATGATTAATCAAATTAATACATTAGATAAAGAAGGAACACCATATGGTATTATTTCAGGAGATATAGATGCTTATGAAACAAATGAAGAGATATTAAATATTAAAAGTGAATTAGGTGTTAAGGTATTTAACATGTGGAAAAATGATGCTGCATTATGGTTAAGTAATAAAAGACCTGCAGTATCAACAGGGCAAAAAGCACCAGCTGCTAAAATTATATATACACCTGTTATTGGATTATCTGTAGATGGACAGAAAACATTAGCAGGTTATCAAGTAATATTTTCACCAGACTGGTTAGCTAGCAAAAGAGTTGGTACTAATACAAGTAATGCAAGTGAAGTTGGATCATTAAAAGAATCTGAGATATTAGAATTACAAGGTAATATAAGTAATGAAGATTCTGATATTGCAACAGGGCAAGGTGGTATAACTATTTTGTTTGATCAAGGGATAGATATAAATAGTAAGGCAGATAAAAATACTTATTACTCTTTTGTGCAAGCAGATTTAGCAAAAAAGGGTTATGCAGATTATACTGTTGCAGATGGAAATAAACCTACAGGTACATATAGAATTGTGCAAGAAAAAGGTGGATACTATGTATACTCTAAAACACATACCTATCAACAAGGAGGAAAATATACTGTTGAAGAAAATACTGTACAAGTAGATATGGCTCAAGGGCTGGAAGGTCTAGACAAACAAGTTGTAGCATGGCAACAGAAGTTGTTTAACTTAAGAGAAAGAAACAGATTAGCTAAAGAAAAAGACGTATCAGTTAACGGTAATAAATAAAGAACTAAAAGATGGAAAACCAATCTGGTAACACCCTGAAAGATAGTATAGTTAAAGATCAGAGACCTTCAATGAGTATAACTCCAGAAGGTCAACCTAATTTTATACCTGTATCTGAAATGTTTGATACGCCTGAAACTCTTCTGGCTGATGCTATTGCAATTGACCCCAATTCTGTTGCAAGGATAGATTTATATAAAACTGATATTCAAAAATATGGTATTAATGCTATGGCAAGTTTAGGTGTAGCATATCCAAGTTTTGCAACAGATACATATAATCCTGTTGCTCAACAAAATCCACCAGATAATACTTACTCAAAATTAAAGGATGCCTTTACATTAACTGATACTACAGGAGATGAAAGAGTAGCACCAGGTTTTGCAGGTATGAGACAAACTCAATTTATGAGGTATTATAATCATCCTGACTTTCAACAGTTAGGGTTTAGTCCATATGCAAATATGGAACAATATTATAATGCTAATAGCACAGTATATGATGACATGACAAGGATGTGGGGTGAGTATACAAGCTTAGCTGGTTCTGGTTTTAGTAGTGTTTATAGATCTATTGGTGATGCATTTGATGGTGATTCATATTGGTCAGCACCTGATTTAGAATCTGCAAGTGAATTTCAAGATGCAATGGGCATTGGTAATTCTAGCAGGAATGGTGGTATGGCATGGACAAATAACTTTCTATTAAATAGTGCATACACTGTAGGTATATTAAGTTCTATTGCTGTAGAAGAATTAGCTATGGCAGGAGCAACAGTAGCAACTGGAGGAGCATTTGCACCTGTAGCTGGAGTAAAGTCAGCTTTGAACTTAAAGAAGGCTGGAATGGCTTTTGTAAATTTCTTTAACGTATCAAGAATGGTGGGTACTACTGCAGATATTTATAGAACTTTAAGAAATGCTGAACATGCTAAAAGTTTTTATGACGCAGCTAAAACAGGAGGTAAAGTACTAGGTACAATGTTTGCTCCTAATACTATGTATGCATTAAAGAATTTGAAGTCAGCTGAGAATGCTACACAGAATGGTGTTAATCTTGCTAAAATGAGTAGTACGTTTGGTGGCTTCTATAGAGATGTAAGAATGGTAAATTATGCAATGGCTGAATCAAAGATGGAAGCTGGTATGGTTTATAATGATGTAATGAGAGAAGGAATAAACGTTTACAATGAAAATGATATAGAGAAACAAATTGTAGATGGTAAAGAGGTAAGAGTTAACATAAGAGCTAATAGTCAAGTATCTGCAGATGAGATGACAATCATACGTGATAAATCATCTAAGGCAGGATTCTATACACAAATGGCTAATGCACCTATTATATATGCCAGTAACTGGTTTGTATTAGGAAATGCTTTAGGAGGCTTTAACAAGTCCCTTGGTAGAATGATGAATGACTCTTTTAGAAAAGGATTAGGTGGTAAGATATTAAAAACAAAAGCTACAAAATCTGCTACAGGTGCAATTAACAAAAATGTTTTTGAAGCAGCAGGATCAGGACCTATGGGATACTTCAGATCATTAAGAGCTGCAGGTATAAAAGGTAATCTAAGTGGAATGGCAGGAGCATCATTAAGATATTTTTCTAATAATGTTGCAGAAGGTATTCAAGAAGTATCTCAAGAAGCTGTATCTGCAGCAACTAAAGGTTATTTTAATGCAGTGCTGAGAGATCCAATGGCTGGTGGTATTGAATTGAGGAATCAAATGATTTCATCAGGGATGGGTCATCAATTATCTGGTGAAGGTTTTAGTGTATTTATGTCTGGTTTTTTAATGGGTGGTGCTATACAAGCACCGCAAAAGTTATTCTTCCAAGGTGTACCTGCTGTATTTAATGCAGCTAAAGGTAAATTTGGTACTGAAGAAATGAAAGCTAAATATGAAGAGTTCAAAAAGAACAAAACAGATTTAGTTGCTGAAGCAGTAATTGGTTGGAATAAAGCATGGAACAGTCAAGTAGATGATCCAGGTGCTATATTTGATCAATCAAAATTTAACTTCTTAATTCAAAAGCAAGTTTCTGATGGTATGAAAACTAGTGCATATGATCAAGATATGTTTGGTTTTACTGATGAAAAAGATTTAGGTAAGTTTATTCAAATTAACACACTGCTACGTCAAGGAGGTATAAATCATTTTACAGAACAATTAGAAGACTATCTTAAACTTAGTGATGAAGAATTAGTTCAAGCATTTCCAGGAGAAGCAAAAGATATTGCAAACGGAAAGATTAGAAAACGTATACAAGACTTCATTAATTATGCAGACAAAGCAGAATCAAATTATCAAAGATTAAATGATGAGTACCAAAATCCTCATGATCCTAATTCATTTAAAAAAGGTACAAGAGAATTTGCTTTAGAAGCAATGAAGTATCAAGCATATGAACATGCTAAATTTTTAGCTTTATATACTCAAGATAACTTTGAAAGAGCATTGGAAAGATCAAACTCTATTTTTTCTAATTTAGAAAATGAGCCATTGTTTGAAAAGATGGCTGCTAAAGATATATCTATATTGACAAGTATAGATAATATAGATAGAGAAATTCAATTACTTAGACAAGAATTACTAAGTACTATACAAAATGAAGGTAATGAAGTAAAGCTTCCTAATAAAGGGGTTGGAGAAACCAATAAGAAGAAGCAAGAAAAAATTACTAGGTTAGAAAAAATTAGAGAAATATTGACTGAACCTAAAAACCTTACTAAGAACGGTTCATTTGATAGAAGAAAGATTAATAAACTAAGACCTGAGTTTAAAAACTATGTAAGATACCTGGCTTCAACTGAGGGATCATTTTTAGAAAGAGATAAAATTGATGATGCATTAAAACAATTAGTTGATTACCATGCTTTAAAAGGAAGAGCTCAAGTATATGATAAGGCAGTAGAGTATTTATCTAATCCAGAAAGACTTACAGAAATAGCAGATAGAACATTAGCTTTTGGGCAATCATTATTTAAAAATATTAAAGGCTCTGTAAAGGAATCTATTGAGAAGTATTTAGATATTACAGTAGCAAATGAATTAATGAACCAGTTAGCTGCATTAGGTGTATATCCTGATCCAGCAGAATCAAAAGAATTTTTAACAACTGGAGATATAGATAATCTTAAAACATTCTATAATGAAAATGGACAGATTAATCCAAAAGTAGATACTGTAATATGGACTCAAATTCAAAATATACTTACTACATATAAAGGAATTACACAGACTGAAACTACAGAAGAAAAAGCAACTGAGAAGACTGAAACTGAAACTGCTGAAGAAACTAGAACAGATCAAAATGATATTTTAAATGAGTTAGGGATACAAGTAGAATTAGAGAAATCTAATGATACACCTATGTTAAATGAGTTACTAGAAAGACAATACAGAAAATACAAAGCAACTCAAGCAAGATTGGGGGAAAACATATTACTATATGATGAATGGAGAAATAGTGAAGTAGGATTAAATTTTCAAAATACCTTTAATGCACTAAAGAAAGTTTGGGCATCTGGTGTTGTAATGAGAGCAGATAGTGAAGGTAACCCATTCAAAGAAGAAGTTAGCAGAGATAATGTTACTAATGAAAAAGGATTTAAAGAATGGTTTGGTCTTAGAGAGGTTAAGGAAAGTGCTATTGTAAAAAGAATCTTAGACTCAGCAGGTTTAGATATAACTGATATTATAGAGTCAAACAGTGATATTGGACAAGAAGGTGATAAGTTTAAGGGAAGCTCTAATAAAAAAATATACAAAAGAGGAGTACAAGCTAATGTAATTAAGATAACTACAAAAGATCCAGATACTGGTGAAGATGTAGTCTTATATAAACTAATAGATAGCAATGGTAAAAACATATCATCAAAACTATTAGAACTAATAGATTCTAAATTTGGTGCATATACAAGTGCATCTTCTGCTATTGCTGCTCTTAAAAAGATTGAGGCAGATGCTCCAAATACATCTACATTTTTATTTGATGAAGTAGAGTTGCACCAGGGTGAACTTCTATTTGATAAGTTGGGTAATAAGTTTATAGTATTAAGTACACCTAAGCAAGTGCAAGGAGGCTACTTAAGAATAATTGAAGAGGCTAATAATACTTCAAACATAAAAGAAAGAGAAAAGTCAGTAATTAAAATTCAAGCAGGTCAACTTAAAGGAAGATATTCTTTACAAGAAATTAAAACAGATAGGCTTCCAGCAACTACAAGTAGATTGGATATAAATGACGTTGTCTCACCTTATCCATATAAGAATAAAAAGGAAAGTAGAAGCATGGCAGCACAGAGATATAATCATATTATATCTATGTTGACTCCTGCAGAACTTCAGATGCTTGAGTTATATATTATTCCAAATCCTCAAGCTGGGCAGTTGGGTAGATACTATGCTGTTGAAAGTGCTGATGGTACTGTATATAAAGAATCAAATCCATATATCCGTAGAATAAAAAGTAAGTATGATATTGGAGTTAGAATAGCTGATGCAACTGTTAGGAATAGAGTAAACAACAGTTTATTAAAAGCAGGATTTCAGTTATCAGAAAATCAAGATAACATTTTTGCTTACTTACCAAATGAATCTTATGTATTTACTGATAGTCAAGGTAACTCTATTGACCCACGTAATTTAACAAAAGAACAAGCTTTAAATACAATATATGTTCCTAAAGCTATTTCAAATAAATTAACTAAAGAAGAAACTTTAACATTAGCTCAAGATAATTTTGCATTAAATGCAATGTTAGTCACTGAACTTGATGATATGAACATTACTGAGCCTAGAGCAATGATGCTAGAGAGTTTTCCAAAGGAGATTGGACTTACTATTGGTGGAGCTCAGATGGCTTATGGTCCTAAAGAACTGCAAGAAGCAAGAGACCTAAATGATTTAAACTATCAACATGCAGATACAGAAGGTAACTACTTAGTTTATGATCTTAAAAGAGATAAAGGAGGCAAAGGAAGAACTGTTCAATCTAAAACTAATTTAGAAGGTAAAGCTGCAACAGCATTAAGAAATAAAGTTAAACTTTCATTAGAAGGAAGTGGACAATGGGAAGCAATGTTATCTGGAACAGATAGATATTTAGCAGCAGTGTTGTTACCTAATGGAAAATATGGATTAGTAAATTTAAAGCCTACTAAATTTTCTCAAGTTGAAATTCAAGATTTATATACAGAACTTATTGAGAGAGCACAGCTTACTCAAAAAGAAAACTTAGATGATAAGGGAGAAGCAAAAGATGAAGGATATAATATTCAATATAATAGTGATTTAGCAGATAGGTTATTTATATCTACTAAGCCTGGTTTCATTGTAGCTCTGCAAGTAGATCCGTGGGGTAAAATCCAAATGGATGTATTTGACAAAAATGCAAAAAAACAAGTAGGTGAAAATATTACTATTGGTAAAAAAATTATAAATGATAAAGCACCTGGTACATCATCAGTTAAAAAAATTCAAACTTTAATTGATCTCTTTAATAAAGATACAGAAATTACTCTTGCTGGTGTACAGGTTTCAGTAAACAATTTAAGAAGATCTTTTCCAGATAATGCATCTGTACAAGATGTTATAGATGATACACAAACTAATGTATTACCATCAGTAATAGAAAACCAATCATTAAGAATTACTGCTTCTTCTGCTGATATTCAATCTTCAAGAGATGTTGGTGCTACAATAAATAATAAAAGAGAAGATGAGTTAACACCTCAGAATGAATTTACTATTGCTGAAGAAGCAGAAGAAAGTATACTTGATCTATCTGATGCACAATTTGATGAACAACTAGAAGAAGAGTTTGCAAACTTTGAGAAAGAGTTTGTAGGTCATATGGTAAATAAAATACTCAGAGGCCAAGAATTATCAGAACGTGAAACACAAGCATATAAATTTCTAGAAAGTAGAGTCAATATGGAAGTTGCTAAAGCTGGTGGTGCAGGTTCTAAGAAGACTGCTTTTGATTCTATTATAGAACCTGAAGAAAGTTCTAAGGTAGATAACTCACCATTAAATAAAGCCAAGCTTGAATTAGAAAAACTTAAACTGAAACTAACAGAAGGTGTTGATGGTAGAAGCAAACGTAAAGTACTAAAAGAAAGTGAAGAATATCAAAAGCTCAAAGAGAAAGTAAAAAAATTAGGAAAGATAAGTAATAAGATTCTTCCTACTTCACAACTAACTGGCTTACAAATAGAAGAGATTGATGCATTTTCTGCATGGGCTCAAGGAGCTTTACCATCTTTTATAACTATACAAGATCTTACGCAATTGGCTAACAACCAAAAAGCAGGAGGTCAAAGAGTAGGTGCTTTTGTTATGTCATTAAAAAACATTGCTGGTGGAACTACTATAGATGGTACTATTTATACAGGTGCTAATTCCCCATTTAAATATCATGAAGCTTTTCATGGTGTATTTACTATGTTGCTTTCACAAGAAGAGATTGTTAAGTACAGAGGTATTGCTAGAAAAGAAGTAAGAGCTAAGTTAAGAGCTGAAGGAAAAAACTTTAAGACTGAATTAGAAATATTTAGAAACTCAGCAGATACATATACTGATATGACTGAGAAGGAGTTGATGAATGAATATTATGAAGAGTATTTAGCAGATCAATTTGAAGTATTTAAGATGAGTCCTAAAAAGACAAATACTTCACCTGAAGTTAAATCATTATTTACAAAGATTCTAGAATTTATAAAAGGTATATTTAGTACACGTAGTCAAGAAGAACTAAAAGTTTTATTTGAAAACATAGATGCAGGTAAATATCAAAATGCTTCCTTAGCTAGTAATGAGTTTACTCAAAGCTTACAAGAAGGAATAACTTTGGAAAAGAATGCTTTAGTACCTTATGCTACTATTCAAAATGAAAATGATGGAAATGTAAGAACTGGTTATTTATACTTAGATAGTGATATAGCAGATCCAATGGTCCGTAGTATTGCTGCTATGTATTTAGATAAGACTAGTAAATTTACTCAACCAACATACAGCCCGGCTGTAGTAATTGATGAACTCATGGATGATTTTGCATGGATGTATAGTCCAAGCAATCCAAACAATGAAAATAAAAGTGATATTCAAATACAAAAACTAGAAGAAATAGAACAAGCATTTGATATATATGATGAAGAAATTAAAATTGAAGTTGTAGAGTTATTAAATGTATTGGGTGATCAAGTTAATACAGAAGAATATACATTAGATGAATTAGAAGATGAAACTGGATTAAGAAGTACATCTCAATATGATATAGATGCATCTATGATTGGAGGGCATACTTCATTGTCAGCTAAACTAAAAACATATATTGCTACAACAACTTTATCTGAGACAGATTACTTTGGTAATACTGAACTTAAAGATGGTGTTACATTAATTACTGCAGTAGATTTTATTGATGCATATAATGGTTTACTAAAAGCAGTTAAAAATATATCTGACCCCAAAAGAATTTTACAAAGCATGTATTTCTTTGGACAAGAGAATGCACAAGCTGGGGCAGTGGTACGTAGATTATTACAAGATGTAGGTATTAGTACTGAAGAGCTGTTAAGTACAGCATCATTAGGTAATTTATCTAACCCAAGCTTACTTCAATCTATTATAAAAGGATTTGAAAACTTTAGAGTTGATTATATATTTAATGAAAGAGATGAAGCAGGTAATATTAGAATTTATTCAGCTGCTGAGAGAGATGATATTAACTCTCAACTTGATAGATGGAATCAAGCTTGGATAAATAGATCTAAATTATTAAAAGCAAATAGTACCAGAAAGGAAACTACAAGAACTATGCTTGCTGAATTCCAAACTTATTTAGATGTCTCTAAGAAAAAATTAACTAATGCTAATTTAACTACTATCTCTAATGATTTTTCAAGAAAATTATTTGATCTGGTAGGTGTAAGATTAAGTCCATTGTATTTACAATATAGTATACTACAACAAAGACCTCAATCAACAGTAAAACAAAAAGCATTGGTAGATTTATATGCTGATGAAACACCATTGACAGCTGATTCAATAGCTCAAATGGATCTTATAATCCAAGAGAATGGTGATATATTTGATACTGTAACTGGTATGGACTCTAGATTAAAGGAGATGAGTATTCATAGTGCACCATTTGATGAAACTATTGGTGCATCAGTATTTAAAAACCCTAATGGTGATTTAGTATATGCTCATCAAAAACCTACATTACATTTAAAAGCGGTTAATGATTTAAATAATGCAAGTATTTTAGAGGATCTAAAAGTTAGTGATCCATATTTGGCAAATAACTTTTTGTTAAATAGCACAGCATTTGATAACTTATCTGTAGAAAATAGATTAAAGGTATTAAGAATAGCAGGAAGTAAGGTTGGTGAACGTTTAGCATCTGAAGAAGATCTAAATGAAAATATATCAGGTGTTAAATCTACACAAACATATGGAGACTTTACATCCAAGGAATTTGCACTTGCTGTCATTAATAATTATGCAGCTCTATTAAATACTAAGAGTAATAAAGTACAGACTGTTTCTGGTATTGATGCAAAAGGTAATAAATTTAAAAGAGCTTTGGCTCCTGTATTAATTAGAGTAATGGAAGCTTCTAATACAGGAGATCTAATATCACTCCCTGTTATTAAAGCTGTTGATTTTAAAGCAGGTGAATCAATATTATCAGATAAATTAATAAATATATATGTAGATAGAGTTAAAACAGAATTTGCAAGAATAAATAGAGAAGCCTTTACAATGGATTCTTTAGATGCTAGCAATCAAGTTTTAGGTTATAATACAAAAGATGGTAGAGCATTTAAATTTGTTAATAATGGTATAGTATTTTCTAGTGAAATACAAAGTCAGTTATCAGCTATTGCTATTAGAGAAGGTAAGGCACAGAATATAGTGTCTTTAGAAACTGCTATGAAAGAGGTATCTAATATGAATGCTTTGAAAAAGAATATCAGATTAAATCTTGAGACTGCATTTGATGAATTCTTAAGTACTTTATCTGAATTAAATATGCTTGATGAAATTTCTAATAACATATTAGAAGGGCCTGTTAATGCTAAGGGTGTTCAAAGAAAAGAGTTAGTTGACTCAGCAAGATTGTTGAACCTTAATTATGATAGTACACATAATCTTAAACAAATATTTTTTAATGATTGGGTAAATACAGGGGCCATAAATGAGATACTTCTTGGTGATCAAGCAGTTACCTTGAGCAGTATGGTGGATAGAGTAAAAAGAGCTAAGATGCAAAATGCTGCATATGATAGTGCATATAGTGCTATTGATGCTCCGTCACAGGGTGTAGTACATAATGTAGAAAAAATATCTCTAATTACTTTAGAAGAACCAATAGGAAGTTCTTCTATAACTGGTAAAAATATTGATAAAGCTGATGCTCAGATGTATATTACAACTAAAGCATTTAGATACTTAAGGTTTGGTTTTGGGAGACTTAGTAATTCACAGGCTCAACTTATAGATAATATAGAAGCAGGACAACAGATAACATCAGAAGATATATTTGGTTCAGAATTTACATCAGAAGGGTTTGCTAAAAAGCAAGAGTTATTGAACTCTAAGAAACTTGTATATGCTGATGGGACTACATTTTTAAAGATGTCAGCTTTTATACTTACTCCTGAGTATACTTCTTTATGGGATAATACAAACCAAATGTGGGTTGCTAAGCCTCATAGAGTTAAGCTACATAACTTGAGAGTTAAATTAGAAGCTATTGAAAATGAAGAGAACGCACAGACATTAGGTATTGCAGCTCCTTTGACAGCAATCAAAATGAAAAAGCAACGTGTTAATCAGTTAGTTGAATTAGATAATGCTAACCCATTTACCAATGCTCCTACAGAATTGGATGCAAGATATATGGGACTTCAGGTAATTAATAAATCTAATAAGCTGGAGATACTTGATACTACACAAATTAAACAAATCATTACATCAGAACAAAATGATAAGACATATGTAGAAGCTTTAAAATTAAATGTAGGGCAGATTAGAGAAGCATATAATACTGCTGTATCTAAAAGAGTAATATTAAACTATAAGAACAAAAGAAATTTAGTATTTACATTAGACACTGCATTGGATGAATTAGCCTTATCTGAAAAAGAAGGGGGAGTTACTCCTAACTTAGCTGCATTTCTTAATTATGCTAAAGAAGGTTTAAAGGCATCTAAGTCAAGTCAACAGATATTAGATTTCTTTTCTACAACTGATGGAGTTCAAAATTATGATTTGAATAATCCGTTAACTGTGCAGAAAGCTGAGCAATTGTTTTTAGCATATTTTAGTAGAGGTGTGTTATCAGAAAAAGCACCAGGTTCTACACTAACACTATTATCAGATTTTGGTAGTCAGATATATAGAAGAGTATATGAAGTAGAAACAAAAGAAATAAATGGAGAATTTATTACTACACCTGTAAGATCAGAAGTTATAAGAGAAAATGATTTTCTTAAAAATTATTCTGTAAGTGATTTAAGAGATTTAAATACTATTACATCAGAGTCAAAAGGATTATCACAAGGGATAATTGTATTAGATGACTTGAGACATGGTTTAATGGAGTACACAGATCCAAAGGATAAAGAATCAGCAACAGGTTTAAGATATACTGAAATGATTATGCCAGCCCACTATAAAAGTGTTATGGATTTAATTGAAAATACTCCAAATGCAAAACTACCTGATGTTATATCAAAAATGTTTGGTGTTAGAATACCTTCTCAAGATAATCACTCTGCAGTAAATATGAAGATGGTAGATTTTATGCCAGCTTATTATGGATCAACAGCAATGTTTGCACAAGAACTTATAGAAGTATCAGGAGCAGATTTTGATATAGATAAAGTGTTTGCTTTAATGAAAGAGTTTTATGTTGAAGAAGGAGAATTTAAAGAATATGGGACAGGCAATTTATATAAGGAATATATTAATTACACAAATGAAAAAGCAAACCAATATGGAACAATTTATTCTGAAGCATTAAGTTTATTTGCAGGGAATGAATTAGCTGGAGCAACTGATCTTACAGATGCTCAAATAAAATCAGCTAAAAAAGCTGGCTTTGAAAACAGAACTATAAAAGCACTGCAAACATTGGGTCTTCCAATTACTAGCAGTCAGTTTGATATTTATAATAATAAGCACGGTGTGCCTTTTGCAGCACCTTTAAATAATGAAATTTTAGATTATAGATATGCTATGATTGGTAATAATGGTGTGTCAGAATCAAAAGATAATGCTGTACCAATATCATATCAAGCTGCAAATACTGATGTACTTTGGGATCCAAAGACTAATACAGGTGTGTTGGCAGAGCTAGCAGAAGTTTCTGAAGTATTTAAAAATAGAATTGAAGAAGAAAATATTGATGTAGATAATTTAACAGGGAAAATAAAAGCATTTACTGCTAATAAAGGAGCATCAATTGGAGCAGTAGTGTTACCTAATTTATATTTAAGTTTACTTACTGAATACAAAACTATTGTTAAACCTAAATCAGCGTTATATATAAATGGTAAGACATACAATAAGTATGGAAAAACAATGCTTGAAGGAGGGGGAAGAAAACAAGATGTTCTTTCTGCTTTAATAACTATGGCAACTGATAATGCTAAAGACCGTTTAGTTGCTAAGCTTGGTTTAAATAGACATGCTGTTGGATTATTAACTAATATGACTGCTTTAGCAGTACCAATAAAAACATCATTGTTATTAATTAACAACCCTGTTATTGTAGATCTTTATAATCAAGCCTTAAATAAAAAGAATAAACTAGATGCTGGTATTGAAGCACTTGTTACAAATAGAATAGTAGACTTAGTTTCAGAGGCAGAACAACAAGGTGAAAAAAGAAAATTTGTAACTGTCAACAATGAGTTATTAATAGATGCACTTAACAATCCAGAAGATGTAAGTGATGATGAAATGTATAGTATACTTTCTTTGTTTAGTAAAGCTGCAGCATTACAAAAATTTACTGGTAAGATGAGTGCTCCTACAAGTTTAACTAAAGGACTTGGGTCAAGTATAGCAGAACTAAATCAGAAGTATACTGATATGACTGAATTATTTGATAAAGATGCACCAATGGATTTAGCTCCTATATATAAAGGAAAAACATGGCAGAATACTTATTTAAAAATATTTGTTCAGATAACAAACAAATTGCTTCCTGCTACATTTATATCAGCAAGTAGTGGATTTAAATCTATTTTGAATCCAGTATTAGAACAAATGGATACCAATAACATTGACTTTACTGAAGAGGTATTGGCTAAAGTAAGATTAGATTTGTTGTCATACCTAACAATCAAAGCATTCCAAAAAAATGGTTTAGATAATAATCCTCAATCTGTAGCAACTTTAAGCAATGATATAATTTATCCAACTGATTTAAATTCAATAGTAGATGTTATTGAAAGACTACGTACTACAGAAGCAGGTCAAGATAATTTCTTTTTAGACAATTATGTTATTACAACAGAAGCATCAGATAGCCCGTCAGGATTTAATCAAGCAAACTCTAATACATTTAGACAGCTAAATTCTGGACAGAAGATTGAGTTACAAAATGACTTTGCAAAACTATATGGTTCATTAGAAACCAGAAATGATGCAATGACAATAGTAAATTATGAAATGGTTAAAGGAGGTTTGCAGTTAGGATATGGTTCTATATTATCAGTAATGAGTCCTGTTGCACTAACAACTTATTTAGATCAAATCCCATCTGTAGAAAAAGCATTAAGAGGAGAACTAAAGTATGAGTCAGTATTTGGTGCAAACCTACAAGAGATTATGAAAGATTTCTCAGAAGGATATTTAATATCTAATACTAACAACTCAAAATTATTTACATTTGAAACAGATCAGATAACACCTCTTCCTTCTAATTTAAGGTTAAATAGAGAAACAAATGAAGCATCTGATTCATCTGGTGATGGTTTAAAGCCACCAAGAAAATATTTTAGAATTGGTACAAGTGATGTTATGGGAGGAACTATCTATAGAACATATAGACATAACAAAGAAAAATCATCAGAAAGTGTTGCAATATATGATGAGGTAGATACTATGGGATCTAATCAACAGAATGGAATTGGTTTTATGTTTGGAGAAAGACCAACATATAAAGAAGTTAGACAGTACGTAAGAGACAACGGAGGAGTTGCAGGTATAAGAGGTTTGGATGTTGCAAAGATAGAACAAGAAATAAAAGAAATGTCTTTTGATGAAACTAAAAGAATTCAAACAGATGCATTACAAAATGATAATTCAATAATTACAGCTAATGAAAATGAAGTAAATATTAGTTATGATGTAGAAGGAAACAGTGTTAATATATCTGATGTATCACAATTACTATCTCAAATTAAAAGTGATTCAGAAGCAGTATCAGAAACTGAAATGGAAGCAAACGTAATAGAAGATGTTGATCAAGCTATGCCAGAACTTTCTCCTGAACAAGAACAACTTACATTAGATTTAAAGTTTGAACTTTCTGACACTTATGATTTTATAACTGAAGAGTTTGATGAAATTGTAAAAGATAAAGCAGCAAGACTTGCTCTAATGAATCAAAATTTGTTTCCTTTGTCTAATATGATTGAGGCATATGAAAGTAGGTTCTCAAAGAACTCAACCCAATCATCAGAAGAAAGTCAAAAAGATTTTATAGATAATATTAAACGTTGCATATTAAAATAGATAGAAATGGCAAAATGTCCTAATAAAAATACAGGAGAATATAGAGCACTGCAAGATGTATATAATACTGAGTTGCGGACTAATGATATTATTAATACGTGGCAAGACCTTAATAATACAGATGCTTTTCCTACTGTTTTAGAAGCAGAAGAAATGATCAATGATCAAAAGATTGCTTTTGCATTAAAGCAACAAGATTTTGCTGATAGTCTTTTTACAAATTTACGTAGAGAAAGAATAGGTTCTATGTATCAAGGAGTGTTCTTTTTAAATAACACTAACCCAGCAACAAGGGAATATGATGCTATGTTTTTGTCTTCTAATTATAAAAGATTATTAAGATATTTAGAAATAAATAATATATCAGAATCAAGTGTAACTATTTTAAGAACTCCTAAATCTTATATGGTTGAGGTAAATGAGGACTTATTAACATCAAGAGATTTAATTGAAAAATCAAGATCATGGGATACCAATAGATCAAGAGCTGTAGTATTACATCTAAAAAAGATGTTTCCTCAGATTGGTATAAAAATGTTAAGTGTAACAGAAGGAAGAGATTTATTTGAGTCACTACCTAATTGGAAAAAAAACAATGTTAAATATAAAGATGTTAAATCATTTTATACTGAAGGCGTTGCTTATTTAATAAAAGGTAGAGTAACAGATGAAACTGCTATTGAAGAAATATTGCATCCATTTATAGATGCAGTCAAAGTAGAAAATGAAGAGTTGTTTAATAGTCTCTTAGGAGAAGTAACAACTAACTTTCCTGTTATGGTTCAGCAAATTAAAGCTGAGTATAATGAAAATACAAGAAACTTTAATCAGGTTGAAAGAGATTTAGAAATTGTTACTCAAGGACTTGCAAGATACTTTAAAAAAGAATTTGAAGGAACACCAACAACTAAATTTCAAAATAAAATTAAAGAGTTATTAGAATGGTTTAAGAATATAATTAATAATCTAAATGAATATATAACTGGTAGACCTTTAACAGTAGATGTTATTAACTCACAAGCTACTATGTCTGATATAGCAAAGCTATTAAATACAGAGGGCATTCAGTTTAAATTAAATAAAAGAGTGGATGGTAAGGTTAGATTTGCTCTATCCCCAAAGAAACAAAAGCTAATTAATAAAATTATCTCTGAGTCAGGAGGTGCACAAAAAGCTGTTATTAAAAAACTATTTCATCAAGCTATGAGCACAGATGAAGTTATTGATTCTTATTCAGCTAATAGAAACTCAGAAAGTGATGGGTCAACAATTGTTACTCTAAACAAAGCAGATCACACTTATGTAGATATAACTAGTGGTGAAATATATACATCAGTTACTACAGCTATTAAAGGAAAGCTAAAGAATCAGGAGGCTGTTCAACTTAATTTAGATATTGGAAATGATGTTGATCTATTGTTAGATGTATTAGTTGGAAAAGAATCTGTTGATAGTGTTCTAGATCAAATGATTGTTCTAAATGAAGAGCAAGCAAAGAAAGCATTTAGTGAGTTAGATACTACATTAAAAAATATTATGCCTGAAGGGTCAGTTGCATTATCACAAGTTGTAGTTTTTGATGAAACAACAAAGCTTGCAGGAACAGCTGATTTAGTTATTGTCCAAAGAGATGGTCAAATAAGAATAGTAGATTTAAAGACAAGTAAAAATTCATTAAATACACAATCTATAATTGATACCAAAGCAGGTAGACAACAGAAAGCATATTATGATAAAGAGTGGGGTCTGTCTGAAGAAAGCCTTCTAAAACAAAAAGGTGTAGATGCACTTTCAACTAGAGTACAACATAACCTCCAAGTCAACCTATATAGAAGGATGTTTGAGAATATGGGTTACAATGTGTACAATGGAGAACGTGCTGCATCAACTATACATTTTACTGCAGATATAAAAGGTAAAGGGGTAAATCAAAAATTCACAGGAGGGTTAGTATATGATCAGCTTATTGATCATCCAGTTGATGAGAATAGAAATAAGGTTAACATGTTAGTACCTTTATTAACAGATAACTTAGCTGGAGAAAGACTTGATGAAGAAATAAAAAAGACTGATGATGCAGTATTTAGAGGTGCAGATCAGATTGAAGAAGATGCTACAATTGCTGATAATATAGAAGCTGAAAAATATCCAGAGTATAATGTCATCAATACTGCATTAGGTAAGTATCAATCAGCTATGATAGATACAAAGAATGCTATTGATCAGGTTAAGAGTGCTATCTATATGGATAGGACTAAAGTTCAAGAACAAGAATCACTTGCTTTAGCTATAGCTTTTGTAAGTATAGCAAAGAGTGAGGGTCCTATTGCTAGGTCTGTTGCATTTACTCAGTTACTACAAGATGCTATAAAACAAATTAAATCTTTTACTGAGTATATACAAGATCCAAAAAACGTTGGTAAGCCAGAGTATATTACATATGTAATTAACTTTGATAGATTTATTAATAAATTTAAAGGATTACATACTCTTGAGACAGAAGCAATTAAAGAGTTAAATGCAACTCAAAGATCATTGGTTTTAACAATGGGGCTGAGTATAAACAAATTAACAGGTGGTGGTAGTAAAACTGATTTGGGACTTGTCAGAGAAGCATTAAATGATTATGTAAAAGAAGTTATAAGAACTAGATCCTCAAATGAATTTGGTGTTGAAGGAAGCATATTTACCAAAGAAGACCTAGATAATATTATATTTGAAGCAGAAGATACTACTCTAATAGATCTTTATACTAGAGATATGGCCACATCTCCTGATGTTCTACTTGCTGTAATGGATAAAATATATAAGGCTAAAAAACAAGAGTTACTAGATAAGATAGGGCAAAGAGAATCTTTAATTAGAACAGCTGGACAAAAATTACTAAAGCTTTCTAATAATAAAGATCTTGAAAAGCTTTATGATTTTATGTTGGAGTATAATAAAGAAGGAGCATTCACTGGTTTTTATACCAAAAGAATAGGACAACAGTATTATGATATGCAAGATGAAATAAGATCTGAACTATATGATAATGAAGGAGACCCTTATCATTATAAAGACATTATTAATTTAGATGATGCATCTAAAGAAGATATTAAATTTAACATTGATCTGGCTAATAGTAAAAGAAAACTTAGTGACTTCTTTAGAGCTGAAGTTAAAGATGCATCAGGAAATCCTGTAGATGGTGAGTATCATGGTTATACACAAGAATTTAAAGATGCAAGAGCAGTTTATGAATATTATGTCCCAGGTGAAGATTCTAATGCTTATGGTAATTGGTATAGAAAACCCAATATATCTGATGCAAAGTATGCAGCATATGAAGCTAAATATTATGAAATGCATGAGTATACTAAAGCAGTTAGGGTAGAGGGTGTACCTATTGGGTCTATAGTAAAAGATCAAAGTTTCCGTGCAGCAAAAAAGAAATTTACATTCATGCGTGACTCATCAAGATCTGGTAGAAATATGACCAGTGAAAAGTATGGAAATATTATGAGTCCCACTACTGCATTAGAGCAAGCACAGAAAGAATTCTATCAGCTTTTTGTAAGTATGTTTGAGAATGACTTATTAAAGATGCTTCCTGGTGGAGTAATGAATCAAATGACAGGGAGGGTTCCTTTAGTTATGAATTCTGTCTTAAATGAATTAAAAGGTAAAAGTAGTGTATACAATAAAATGTATGCTGCTACTGTTGGGAGCAGAGCTTGGAATACATTCAGGAAAACCTCTACTACAAAAGGTGTTGCATTAGATGAAAACAATAACCTAGTAAATTCTATGCCTATATTTTATACTGGTGTACCTAGACTAGATGCTGATTTAGATAAAATTAGTAAACAGATACAAGAGAAAAAGGATGAATTTAAAAGAGGTGACATTACCCCGGATGTTTATGATACTGAGATAAAAGAACTTAATGGTAGAAGACAACGTTTAAGAAGCACTCCTTCTTTAGGGCAGATTAGTACAGACCTAACATCAAGCTTATTAAAGTTTAGTGCTATGGCTCAAAACTATGAGACTATGAGTACTGTAGAAGATACTATGAATGCTTTCATTCAAGTGTTAGAAAAAAGAAGTTATTCTCCCTCCGGTGATACTACTTTAGTAACAAGAGCTAAAGATGGTGTTAAAAAAGCTGTGGGTATTAAGGCTAGTTCTACTTCAGACACAAGTAATACAGTAAGGAGAGCAAAGAAATGGATGAATATGGTTTTCTATGATAATGAAATCATAACCAAAGGTGCTTTTGATAAACTTGCAGATGGATTAATTCAGTTGTCTTCTTTATCTTATGTAGCTTTTAACCCGTTTGGTAACTTTAATAACTACGTTATAGGTAGAATAAACAATAACATAGAAATGTTAGGTGGTAGGTTCTATAATAAAAGATCATACATAAGAGCTTCTGCTGAATGGAATAAAAAAGCTTTGATGTCTTTAGTTCAAAGGACTTCTTATACTGGAGAAAGCACACGTGATCTAGCAGATATAGCAACATTTGGGGTTATACCTGGATTAGGTAAGTCAGATTATGATCCTAAGAAAGCAAATAACAAGTGGGAAGCATTTGTAGATATGTTTAGAATGATGGACAGTATGTCAGATTTACGTGAGCAAGGAGCAGGTTATGAAACTATTCAAGGTAAAAGTTGGTTTGATAGAGCTTCAGAATGGGGGTATGTTATGCAAGATGCTGCAGAATATAATGTACAAACAAAAGTAGGTATGGCATTGCTTATGGATATTATGGTAATAAATAAAACTGAAGGCCATGAAAACTTTGGGAATGAACTTCCTTTTTATGATGCCTTTACTTATAATTCTGAGACACATAAAAATGAAGTCAAAGAGGGTTATAATAAAATCATATTTAATGGAGTAGAGCAAGACTATACAGATCAAGTAAAGTATGAAATAAGAAATAAAATACGTGAGGTAAACAAACAAATTCATGGTAACTACGCTAAGGAAGATAGAATGGTTATTCAAAGTAATACTATTGGAAACCTTGCAGCTCAGTTTAAAAAGTGGGTTGCCCCAGCAGTTAGAGCTAGATACCAAAGAGAATACTTTGACCAAAACCTAGGTTGGATGGAAGGTAGATATATGTCCTTTTGGTCTTTTTTAGGTTATGCTAAAAGAGAAGTAGTCAAAGGCAATGTTAAGTTTAGTACTTACGGTCAAGGGTTTATGGAAGCTTATGGTGCTGATGGTAAGGAAGGTAATGCTGACCAGAGAGCTCAGAATAAACTATTTGGTTTTTATAGAACCATGGGTGAGATAGGTATTATACTAAGCACATTAGCAATAAGCATGATCTTAGATAGTATACTAGCTGATGATGATGATGATGATCTTACTAAAAGACTTAAGAACATGGTTAAGTATCAGGCACAAAGAGCATACAAAGAAACAGTTATATTTAATCCAATACCAGGCTTAGGTGGATATACACAAATGCGTCAAATGTTTGACTCACCACTAGCTGCATCAAGAACTATGGGTGAATTAGCAGAAGCAATGTATTTTACAGTAGCTACACCACTAGCTTATATGGGTCAAAGTAATGATGAATTTTATTCAAACTCTGCACATGTATATCAAAGAGGTGGTAAGAAAGGCAGCTTAAAAGTTTATAAAAACTGGAAAGATGTATTGCCTATTATCTACTCTATTCAAAAATATAATTCATACTTGCAAAATGATGATTTCTATATGGGAACAAAATAAATAAATACGCCAAATTAACAGGCCAAAATCTCTAAGTTAACAGATATATTATTTATATTATAGTATAACCTGTACAGAGATGAGGTATAAACAGACTAATCAATGACAACTAAATTATTCATAGTGAGCGTAACAGCATTTTGCACGTACTTATGTACGTACTTTTTTGATTTATCAATGGCAAACATGGAACAATATATGGCAGTTTGCTCAGTTTTATGGTTAGATGGAATATTTGGAGTCTGGGCAGGCATCAAGCGGGAAGGATTTAAAACCTATAAAGCTTTAAGAATAACAAAGAACACCTTTACATGGTTAGCCATCCTGACTGTTATCCTTATGATAGAAAAAGGGTTTGCAGGTACAGGCTGGCTATCCGAAGTAATTGTAGTGCCTTTTATGGTACTTCAACTTATAAGTGCTTTGAAAAATGCTTCTATGGCAGGATTAATTAAAACTGATGAGCTCAATAAAATCCTAGATAGAATAGACAATCATAAAGGACCAAGAAAAAAATAAACTATCCTTCACAACTAGAGCACTCTAATATATTTCTTGCAAAATCTTGCGCACTACTTTTACTAAACTGATAGTATAAAGTTTTAACTCCTTCTTCCCAAGCATATAGATACAACTGATTAATTTGTTTAGCAGAAACTGATGGATCAATCATTAAGTTAAGTGATTGAGACTGATCAATATATTTTTGTCTTTGTGCTGCCTGTAATACTATCTCTTTAGGGCTTATCTCTACAAATGATTTAAAGACTTCTTTACTTGGAAAGTCTAAGTGTTGTACACTACCATCTTTTTTAAGTATAGATTTCCAGATCTTATCATTGTTAATACCATACTTATCTAATTCAGCTTCTAAGAAAGGGTTTTTATACACAGTCTTTGACTTAGCTAAATCTTTAATAAAGTAATTAGATTTAATAGGCTCAATCCCCATGCTTACAGCACCGTGGATGAACGAACTAGATTTAGTTGGAGCAATAGCCATTAGAGTTGTATTAGCATAGCCTTCTCTAAGAGATGTGTATCCATACTCATTGTGTAACTCTCTTGAAGCAATTTCACTTCTGTCTTTAAGTGTTCTAAAGATTTCACTATTTAAACCTTTAGCTTGTAGTGAATCAAACTCAATAAGCTTTGATTGAAATAAAGAATGATACCCCATAACACCAAGACCAATAGCTCTATGTTTCTCAGCAAAGTTAAATGCTCTCTTCATGCCCGGCATAGTCTCTGACTTAATAATGAATTCATCCATTACTGCATTTAAGAAATACACATATGTTTCAATTGCGTCAGTCTCTTTTATTTGATCCCAGTGCAAAAGGTTAATAGACCCTAAACAACATACAAAAGAATTAAAACTATCTGTAGGCAGTTGGATTTCTGAACATAAATTAGATGCAGTAATTTCCATACCTAATTCTTTATAAGGAGTATTATTATTTGTGGTGTCTTTAAACATTATATAAGGATAGCCAAACTCTGATCTACGTTGTATAATCTTAGCCCATACTTTACGTTTCTTCCTGTCTCCTTCTTTCATTTCTTCCATCCATTCATCAGTAACAGTAACACCATACTGTAAGTTTTGTATAGGGTTACCTTCAGTACCTATATCTAAGAACTCAGCAATGTCTGGGTGCTCAACAGGCAAGTATACTGCACATGCTCCACGTCTAGCTTCAGATTGTTTACACACATCAACTACTGTATCATACATTCTAGCATAGTGAATAGGTCCATCAGCATGACCTCCTGTAGATATTTCACTACCTCTTGGTCTAATGTTACCTAAATAAGCAGAAGTTCCACCACCATATTTTGACATCATTCCAATCTCACGTGCTGCATTTAATATGCTATCTAGGTTATCATCTACGTTAGACCCATAACAACTGATGGGTAATCCTTTTGC
>TARA_R110002073_G_scaffold335987_1_pt1 | contig 33968 bp, 28 predicted proteins | sample TARA_R110002073 | Tara Oceans TARA_R110002073 (sample SAMEA4397174) | marine metagenome | biome: Polar Biome; feature: [DCM] deep chlorophyll maximum layer (ENVO:01000326); material: water (ENVO:00002006), including particulate matter (ENVO:01000060) such as... | depth 40 m | reverse complement strand
TTCTAAATTAGCTTAAAATTACTTGGTTTTTAACTCAGTTCTTTGTTAGCGGTAGTTTTTTTCTTTCGTAAGTATAATTCAGTTCCGAGAATACACAAAACTAAAAGAGCTAATTGTATTCCAATACCAAAATTTTCATTCGTTTTTAAAACTGTTTCCGAGACATTTTCTGGAAAATCAATTGTCAATATCCCCGCAATTCCATTTTGGCTACTTATTAATGCAAGCACAAAATTAACTCCATAATGCAGTCCAGTTGGCATTGAAATTCCGTCAGAATACATCGCTGACAAACCATAAGCCAATGCCCAAATTCCTGGACCAAGAAAGGAAAGTCCTAAAGGCCATCCATTCAGAACGTGATATAGCGCAAATAAGATGGCTATTATGATTTGCGTTATTCGGAGTCCGAAGATTTTATTCAGTTTGACAAATGGATATGACCTAAAAGCTATTTCCTCCAAAAACGCTAATGGAATTAGAGCTGATGACCACAATAAGAAATAGGGAATATTGTAATTTTTGGCAAGTGATATTTCCATTCCACTATACATAACTTGAGATAAAATCATTAAACTTCCGAGAACAAGTCCAACTGATAGTCCTAATGCGAATTTTTTAGGTGTATTCTTTTCCCATTTTAGTCCAATTGATTTAAATGATTTTTTCTCAAACTTCAGAAAGACCCAAATTGTTCCAAGTGCTGCGATTGTTCCAATTATTCCGTGAGAATATCTTTCAAATTTTTCTGGAATTAAATTCTTAATTTGTGATATTAACATAAAGACTATTATAAAAACTACCACGAAACTCACAGATAGTATTAAAGATTTTATTTTTGAATGTTTTATCATTAGTTGGATAGATTTAATCAAATTACCGCTAGCGTGTTTCTTATATGGTTAAGCAACTAATTTAGCAAATAAAACCAGACAGAATCCGTGAGGATTTTGGTAAACAGGTTAGAAATACCAATAAAATATATACGGCATTAGTTTTTTATCGCTCTTTTATTCTGTTTTAAATATTTCAACCATAAAACCTCCAAGTCTTCTTTAGACAGATTATATATGTTTTTTGCGTTTTCCGGCTCAATAATAAATTGTTTTAGTTTATCAACTCCGTAGGATTTTACAAAGAATTCGATAATTGTTGCCGAAATTGGGTATCCGTTCATATCTCCAAATTGATAATTATTAGCCTTTTCTAATTCACTCCAAGATGGAATTTTATTATCGAGTAGTTGAGAAAGAACTAACTCGTGTTGAGATTCGTTAAGTTGTTTGGCTTCATAATAAGCATAACCTTCATTTAGCCAATTTGGCAAACCTCCAAGTCCTTGTTTTCTAAAATTAAGTAAAATAGTATGAGTGAGTTCGTGAACGATTGCTTTCATAAGTGATTCATAAGTGTGTTGGCTTCCTGGTTTTAAGGGGCTTACCATTTTCAACTCATTTTTACTGGCTGCTCCGACAACCCAATCGGGTGCATCAGGTATGTTAATAGCACTATGAAATGATTTAATATTTGGATAAATGAAAACATCAATTTTTGATTCAAAATTAGTTTTCATTTTCTCTGTTACCCTTAAATAATTACTTTCAAGAGAATTTGATAAATTTTTAAGAACACTGGTATCAGTCTTTTTTGAATAGAAATTAAAATGTTTACTCTCGAATTCTAAATTTAAAGAAGATGTATTTTCTTTTTTAAAATTATCATAATCAATTGTTTTGGTTAAAGGAACAAGAATAAGTGAGGATTTTAATTGAGGTTCTATCCAATTGCCATTAATAGTTTTTCCATTATTTTCAAAAACTCCTTTGTAAATTAATTGGGCAACAGAACTTTCTAAAATGATTGAATCTTGTTTAATATAAACTTTGCTCAAAGGGATACTTTGAACTCCTTTACTCGGCACGTCTAAGTTTCCAGCAAGTTGTCCTAAACTATCTTTGAAAATATTGAAAACAACTTCTGGATTTGCATCTCCCATTTTTACTTTTCCAATCCAAGAACTTGGGGCAATTGATTTATTCGTTTGTTGTCTGCATCCAGTACTTGCAATTGTGCAAAGTATAAGGATTAGGAACTTGAATTTCATAAATATTTCTATTTTAATTAAGACGATTCAAGTCAATAATTGTTACTATTTAGTTTTAATTTAGGACCAGGGTTGGATCAAATTACCGCTAATACAATTGTCTATGAAAAGTAGTGGCTTTTTAGCTTAAATTTATGAAAGTCACTTTAAACCAATATTTTTTAGAGATGTTGTTGGTAACTGGCTTTGTTTTATTCCCTTTTGAATGTTCTAATCATTTCTATTGGAGCTTTGTGTCGTCTCCCAACAGCTTTTTCAAAATCTGATGATACATTATTGGCTCCATTACGAATACCTTCATAAATACCTGCAATGACAGTCCCTAAAAAGTCTCCTAAATCGTTTTTTCTTTCTATAGCGTAGTCTTCAACAGTAACCGAATAATACTTTAGGTTTGTATTATAAACTTGGTTTATGTAGTCTGTAAGTTGGGATTGGGTAATAGGTTGCCCAACGAGATTGTAAATTTGTCCATTGTGTTTATCCTCGATGATCATTTTGGCATACGCATATCCTAATTCATCTCTGCTAGTATAGGTACATTTTCCTTCGCCCGCACAATTCCGTATCTCACCTTCTTTTATATAGGAATCGATATACTCCAAATCTGGTTCAATGTAAATACCGTTTCTACCGATGACCCAATTGAGTCCTGAGTTTTGAACGTCTTTTTCCGTTTGACGGTTGGATTGTACTACTGGGCTAAAGGCATTGTTTTTTTCTGCTCCGATAATACTTGTATAAACTATCTTTTTTACTCCGTTTGCTAGTGCAGCCTCTATGACGTTTTTATGTTGTTGGATTCTTTTTTTGGGTTCGTCCATTCCAGAAAGTAATATAACCGTATCAATTCCAACCAATGCTTCATCAAATTCTTGGCGATTGTTATAATCACCTTTTCTCACTTCAATGCCAAGGTGCTTTGCTTTTTCAGGTGTACGTGCTATGCCAATGACATTGTCTTTTCCTATTACTTTTATCAATTGTTTTACAATGACCGAACCTAGTTTGCCATTTGCTGAAGTTACTGCGATTTTCATAATATTAATTTTTCTTAAATGTTTGCAACTCTTTTTCAAGTGCTTCTGCCTTTGTTTTAAATGTTTCCATGGCTTTTTTAAGTTGACTTACTTTCTTTAGCACTTCTTCATCTTGAAGGGCTTGATAAGAAATCGCTCCCTTATTTTCTTTTATTCTAGACTTACCACCACAAGTTGGGCAATTCGATACTTGGCTCATTTATTTTTGTTTTTTAAAGTTAGTTAAAACCTTTTTTTAAATGGTCAATAATACCACTTTGAAATACTGTTTTTAATGTTCTTTCGGGTTTATTTTCATAACCGATTATAATAGAACTGTGTACTACCATTTTTTCAAAATCAAAAACAATGGTCAAATAATCTTTGATGCCTGTTTCATGCCAATTGATTAAATATAGATTATCACCAATTTTATGTGAACGGTAAGGAATGTCTTTGTTTCCGTTTCCTTTTCCAGGGCCAACAATCCATTCATACTTGGCTTTTCCGTTGTAAAATTCCATGTGAATTGCTTTGCCATCTTGATATTGGAAGTTTAATGAATATCCATCTAAAAGATGTTCTGTTTCTCCAAATTGAAATTTGTTTATTTCCGTTGCTTTGGTTTGCGAAAGAGCTAAAGCAACTGTTAAAAGGCTAAATAAAGTGACTAGTTTTAGTTTCATTTTTGTTGTTTTTTAATTATGGTACAAAGATGAAACAACTACAGCTTTTAGAAAAGATGAAAACAGGTATTAAAATGGTTAAAGTTGAACCATTAGTGTTTTGAGAGTGACTTTATAAACGATTTTGGGGTTAAACCTGTGTTTTTTTTGAAATATTTGGTGAAATTTGTTGGATCTTCAAAACCCAATTTGTAAGCTAATTGTGAACTGCTGGTTGCTGAATTAACCAAATCTCTTTTCTCTTGGAGAATTATAAAATCATCAATCACGTTTTTGGCGGTTTTGTTCATTAATTCCTTGCATATGCTATTCAGATGTTTATAGGTTATCGCTAGTTTCTCGGCGTAAAAATTGGCGCTTCTGCTTATGGGTAGATTTTTCTCAATAAGCGAAATGAAATTTTGATAAAGAATTACTTTAGATGAATTTGAAATGTGAAAGGTTAGATTTTGTTTTAAATGCTCTGCTTTTGATATTAAAATGGTAAATAGTGAATTGATAATGATTTTGTGATTAAAAGAATGAGAATTTTCATATTCTTTGAGAAGTAACTTGAAAAAAGTTAAAAAATCGGAATTTTGAGGAATTTGAAGAATGGGCGAGAACAACTCTGGGTTAAAAAGCCTGAATACAAAGTTGTCTGTTAAATTAGAAAAGCTATTCACAAAATATTCTTCAGTAAATAGTATGCAATAGCCTTTTAATTCTTCTGAAAACTCAAAAGCATTGATTTGATCTTTGGTAAGATAAACCAAACTATTTTGCTGAACAGGATACCAGTTAAAATCGATAAAATGTCTACCTGTGCCTTGTAAAAAAAAAATCAGAGTATAAAATTTTAACTGATGAGGTAACTCAGGGTTGTGTTCGTGTTCGTTTTTACTTTTAGCGATTTCTGCAATCGGAACAATTTCAAAACCAAAATTGTCGGTTGTTGCGGGATTATATGTGATGTATGGAATGTCTTTTGTCATAATACCCACAACGGTTAGCTATCGTTTCGTTATAATGAATAAATCAGGTGATAAGCGAAGTTAGTTTTTTCGAAATCAAGATGCAAACTATATTCACTGGGTATTATTAATTTTATTGATAGCCATATCAATATATAATTAGTAAATGTTTTGATGTTTCCTGTTTTGCGTTGTATTTTTACAGCGTTTCTCAATTACAAGGGAGCGAAAAACAAGTTTAGCATGAAAATAGTACTCTCACCGGCCAAGTCATTAGAATTCGAAACCAAGGCACCTATAACAACCTTTACACAGCCGATTTTTTTGGAACAGGCAGAAAAATTAAGTGGTGTTTTAAAAAAGAAAAGTGCCAAGCAAATTTCAAAATTGATGCATGTGTCTGATAATTTAGCGCAGTTAAATTACCAACGCAATCAAGATTGGCAGCTGCCTTTCACACCAGAAAATGCCAAACAAGCAATTTATGCCTTTAGAGGTGATGTGTTTCGTGGTTTTGACATTGACAGTTTGCCTGAAAATAAGCTAGCACAATTGCAAGACAAGCTTCGTATTATTTCTGGGCAATATGGCTTGCTGAAACCTTTAGATCTAATGCAGCCGTACCGTCTAGAAATGGGCACACGGTTAAAAGTGGGTAGAAAAGACAATCTCTATCAGTTCTGGGATGCTACCATTACCAATACGTTGAATGAAGAATTAGAAGAAGGAGAACCTTTTATTAATTTGGCGAGTACTGAATACTTTAAAGCAATCAAACCAAAACTATTAAAGGTACCCGTTGTGACGCCTATTTTTAAAGACTTAAAAAATGGGGAATATAAAATCATTATGACGTTCGCTAAGCTAGCAAGAGGCTATATGTTGCGTTATATTATAGATAATGATATCAATACTGTTGAGGGCCTAAAAGGGTTTGCTACCGAAGGTTACGGGTTTGACGCAAATATGTCAACAGCAACCGAATTGGTGTTTACGCGTTAATTCAATTCATTAACTAAAATGGGCTGTGCCCAAGCACTGGCTGTTTCACCTTCACGGTACGGATTTTTTATTTGCTGATTCGAGGTTATTTTGGCTCTTACAAACACATCATCATTTTTAAATGTATAGGTAGCTGTAGTTCCTTGAGTTCTGGAGAGCTCAACTACCGTGTCTGTATTTTTTTTGAGACCGTAAAAAACAATTTCATAAGTAGCTGCTTCTTGTGGTACAATTTCAATATGATATTCTTTTTTATTGGCAAAAGCTGTTTTTAGTTGTATACCAGAAGATGCATAAAATTTACCAACTTCCATAGCATCAATTAGCGACGCCGTTTCTAGCGTTTCACCTTCTACCATAACCCAGCCTCTACCGGCATTACTTAAATTACTAGCCTGCTCATGGTAATTGTGACTATCATCAGTGGCAATTCCAAAGAGTAGTGGTTTGCCCTGTTGTAGATACGATACATTAATTAGATCCCACATTTCTTCTGTACCCACGTGCCATTCATCTCCTTCATTGTGCACCAATGGATGTCCATTATAAACCTCAAAGAAACGCTCGCCATTTAATTGTTTTAAATCATTTGCTGAAATACCATAGCGAAAATTAGGATGGTTGATGTGTGCAAACATTGGTATATTCGTTTCTTTGCGTTGCGCATGTACCTTATCAAGTGTTTGTTGCATCACATCTACAACTGAAGTGCCTTTTATAGGGGCAATAAAGTTCTGTATGTTGGTCACATTAATGTGAATTGGTTTTTTTTCAAAAGAAGAAGTAACTTCTTCTGATTTGATAATAATAAACGCACCTTCATCTTCTAGTTTTGAGCGATATTCATCGTACGTTTTGAGCCGCACAGAAGTAGAATCTGGAGCGTCTTTTAATTCTACCCAATCTCCAAATGCTTGTTGGTATTTTTCTAAGGTATTGTTTTTGAGTTCTCGTTCTTTTAAACGAACCCAGAAATTGGTGTCAGCAGCTAAGGTGTTGTGATCAGAAATAGCTACAAACTGATAGCCATTGTCTTTATACCACTTAACAATCATTTCTGGAAAATCATCACCATCACTCCACAGAGAATGTGCATGTAAATTTCCTTTTTGCCACTGTTGGGTTGGAATTTCTGAATTACACGAAACAGTTAGTAAGGCTATTAAAAATAGTAAAGAAGTTGTTTTCATAAGTTTGGTTAGTTGTCGTTCACTTTTATCAAAGATACTAATTCATTTTAAAAGACTTTAGTCCAGGAGGTTGTACGGATCACGGGTGTTTTATAGAGCCTTAATTCATTACCAAACAAACACCGCTCCTTTACCAATATTATTATTCCTGCTCACAGGAAAAATAACAAAAGTGGTTCTTTTTCTAAAATCGCGTTTGTCAATAGTAAGAAGTGTAGTTCCTGTTAAAGCAATAATTTTTGAAGGATCATTGACATCCACTGCTTCATCTCGGTCAAATGTATAGACTAAGAACTTTACAGCTTCTTTCGCTGTGTTTTCTGGAGTAACTTTCCACGATAATTGATACTTTCTACCTTTTGTTTTAGTAAGTGCTATGTTAGATACAGGTTCAGGTATAAATGTGGTATTCTGGTTGATAGTTGGTGGTAAAGTAGGGTGTTGGTAGTAGTTCTTTTTTAAAATTTCATTAATACCAAAGGCATTTTTATGAAAACTTTTAGCACTAAAATAAGTTGACCCTTGTATAGCGGGTAGCGATCTATTAAGATCTAATTGTTTCTCTATTTCTGTTTTGTTTTGCAGATGCCAGGCGTCGTCTTTTCCAGCACCTAACCTGTACATCGCTTGTCCGATATACAAATTGGTGTTGTAATGATGTTTTGTCCACCATAATGCGAGTTTTTGATAATCAGCAAGATCAAATCCAATATGCCAATAAATTTGTGGTAAAATATAATCTAACCATCCATTTTTTAACCAAAGCAAAACATCGGCGTATAAGTCGTCGTAATTGGTTTGACCGGCATCAGTATCCGAACCGGTTGGATCATCGGCCTTGTTGCGCCAAACGCCAAAAGGGCTAATGCCAAATTGAACCCAAGGTTTTATTGACTTGATTGTATGATGCAATTCTTCAATAATACGATTTACATTGGCTCTACGCCAATCATCAATTTGATTTGGGTAAAATTCGCCACCATATTTTTCAAAGGATTCGGTATCAGGAAAAGCTTCGTTTTCAATTTTATAAGGATAAAAATAATCATCAAAATGAATGGCGTCTACGTCGTAATTTTGAACAATATCTGCAACTACCTTATTGGTGTATGCTCTAACTTCAGGAACGCCAGGATTGAAATACGTAGTGTTGCCATAATTTAAAAACCATTCCGGCTTTTCTTTAATAAGAGCCAAAGGTTTTGTGGTGGTTTCCTTATAGTTAATTAATACGCGGTACGGATTTAACCACGCATGAAATTCCATTCCCCGTTTGTGGGTTTCGGCTATTGCAAAAGCTAAAGGGTCGTAATAGGGGGTGGGCGGACTATTAACGCTATCAGTTAAATACGAAGACCAAGGTTCATAATTAGAATTGTAAAAGGCATCTGCCGCCGGACGGATTTGAAAAATGACAGCATTAAAATTTAAATCATTGAAAGTGTCTAACAATTTGATTAGTTCGGCCTTTTGTGTGGCGGGATTTTGATTTTTTTTACTGGGCCAATCAATATTATTGACGGTAGCTACCCAAGCACCTCTAAATTCATGTTTTATGTGCTGACCAAAAATAAATTGGGAAGTAAACAAATAAAATAATACGATGTAAAAGTTAGTTTTACCCATGTTTTTAAATGAATTTATTCTGATTTCAGTATTAAAACTAAAATATACCAACAAGGTTAATTTGTGCCTTGAAAGATTTTATCAGTGCCAAATTACCATTTTAGCAATCGGATAAGCCAACGGTAACGGCTAAGCCACCCTCTGAAGTTTCTTTATAGTTGGTATGCATATCTTTAGCCGTTTTCCACATAGTATCTATGACTTTGTCTAACGGAACTTTTACATTTTTAGGATCGGTTTCTAATGCCAATTCAGCGGCGTTGATAGCTTTGATGGCTCCCATTGAATTTCGTTCTATACAAGGTATTTGGACCAAACCACCAATAGGATCACAAGTCAAACCTAAATGATGTTCCATTGCTATTTCAGCAGCGACACTCACTTGTTCTGGAGTGCCACCAAGTAATTCACAGAGTGCTGCCGCTGCCATTGCTGACGATACACCAATTTCTGCTTGGCATCCACCCATGGCTGCTGAAATAGTAGCTCCTTTTTTAAAGAGACTTCCTATTTCACCTGCAACTAGTAAAAATTGTTTTATTTCTTTAAATCCGGCATCGTGATTTTCAATTACTAAATAATACATTAAAACAGCAGGAATCACGCCGGCACTACCATTTGTTGGGGCTGTAACAACTCTGCCTAATGAAGCGTTTACTTCATTTACACTGAGTGCGAAACAACTTACCCATTTCAATATTTGTCGAAATTTCACTTCCGTTTTCCGGATGGTTTGTAACCACTCTTCAGGTGAATCATAAGGATTGTCTCCGATTAATTTTTTATGAATGTCAAATGCTCTTCGGCGGACATTTAAACCACCAGGTAAACTACCCTCGGCATGACAACCAATAAACATACATTCAAGCATGGTATTCCAAATGCGTTGTATTTCAAAATCAATTGCTTCTGGAGTTCGTAGTGATTTTTCGTTTTCTAAAACTACTTCAGATATGGATTTATTTAAATCATTGCAATAGGCCAATAATTCCGTTCCTTTTTGAATGGGATATGGAAACGTATTAAAAATAGCAATGTTCTTCTTTGCATTTTTTCGTTCTTCTTTTACCACAAATCCACCACCTATAGAATAATAGGTTGCTTTTATTTTCTTTGAACCGATAGAGGCTGTAAAAGTCATTCCATTTGCATGGAAAGGAAGAAATTTTCTATTAAAAGTAATAGTTACTTTAGGGTCAAAAGGAATCGATATTTCATTATTGAATATGAGTTTTTTATCCGTTTGAATTTGAGTAATTGTGGCACTAATAGATTCAATAGGTACCGTCTCGGGGTCGGCACCAGACAAACCAAGCATAACGGCATAATCAGTAGCATGGCCTTTTCCCGTTAAAGACAAGGAACCATACAAATCAACCTGAATTTTTTCTACATTGGCAAAAATAGTTTTGGTCTTGAGTTCTGCAATCCATCGTTCTGCAGCGCGCCATGGGCCCAAAGTGTGTGAGCTAGAAGGCCCAACACCAATTTTTAACATATCAAAAATACTGATGCTTTCCATTAAGTATAAAATTTCAGCTAATGTAATTAATCATTACTATATGTGTGCATGTTGAATTGTAATTTTTATTGAAAATAAGTAAGTTCTTATTCTTTTATTTCGGGATACATTTTTTGTAGCTCGGTTTCTTTCATAGAAATCATATTGACATCTAAAGTAATAGGAGTTAATGGGGCATCCAAAGAATCACGTTTTACATTTACTATAGTATCAATAATATCCATGCCTTTAATTACTTTACCGAATACGGTATAATCACCGTCCAATCGGTGCAACCCTTCCTTGTTTTGAACAATATAAAACTGACATCTTGCTGATAGTTTTTCTGGGTTGCCATCTCTTCCTGCTCCCAAAGCACCATAATCATGAAGTAAGTCCTTATTAAATTCAGGTTCTAACAAGTATTTAGGGTCATTAAAACCTTCAGGTGTATCTGGGCAACCACCTTGTGCTACGAAATTAGGAATGACTCTATTAAAGGTTAATGAATCCCAATATCCTTCATTGGCAAGTTCAATAAAGCTAGCTTTGTGCTTTGGTGTTTCGTCAGATAGCCATACTAGAATTTCTCCTTTCGGAGTTATAATCTGCCCGATATCATAGGTCTTTTCTTTTGTACAAGAAGCGCATGTGATAAGAAAGACAATGAAAAGAACTGTCAAGAATTGGTTGGGAAACGAGTTCATTGCAATTGGTTTAAAATTGAGTTTTACGAAATTAGCCGAAATTAAATTATGAATCAAATTTTTTGCCGCATTAGATGGTAAGTAGTGTCTTTGTTTAAATCAATCGAGCCTATATGAATGGCTTTTTTCTGCCACTCTGTCATTATTTTTTAAGCTTTTCTGTCAAAATATAGAAAAACAAGCAATGGCATAATGATTGACTATTACAAACCGAATTAGTATTTAAAAATCAAAAAAATAAATAAAATTATATTATGAGTAAAATAATAGGAATAGATTTAGGAACAACCAACTCATGTGTTTCTGTAATGGAAGGTAATGAACCAGTTGTTATCCCAAATGCTGAAGGAAAAAGAACAACGCCTTCTATTGTAGCTTTTGTTGAAGGTGGTGAGCGTAAGGTTGGTGACCCTGCAAAACGTCAGGCAGTAACTAATCCTACTAAAACGGTATATTCTATTAAACGTTTTATGGGTAACAAGTATTCTGAATGTAAAAAAGAAGCGGAACGTGTACCTTATAAAGTGGTGAAAGGAGATAATGATACACCAAGAGTTGATATAGATGGTAGATTGTATACACCTCAAGAAATTTCTGCAATGGTGTTGCAAAAAATGAAAAAAACTGCTGAAGATTATTTAGGACATGACGTAACGGAAGCTGTCGTTACAGTTCCTGCATATTTTAATGATGCACAACGTCAAGCAACTAAAGAAGCTGGTGAAATTGCAGGGTTAAAAGTTAGTAGAATTATTAACGAACCAACAGCAGCGGCATTAGCATACGGTTTAGATAAAACAGGTGCTGATAAAAAAATTGCTGTATACGATTTAGGTGGAGGTACTTTTGACATCTCTATTTTAGAAATAGGAGATGGTGTATTTGAAGTATTATCTACAAATGGAGATACACACTTAGGTGGTGACGATTTTGACCAAGTAATTATAGATTGGTTAGCTGATGAATTTAATAAAGAAGAAAATATGGATCTTCGTAAAGATCCTATGGCTTTACAACGTTTGAAGGAAGCTGCTGAAAAAGCGAAAATTGAATTATCATCTAGTACACAGACTGAAATAAATTTACCATATGTAACTGCTACTGCTAGTGGACCAAAACACTTGGTGAAAACATTAACGAGAGCTAGTTTTGAAAAATTGGCTGATAGTTTAGTAAAAAGATCTATGGATCCTGTGGCTAAAGCATTAAAAGATGCAGATCTTAAAACATCTGATATTGATGAGGTAATTTTAGTAGGTGGATCAACACGTATGCCTAGAATTCAAGAAGAAGTGAAAAAATTCTTCGGTAAGGAACCACATAAAGGGGTGAATCCTGATGAAGTTGTGGCTGTAGGTGCTGCCATTCAAGGTGGTGTATTGACTGGTGATGTGAAAGATGTATTGTTATTAGATGTAACTCCGTTATCATTAGGTATTGAAACGATGGGTAATGTAATGACAAAATTGATTGAGTCAAATACTACGATTCCAACAAAAAAATCACAAGTATTCTCAACAGCTGCTGACAATCAGCCATCTGTAGAAATTCATGTGTTGCAAGGTGACCGTGCGATGGCTGCTGATAATAAAACAATTGGTCGTTTTCACTTAGATGGAATTCCACCAGCACAAAGAGGAGTACCTCAAATTGAAGTAACTTTTGATATTGATGCTAATGGTATTATCAATGTTTCAGCGAAAGATAAAGGAACAGGTAAAGAGCATAATATTCGTATTGAAGCCTCTTCTGGTTTGACTGATGAGGAAATCCAAAAAATGAAAGCTGATGCGGAAGCAAATGCCGAATCGGATAAAAAATTGAAAGAAACAGCTGACAAAATCAATGGAGCTGACGGAATGATTTTTCAAACAGAGAAGCAATTGAAAGAGTTTGGTGATAAATTATCTGCGGATAAAAAGGAGCCAATCGAAGCAGCATTAGAAGAGTTGAAAAAAGCACATGAATCTAAAGACTTAGTGCAAATTGATGCGGCTATGGAGAAGATAAATGAAGCTTGGAAAGTAGCCTCTGAAGAAATGTACAAAGCAGAACAAGAAGCACAAACTAATGGTGCTGCTGGAGGCGCAGATGCTGGTGCGCAAGGAAGTGCTACAGAAGCAGATGATGTACAAGATGTAGACTTCGAAGAAGTAAAAGAAGAGTAACGGTAATAAAAGACCGTATTCATATAAACCCGCTCATTGAGCGGGTTTTTTATTTTCTAAAAAACAATTGAGTATAATAATAACTGCCTTGACTATTTTTAATAGCCGTGATACCAATATGCGTAAAATCACCTTCAATATTGGCTTTATGACCAGAGCTATTTATCCAACCATCCATAACACTTTCTGCTGTGGGATATCCCGATGCTACATTTTCACCAGCACTTTTTGCATTTACGTTTTGCTGTAATTCTTGAAATCGCTGATTAAAGTTGTCGTGACTTATTTGGTTTTTGGAAATCATATAATTGGTGTGGTCAGTAGCCAATTGATCCGCAAAATCATTTCTAGCTAAGCTTGATTTACCAACACTTTTCCGATGACTATTGACCAATTTTAGAATTTCTTGGGTTATTGAAGCCTCATTGACAATTGCAGAACCAGCATCGTCCGTTATAATTTCGCTAGGATCCTGAGAACAAGAGTATATTAAAAATAAGAAGGGGAGTGTCCAGAATTTTATCTTTCTACTCATAATTTTAAGTTGTATACCATCTATAACTAGTTGTTAGCTACTTTTAGTATGATTCTCTTAATAAAATGTTTAAAACTATGATTTGCAATTGGCTGGAAAACACCTTATAAAAAGTACTTTAGTGATTGAGAATTTTAGTCAATGGAAAAAACAAAACCGGAATGGTTACAGGCGTTAGAGGCGCAATCTTGGCAAGCAGAGCTAATCGCTTCTGGTTTGGCAATATACGGATCACTTTCAATGGGTGTTTATATTGATAGCCTTACCGAATGGGCAGTATTACGTTTTGATGATCGTATTTTGAACATCTTGTATTTTTTATTTATTTATGTATATGCTGCACATGCCGTTCTAGTAATTAGTTTTATTTCACATTTGGCATTGCGTATTTTATGGGCAGGTATTTTAGGACTTAGTTCGGTATACCCTGGTGGGATTAATTTGGATACCAAAGCTTATGCACCTCATTTTAAAGAAAAATTGAAAAGGGAATTCCCTGATCTTTCTGCATATTCATTAGAACTCGACAAGCAATGCAGTATGATATTTTCAGTATTGTGCGCCATGATTATCGTTTTGGCATGTACCTCATTATGGATTTTAGCGTATTTAATTTTGAGCGGTTTACTACTTTTAGTTTTACCAGTAGCCATCGTTAATTATATAGGTTTTGGTTTTATAGCCGTTATTTTAGTATCGGCTATTTTTGCAGGATTGTTTGTGCAAGGCAAGTATAAAGAAAGTGCGTTTGCCAAAAAGTATGCGTATAAAATGAATCAAAAATGGAGTAGGATAATGTACTTTTTTGGTTACAGAGCCTTTAGCTATATTTCACAAACCATCAGAACCAATGTAACCTCTAAGTTGTTTTTTGTAGGAATGATGGTCATTTTGATTCTCAGCATGTTACTATCCATGCCGCGATTTGAAAAAATTATTCCCTATTACAAAGCGTCTAGTTTTGTACAGATGAACGGACATGAATCGTATGTGGTTTCTAGAAATTACCTAGATAAATTGGAAAATAAACGAATTTTAGACCCCGTAATTCAAAGTGAAATTATTCGAGATCATTTTATTAAATTATACATTCCTATCTATAAACGCGAAGAATTGACCATGACCACCAATTGTGGTACATTTGATTGGAATAATGACCTGTCAACAGCCGAAAATAGAAGATTAAGAGATCAATTTAAAGTAGCATGTGCATCGCAATATTATCAACTTGCTTTGGATGGAAAAGAACCATATGATGTCAATTATCAATACCGACGAAAATTGTACAATAATAAGGAAGGATTTGAAATTTTTATAGCAATTGACTCCTTACAAACAGGAATGCATACCTTGCAGATAAAGAGCAACTATACGAGTAAAGACAGTATTCATTTTCAAAGAAATATCCCATTTTATAAAACAGTAAACTAATTATATTAACTACAAAAACATCATGAAAAGACCATCTTATTTTATCTGTATTGTGCTTTTACTATGTATGCTCATAAGTTGTGGGCAGGATAAAGAAATAAAAATTAATGAAAAATTGTTATTAGAGAATCTACAACAATTATCCAGTGATGAATTTGAAGGACGTGGCTTTTCAAAAGAAGGTAATTATAAAGCACAACAATTAATGGCGAATCAATTTAAAGCACTGGGATTAGCGTCTGTGTTAGATTCAGGTTATATTCAACAGTTTCCATATACTTTTAAAGGAAAGCGAAGACAACGTATGTTTCCTATAGACAGTTTAGGGAAGGATGCTGAAAACGTACCCGATACTACAGTTGTTGGAGGCAATGTGTTGGCAATGGTTAAGGGTAAAACAGACAAGGTAATAGTTGTTACTGGACACTTAGATCATTTAGGTATTAGAAATGGTGAAATATATAATGGCGCTGATGATGATGCTTCAGGAACTGCAGCTTTAGTTGCGATCGCTGCGTATTTCAAAACCAAAGCTCCTAAGCATACCTTGGTGTTTGCAGCAGTAGATGCGGAAGAAATAGGCTCGTTGGGTGCGGATTATTTGGTAAATAATTTTCCGTTGGATATTCAAAAAGTGGTGTTGAATGTGAATATGGATATGATCGCCCACAATGATTCATTGCAATTGTATGCATCGGGTTTGTATCATTATCCGCAATTGAAAAAACCAATGGAAAACATTAATTCACCCATTTCATTACTGTTTGGACATGATGACCCTGATAATAAAGACTTGGATGATTGGACATTTTCTTCTGACCATAGAATTTTTCACAAATTAAAAATACCGTTTATATACTTTGGTGTAGAAGATCATAAAGACTATCATAAAGCCACCGACACGTTCGAAAATATAAATCAAGAATTTTATATTGAAGCAGTGAAATTAATCATTCAGGTTATCGAAAACTATGATAACACGGTAAAGGATTAATCTAATAAAAAGACAAAGTATAGGAGTTAAAATTTTCATTTAAATTCCTATAAAATGCTTTTACAGTTTGTATCCCCAAATAGCATGGAAAGGAAAGAGAAAGAACCTGGAGCTAAAAAAATAAAACAGCCTTGGTCTACGAAAGCTGCTATGGAGCAGGTGTATGCTATGAAATTGTGGGGCGATAATGAATCTTGCTTTTATTCAGGTGAAGGGTCGCATAATCCTGAGATTGTGAACCCATATATTGCCATGTTATCATCATTTTTAACATCATTTATAAGCCCTCTTGTGGTTTGTGACTTGGGGTGTGGTGATTTTAACATAGGAAAAGAATTGGTAAAATATACGGAGAAGTACGTTGCTGTAGATATCGTATCAGACCTTATCGCGTATAATAAAGCAAATTTTAAAGAAGAAAATCTAGAATTCCATTGTTTGGATATTGCAGTTGATGATTTGCCTTCTGGAGATTGTGCTTTGCTGAGACAAGTGTTACAGCATTTATCAAATACTGAAATACAAAAAATAGCGAGAAAATTAACAGTTTTTAAATATGTTGTTTTAACAGAGCATTTGCCTATGGGAGATTTTACACCCAATAAAGAGCTTATTTCTGGTCAAGGAATACGACTAAAAAAACAAAGTGGCATTAATTTGTTAGACCCTCCATTTAATTTTAAGGTAAAAGAGGAAAAACAAATAGCATCTGTTATTTTAAAAGGTGGTAAAGGGCGTATAGTAACTACAATTTATAAAACCTTTTAAATAAGATGTAAGCTGTTGCTCTGAATTGCATTAAAGTGTTTTAAACGTATTTGAGTGCTTTAATCGGTTAATGAATCTCCAATGCTTTGCTATAATTGGTGGTGGCTTTTTTTAAAGTTTCAGATAGCGATTTTAACCAGATGAGCTGATTTGATATTAAATACGCTTCCTGTAAGTGATGTAAGGTGTCGGTATTAATTTGTGTTTTACCTTTTTGGATGTTTTCATCTCTTTCATTAGATAGATCATGAAAGGTTTTTAGTAACATTTCTTGAGCATCTTCAATCGTTTCCGTATTTGTTTGTTGATCAGGAGACACTCCTTCTAGTTGGTCACAAGACATTTGTAATGTGTGGGCGATTTTTAATATCATAACATCAAACTCTTTTGATACCGGTGTGGTTTTATGATTAATGATAAAACTACCAATGGATGCTATAGCCGAAACAATAGTTTGATTTAAGGTGACTAGATTGTAAATTAACTGAAATTCCTTTTGTTTTGATTTAGGATCTTGTGTTAACCGTTGAAATGCAGCATTTAAATTACTTATGGCTAAAAAAACTTCCTTTCTTGCTACTTTATAAGCTAGTTGGTTTTGTTCTTTATTGTGATATAAGTCTTTTGTAGCGAGTATATAGCTTTTGTTTTTTTTGAGGGTGTTTAATAGTACATCTTTTAAACTGTTGACTTCCCAACTGGGCCATAAAATGTAATTAGCAACTATTGCTATAGTTGCTCCTATAATAGTATCTATAACGCGGTATTGGATGACCTGAAAGGCATTGGGGTTGATTAATGAATACACAAAAATGATGTTGATGGTAATTAACGCGGCTGCAGATTTATAGTTTTGTTGAATTAATGCAAATGCTAGGGTTAAGGATATAATGGCTAATACCGCATACACGATAAGGTTTTGAGTTATGAGCACTATGCCAATAGCTATGGCGGCACCTATCAGTGTTCCTATAATACGGTCTTTAGAACGCTCTTTAGTTAAACCGTAATTTGGTCTCATAATTACAATGATGGTTAAGAGAATCCAATAGGTGTTATGAATGTCTAAAATGGTGCCTAATACAAAGGCAAATACCATGGCTACTGTAAATCGCAGTGCATGCCTAAACAGGTTTGAATTGAAGCTAAAACTTTGGATGATTACATTTAAGCGGTATTCTTGCAAGGTTAAAAACTGACTCGCATCCTGACGTTTTAGGGATACTTTTGAAGCTTCTTTTACATTCGCCATCACACGTCTAATGGCTCTAATTTCTTCTAGTAGTAATTCTTGATAGTCGTATAGATTTTTTAAAACCAAGGCGCCTTCACGCGCTTTTGGAAGCTTTACGTCTTCAACATAAGCTGAAATGGCCTTGTTAGCTTTTGATAAAGCTTTTAGTAAGGTGTTTTGGTTTGGGAGTTTCTCATTTTGAATGAGTAACTCCGAAAGTTTCATTAGGTGGTTGCCTAAAATTTTATTTAGATTTTTAGAGGCTTTTAGGTATTGTTTTTTATCACTAAATAACCGATCTATTTCATGGTAGTCGAGGTGTTTTGCTTCTATAAGTTCAAATATATTGACCGATGAAATAAAAATTAATAATTGTTTTTCATCATAATGCGAACGCCCTGATCGTTTTCGACCTGCAAACAGGATTTCTCTTAAGGTTTCATGTTTTTCATTAATTTGTGTTTGTAACATGAATGTTCGCTGCATGAGCGCTTCCCGTTCGTCTTTTTTAGTTAATAGTCTAGCTCTTAATTTTAAATATTCGCCAATGAGCAGTAGCGTGTCTGATAGCAGTTGGTTTTCGTCCTTTCTTGGCGCCAATTTCCGAAAGGTGAAGGATACTAATAAGTACCAAAACCCACCAATACCCATAAGCCCTATATGCACTAAAATATCTTGAACGGTTTCTTTATGAATAGCAAACGCAAGCACCATTGCCAACAAGCCAGAAAATGACACTAATGACGCTCTAAAGCCGTATACGGAAATAAGTGAAATTAGAAACGAAATTATAGCTATCGCAAGGAGTAAAAGTAGCAAGTAAGGTTTTAAAAAGAGAATAATGGCAGTAATGAGCATGGTTAAACCAATACTAATTAAAATGGCATTGACTTTTCGTTTTAAGCTACCAGGGATATCGCCAGGTGCATTTAAAAATGCACCTACAATTAATGCCGGCGCGAACTGTGAATAGCCTAAAAAAGAGAGTATAACCAAAGGCGTCACAACTGCAAACGTGAGTCTAATGCCTCTGTAAAAGTTGGAGCCTTTTAAAAATAACTCGATGTTTTTTAGGTGCTTCTTCAACATAAAATTTCTAGTTGACAAAGATACCCTAATTAAGGGATAGTCCTTTTTTTTTCTAAACGAATAGTCACCTTATATTCCGTTTGTTGAAAGTATCGAATTATTGATTACTAGCGTGCTCTAAATGACTACAAAAATCATTATTTGATGATAGTTCAATAGATTGTTGTTTGGTTACATGTGCAGGTAATTTGTTTAGGTATGGTTTGTCACGTTGGCATTAAGCTAACAAAAAGAGAAAACACTTGGGAAATTTGAAAAAATTATTGTGCTACACTATAGCCACTATTAATTATACACATGGTTGTACATACTTAATTTATCCATTACTAACATTAAATAGATATCCAACGAATGCCGTCAAGCCCATGGCGACAGTTCCCCAGAATGTAATTCGGATAATAGCTTTGCCAATACTTGAACCGCCAGCTCTAGCTGCTAAAGCTCCTAAAAGGATTAAAAAAAATAGAGCAAAACCATAAAGTGCATATTCCATATGCTTTAAAGGAATAAAGAGCGTTACTAAAAAAGGAAGTAATCCGCCAACCGTAAATGCCGAACCAGAGGCGAATGCCGCCTGGATAGGTTTGGCTTGATTAATTTCATTAATTCCCAATTCATCTCTAATATGTGCTCCCAAAACATCGTGTTCGGTTAATTCTTTAGCTACTGTTAAAGCAGTTTCTTTTTTTAACCCTCTTTTCTCATAAATTTCTGCTAGTCTTTGTAATTCGATTTCGGGCATTTCATTAAGTTCCTTCTTTTCACGTTCGATATCGGCTTTTTCGACATCTGTTTGTGAACTTACTGAAACGTACTCTCCAGCTGCCATTGATAAAGCACCAGCAACTAGTCCTGCTAACGTTGCCAAAATAACTGGTTCTCGCATATCACTAGCTGCAGCTACTCCAATAGCAATACTAGCGGTAGATAAAATTCCATCATTAGCTCCAAGAACTGCAGCTCTCAACCAATTACTTCTATGTATGTAATGATTTTCTAAATAATTATCTAATTCATCTGTTTCTTTAGCCATTTATTTTGTTTGTTGCGACGGTCCACGTTGTTGCGCTTTCGTTATTTTACGTTAAATTCTAGATTAATAAGTGCTTTTATATTGCATTTTTCAGATACTTTCCAGTTTTGTTTTTCTCCATTAAGTTGTAACGTATTTTTCAAAAGAATTTATAACATGCTATGTTTAAGGTAGAATAGCTGCTTATGTCCAATCAAATATATGGATTTGTTACTAAAACTTAAGTTAAAAACACCTGTCTCTTGATTTTGTAATTCTATAGTATTGCCAATTTAAGACTAATTTAGTTACTTAGTTAAGTTTCTACTTGGTAGTTGCCTTCACATTAATTAAATTACACTAAAATAAAACTACCTACTAACTAACTGATTTTATTATGTATAAAGCTCGCCTATCTATCGCATTAGTAATCATGGTTACTTATTTTTTTCAAACCTCTACTGTTTTTGCGCAATCACAAAACACAGAAACCCTTGCTAAAGTAGTTTCAGGACTTAAACTTCGTGGCATAGGCCCATCTGTTATGGGTGGACGTATTGCTGATATTGCGGTGAGCCCTACTCATAAAAGTACTTGGTATGTTGCGGTGGGGTCTGGAGGTTTATGGAAAACTACGAATAGAGGTACTACTTGGGAGCCTATTTTCGACACTCAAAAATCATATTCTATAGGTACAGTCACCATAGATCCTAATAATACTGAAGTCATTTGGGTAGGCACAGGAGAAAATGTTAGTGGTCGCCACGTTGCATGGGGAGATGGTATCTATAAAAGTGTGGATGGCGGAAAGACATGGAATCAAATGGGGCTTGAAAAATCGGAGCATATTGGAAAAATATTAGTAGACCCGAGAAATAGTGATGTTGTATTCGCTGCAGCGGAAGGGCCATTGTGGTCTTCAGGTGGCGAACGAGGGGTTTATAAAACAATCGATGGGGGAAAAACTTGGAACTCAGTGCTGGGAATCGATAAAAATACGGGTGTTACTGATTTGGAATTTGATCCGTCGAATCCTGATGTTATATATGCTGCGGCCTACCAACGTCGCAGACATACATGGTCGCTACTAGCGGGTGGACCGAACTCAGGAATTTATAAATCTATAAACAACGGTACATCATGGCGCCAACTAAAAACAGGACTACCAACTGGTGATATTGGAAAAATTGGACTTGCTGTAACGCCAGCAAATGCTGATCGGGTATACGCTACTATAGAGGCAAGTGATGCGGAAAAAGGGTTTTATATTTCTAGTGATAAAGGAGAAAGCTGGGGCAAAGGAAATTCTTATATCTCTGGAGGAACAGGTCCCCACTACTATCAAGAAATTGAAGCCTCACCAGAAAATCAAGATTTGGTGTATCAAATGGATGTTTTTCTTCATGTCACACGTGATGGAGGTAAGAACTTTAATTATTTAGGTACAGGTAGAGAGAAACACAGCGACAATCATGCCCTTTGGATTGATCCAGAAGATGGTAAGCATTTAATTGCTGGAACAGATGGTGGATTGTATGAAACGTATGATGAAGGTACCACTTGGCGGCATTTTTCTAATTTGCCAATTTCTCAATTTTATAAGCTCGGGCTTGATAATGCAGAACCCTTTTATAATATTGTTGGGGGCGCACAAGATTTGGGTTCTTTAATAGGACCTTCACGAACAATGAATACTGAAGGGATTCGCAATCAAGATTGGTATGTGCCTCTTGGAGGAGATGGCTATGATTCTGCCTTTGATCCTGAAGATCCCAATATTGTATATATTGAATACCAAGAGGGGATATTACAACGTCTTGATAGACGTAGTGAAGAAGTCATAGGAATCCAGCCACAACCTGCTCCCAACGACCCACCTGAGCGTTGGAACTGGGATAGTCCGATTCAAATTAGTCCGCATAATAATAAACGTATTTATTTTGGATCACAACGTGTTTGGAAAAGTGATAACCAAGGAAATTCATGGACGCCTATCAGCAAGGATCTAACAACCAATACCAATCGCTATGAACTTGAAACGATAGACAATCGTGTGTGGAGTGTTGACGCACTTTACGATACTGGAGCGATGTCAAAATATGCAACGCTTACTTCTCTATCAGAATCTCCAATAACTGAAGGCTTGTTATATACGGGTTCGGATGATGGTTTAATTCATGTAAGTGAAGATGGTGGTCAAAATTGGAGAAAGAGTGTGTTACCAAAAGTGCCATTGCGTTCTTTTATTAACGACGTAGAAGCTTCAAGTCACGATACAAATACCGTTTTTGCGATTGCAGATGCACATAAAATGGGAGATTACAGCACCTATCTTTTTATGAGTTCTGATCGTGGGCGCACGTATAAATCGATAGCTGGAGATCTGCCGAGCAATACAATTGTTTGGGTCTTAAAGCAAGATCATATTGATAGCAACTTATTGTTTATTGGTACAGAATATGGAATTTATTTTTCGCCAAATAAAGGCGTCAACTGGATTAAGCTGGATGCTGGAGTTCCTACAATTGCCTTTCGTGATTTGGAATTGCATCAAAGAGATACTGATTTAGTAGGCGCAACTTTTGGACGGGGTTTCTATGTGCTTGATGATTATTCGGCGTTAAGAACAATTAGTAGTGCCATAAAAGAAAAAAACAATACATTATTTACAGTTAGAGATGCTTGGTGGTATGTACCAAATGCACCTATGCAAGCTAAAGGGATGCCGAGTCAAGGCAGTGCGAATTTTACAGCTGAAAACCCGCCTTTTGGAGCAGTATTCACCTACTATCTTAACGAAATACCTGAGACTTCAAAAGCAGTGCGTACGAACGCTGAAAAAGCATTAAATAAAAAACAAGTGAGTATTCCGTTTCCGGGATGGGAGCGTTTGCAAGAAGAATTAAATGAAGAAGAGCCACAAGTGTTGTTATTGGTGAGTGATGAAGAAGGCAATCCGATACGATGGATTAAAGGTTCAGCTAAAAAAGGATTGCACCGTTCAAATTGGGATTTAAAACGATCGCCTCCTAATCCTATTAATTTGACACAGCCCGCATTTAAGCCTCCTTGGGCTGGTGACGCCGAAGGGCCACTTGTAGCTCCTGGAAATTATAACGTCGTACTTTATGTGGTTCATAATGGAATATTAAAGGCACAAGGAGCTCCTCAAAAATTTACAGTTAAACCTGTTCCAACTACAACACCCGATGCTAATTTTGAAGCAATCGCTGAATTTCAAGAAAATACCAGTGAGCTATCGCGACAGGTTTCAAGTGCTGGCAGAAAACTGGGAGAAGCAGCTAATCGTTTAAAATACATGAAGGCAGCCATTCTGGAAACCCCTAAGGCAACGCCACAAGTTTTTGCAAGTTTGGGTGAATTGGAACAAAAATTATCAGAATTACAGATGCGTTTGTATGGAGATCCCATTCGTCAACGGTTAAATGAAAACTCCGCTCCTTCCATACAGTCAAGGCTTGGAGAAGCTATGTTTGGACATTGGGGAACAAGACAAAATCCAACCGAAACCCATAAACGAAATATTGAAATTGCTCAATCTGATTTTAATAGATTCAAAGGAGATTTATCTTCCTATTTTAAAACGCTAGAAACATACGAAGCAACATTGGAGGCCTTGGGAGCACCTTATACGCCTGGGAGAAAGTTTGATTAGGTTATTTAGGTTGGTATTAATAACGCACAACGGTTCGGATATAGTTCTGTTGCGAGCGAAAATCAATAAAATTTTCTGTAATAGGAAGCACGACAAGTAAATTTACAGGATCTTTTGGATTAGGCATTAAGCCCAGAAATGGATTATTAATATTGTAGCCAAGGAGATTTTTATGGAAAGACTAATTTTACACTTAATTAAACCATACTGCATATCTTTGTCTTCTTAATTCTAGCGCGAGCTTTTCTTCCATTTTTAATGCTTCTGATCTTGTTGGTAATGGATTAATATGGTTGTAAAGACTGGGTCTTAAATACATGCCGTACTTCTGTACTATGTTTGAAGAAAGCTTATAACCTTTCTTTGGGAGTTTTACTCGTCATTCCAACATATAAGCATTGTAAAACACCATTAAATTGGGGATTTGCTAGCCTAAACTTCGAATTTTCAGAAAATACGCGCCTCGATAGTTCTATGACATATACGCTGTATTGGACTTTAGACATTAGTTATGCGAATTATTCTAACCTGTTTTTTAAAATTTTTATTTCCGCAATTTCCGATAGGGAATTTCCCTAGCAATTAATTATATACGGCGTTCTATACAGTTATTTATTTTTAAGTGTCGGAATTAGTCTGTCTTGCAAAACTCTCCAAGTTGACTTTTGGGGCTCGTCATTAATGTTCCAGCCATTAAAGACGATTATTAAATTGTATTTAGGTGCCATCATTAAATACTGTCCTCCATATCCGTTAGCTCCATAAACACTGGTTTTACCATTATCTGTATATTCAGGAATCCACCATTGATAGCCATATCCCATATCCTTTCGCCATTCAGGTTTTACGTCTTTGACTAAAGGGCTAGTGGATGTTGTGACCCAACTTTCAGACACAATTTGGTTGTTATTCCATTTTCCTTTATTCAGAAACAATGAACCAATTTTAGCCAAGTCTTCCGCCTTAAGGTATAAACCTCCCTCTGTATCAATTTCTCCATCAGGAGTTTCTTTCCAATAGTACTCTGTGATTCCAAGTGGCTCAAATAATTTTTCTTCAGCCCAATCATCAATTCGTTTGCCTGTAATAGTTCTAATGATTTTACCCAAAAGAACAGTTCCGCCACCATTATACACGAATCTTGTCCCTGGTATGGTATCCATCGGTTTGCTCAAAACATAGTCTATCCAGTTGTCACTTGATTCCAGCCTAAAACAGTCATTAGTAGTGTCATTATGGTCAGTCTCTTCATTCCATTGTAATCCACTTCTCATAGTCAATAAATCTTCAATAGATATATTTTGTTTTCTTTTATCCTGAAAGTCAATGTCATAACCATTTAACAAAGGTATTGCCTCGTTGACAACAGTATAATCCGCATTCAAATCCAACGCAATACCAAACAAGATTGAAGTAATACTTTTGGTGACAGACTGTAGGGTGTGCAATTCACTTTGCTTGTAGTATGGATGCCAATCTGTACTATTAAAGTTGTATTGATGATTGGTTGTGTCATATTTTTGAACAATAGTTTCATAGTTCTGCTCATATTTAAAATCGGCCAATAACTCATCATTTTGTATGACCATAAAACGGTCAATTAGTCCATATTCTCCATTATTTATTTCTGAATTGATAGAATCAATTACGGCTAAAAGGACATTTTGAGAAGTTGCCTTTATTGTGTTTTTATTGGACTCTTTATTCTTATTTTTTGTGTTACAACTAACAACCGAAACTATAATTAAAATTGAAAATGTGAGCGTTTTAATTTTATTCATTCGTATTCTCATAATTTTTGCTTTAATTGGATATAACGGTTGTGAATTATTTGGTTACTTGTTTCAGCAACTAATTTAGCAAATTCAAATCGAATAGAAAATCCGAGAGAATTTTCGTAAGTAAGTACTAACAATTAATTATACACGATATTTCTTGTCGTTATTTATTTTTAAATAACAATATCTTTCTCCAAATCTTCCATTATTAAGCGCCTTTTATTGTAGTGCTTATGGTCATATTTGTGACTTATTAACAAGCATAAATGATGATTAAAAGAGTCTGTTAAATTTGAAAGTCAACATAAAATAAAGCATTCCTATTGTAGCCAATAAATGAATTCCAAAGCCTATATAATTGATTATTTTTACATAGGTTTTATTATAAAAGCCTATGATGGAGTAGAGGGCGAATATCAAAATACAAGCTTCCAAACCTATTACAAAGAATTCTCTAAATTCTAAGTTGTGTTCTTTTATATTATGACTATTGATAGCCCAAAAGATAAATATACCTATCACAATAACCGCATTTAAACAGGAAATTAACAAAGTTGTTTTTTGCATTTTATACCCGATGATAATCGTTGCTAAATGACAAATAATGATAACAATCAGTGCTGTGCTTACATTTATATCAGTCATAATTATTCGTTGGTATTTTTTTATTGTGGGTAATGGTTGGTATAAGGTTAGTTGCTTGGCTTAATATCTAACTTAGTAAAAATGAACCAAACGAGAGGACAATACTGCGAATTTTCCGAGTAGGCGAGAACCTAGTGATTATTTCTTGACGTTGTTAATCTGTTGACATTGGACTAAATTTATTTAATGAAGGCTGATTACCTTTGTGATTAACCATTTTCCATTCTCATTTTTCCAAACCAAAATAAATTTACTTGCTTTTGACTCCGTATTTGGTTCTTTATTATTGTAAAATTTGTGATACCCAATTTCAATTGCGCCATAATTTTTTATTGGATAAACTTCAATGCTACCTTCAAGCAAAGTTCTTGTCACTTTTTCACAAATATTTTTTTCAATCGAACTAAGTACATCTTGTTTTGATGTAGATAGACCTCCCTTGTCATGAAAGAACTCAAGATCTTCAGAGTATAATGATTTTTGTTTCTTCATATCACATGAGTTATACGCATCAAAATATTCCTTATCTAAAGCGACAATAATGTTATATAGCTCTTTATTTATAGGGACATATTCAGTTTCTAAAACTTCTTTGTAAGTTTCTTGTGCTTGTATGAACGGTATAGAGCATAAAAATGATAAAATAAGAATTGATGTAATCTTTTTAATGTTCATTTGAGTTCTGATTATCGGTTATTATCTGCTTTACTACTTTTTTAAAGTTAAATGTTGTGTCAAACACTAATCAATTTTTAAGACCGATAGGGATTTTTATATAGCTTGAATGTTTCTTAGAGTGGTGGACATTGATTTCCGCTTTTATAGAATCTTTATTTGTTTCCAATGAAACATCCTTACCTGAATTATAATTTTTTTGGAAATTAATAGAATTAATACTTGAAATAGACAAAATAAATCTACTACCCTTTTCAGCCATTAAAGCTGTAATATACGGTTTGTCAAATTTACAGAAGAACATTTCACCTGGTACAGGAAAATTTGGATGAGTCAACCCCTTGTGATACCTTAACCGGAGCTTGTCAGTACCAATATGTTTAATTTCACCAACTTCATTAATTGTTTGCAATGTCACCTGTAAGTCTGTATCAGGGACATTCAAAGTTAAATATAATCCTACTTCAAATCGTCCCACTATTGGGGTGTCTGAATCCAATACTTCGGATACGTAGATTATTCTCCCTTTTTTTTCAATAGGCAAAGGAGCTTTATAATAATCACTTCCAGTATATGATGCTACAACTACTGTGTCTAAAGGATTATATTCAATAATATCTTTGTCTTTAACAGTTGAGGTTTTAGGCCCCAAAAACCCAGGGTTTATAAATGATTTGGCATTTGATTTGGGACTAGATAAATAATACGTAATTGTATCACTGGTAATATTTTCGATTTGATTTGTGTACTTCCATTTATTTTGGTCCATCATATAATAGCTTACACGATCATTTAAAAACTCAGGTTTTTTATCATTCTTCAGGGTCCAATTGAACCAATCTAAATGGAGCTTTTTCATTTCCAGTTTTGAATTACTTCCGAATGTAAGTCCTCCTAAATTAGTTACCGGATTCCGAGTGCCAGCATGAGACCATGGTCCTATAATTAAATAATGATTTGATTTTCCGTCTTGATTCGCATATTTCATATGCTGGTCATAATATGTCATTGCACCAGGTTGATCACCATCGAAGTAACCTGTTATAGTAAGAATAGGAATATCAAATGATTGGTACTCTTCTGGTGTGGGATAAAAATTTTGCCAATATTCATCAAAATCTGGGTGTGATATCCATGTTTGAAAAACTGGATTCCGTTCATTCAAAGCTAAGGTGTCCCAATCCTTAAATGGAATAAATTCTTTAAACTTTTTAAGTTCTTTACTCTCCCAAAATGTACTATTGCTAAAGAGATTTGTATTGCGGCTTTTGCCTCCAGTATAATTTAGCCACCTCAATGCATAATTTCCGAATATACCACGAACCTTTGGAAAGTCAATACCAGGTCCGACTGCTGCAGTGGGAACAATTGTTTTAAGCGCCTTTGGCTTGTTTTTTAAAGTCATCCATTGTACCATCCCTCTATATGATCCACCCATCATACCAATGTTTCCATTGCACCAAGCCTGCTCACTTATCCATTTGATGGCATCATAACCATCAATCCCATCCTTTTCAAATGGCCTGTATTCTCCTTCCGAATTTCCTCTGCCTCGTAGATCGAGTGTAATAAATACATAACCGTTATTTGCAAAATACATTCCTCTTTCAACTGCTTCATCATTGACATAAGGCGTATATATAAGAATGACTGGATATGATTCTTCTTGACTTCCAGGAAAATAGATATTCGCCGATAGGTTAATGTTATCCCTCATCGGAATCTTTTGATAGAGTTTTATATCAATTTCTTGTGTATATACTAATGTCGAATTAACGAATGTCAGAACAATAATGATGAAAAGTTGTTTCATAAAATGTCAATTTTATCTTGCAGGAGATTGGTTGCGATTTTCCGTCAGAATCAAATGTAATTAATTCAAGTGATACGAGCAACGTGAACTGGCGCTAGCAATTCCCTAAGAGGAAATTCTGTAGCAATTAATTATACATCGTGTTGTAACCAGTTATCTTTTCCAATTTATTTGTACAGCTGAAATTACTTCAAGTTCTAATCTGTTTTTTGATAATAATTCAAATCCGTTTTTTAAATAAAAATTTAATGGAGATTTATATGTTTCACCATTTGGTTTTTTATCATTGTCATGGTCAATCACCCAACCATTTAATTCTGGCTCTTTCTCTTTAGCTAAATTCAAAATTTGAGTTCCAAATCCTTGTCCATGTAATTTGGAATCCAATATTATTGCAAACCACCTTTCTTGATCTCTTAAAAAATCAAAATACCAACCTTTAATATTCTGAGTATCATTTAACATCAAAATGTGAGACTGATCCGTTAAATTCCCTAAATAATTTTCAAAACCGGTTAAAGTACGGTAACTCAGTTTGTCTGGATATTCATTGTTCCATAGATAAAGAATTTCCGTTTTAATAGTTTTTGATAATTCTATTGTCTTAATAAATTTCACCTTTTCGGTTTGTTTTGTTTAATTGGGTACGACAGTTGATATGGTTTGTGGTGTATTAAAATATCTAATTTAACAAATACAAACCAAATAGACAATCCGCCAAGATTTTCATAAGTAGGCTAGAACCAGCAATAAGTAATATACGGTGTTGGCAGTTGTTATTTTTTTAATTCATTTGCTTTTAGCACTCTTAAGAAATTACTTCCGAGAATTTTAACAATATCTTCTTCGCTGTATCCTTTTTCTACTAATGCTTTAGTTATTAAGGGGTATGTTGTGACATCATCCAATTGAAGTGGTGTAATATTTATTCCATCAAAGTCAGACCCCAAACCTACATAATCAGCACCTACCAGCTTGACAATATAATCGATATGATCAATCAACTTAGATAATGGAGGTCTCATGAGGTTTGCCTCTGCTGTATATTTTTTGAACAAATAATCCATCATATACCATTCATCCATTCCACTCTTTAAAAGGGAATCACTTTCAATACTGTGTTTCTTAAAAAAGGCTGTTTCCTTTTCACCAAAATCACTGTCAATAAAACCAGGATGAAAGTTCACCTGAATTACACCTCCATTTTTAGCAATTGCCTTTATTTGATCATCCTTTAAATTTCGGCGGCTCGGGACAATACTGTAAACCGAACTGTGAGAAGCAATAATTGGTTTGTTGGTAATTTTAATCACATCCCAAAATGTCTGGTCACCAGAGTGACTCACATCTATCATCATTCCTAATTCATTCATTTTCGTTACGACCTGTATCCCAAAATCTGTTAGGCCTTTTTTTTGAAGGTTTGGATTTGTTGTTTCATCTGCAGCACTTGTTGCCCAAGAAGGGGCAACATTATGAGTTAGCGTTAAATATCTAGCGCCACGTTTATATAGTGCTTCTAATTTATTAAGGTCATCTTCGATCATATGACCTCCTTCTACACCAAACATTGCTGCAATTTTATTTTCATTTATAGCTTTTAAAATCGCGTCAGAGTTAGCAGCTTTAATAATCTTATTTGGGTTACGCGCTATTGCAACATCTAGACTATCCATTTGCCTATTGGCTAACGCAAAAGGGTTTTCAATACCTCCATCGCTATACACAGAAAATATTTGAACATCCAGACCTCCTTTTTTCCAACGGTTCAAATCGCTGTGCGTTTTCCCGGTTAAATCTTGATCCATCATTATTCCTAAGTCTACAGTTTTCATCAAAATATCATTGTGAGTGTCAATTACAATTGCCTCATTATGAATTTCTATAAAATTTTTAGGTTCAGATTCTTTATCTGGCGAAGATTTGCAAGATGATAAAACAATAAATACGATAATAAAATACCTCATATACTTAAATTTTGAATTTTAGTTTTTAATTACTGCTAATGGTTCGTGTATGGTTTGCCTACGGTGATTTTTTTTCAACCTTGTATTTTTTCTTTCCAGCGTAGCAGGCCGGCTCATTAACTAAAAAGGATTACCAAACCTTTTTTAAACGCTTCGCCCTGGTCCAAAATGCTGAAAAAAAATCAACTTGTTTTAATAATTCAATAGCTGTTGTGTAAGCGGCTAAGATAATAAAAATGCGTTGCAGATAGGCAATTAGAAAGAATTTCCGTGATACTCTTTAACCACAGCCAAGTGATTAAATATACATGTTGTTATCAAATGTTTTAGTTTTCCGGTTATAGGGTTTCTATATGATGAGTATTTATACCAATTTCTTGTAAGTGCAACTTTTTATACAGATTTGGAAAACTCTGATCAGTGTGTAATATCAACGCCTCCGGAATACATTTTAGGGTGAGAATTGCTCAGTTCCATCTTAAAAACATGTGCGTTTTTGTGTACGTTGTGTAAATGTACTAAAATTGAAGACATAAAAAAACGGATTGCAAGTACGCAATCCGTTGATTTTTAAAATCTTAAACTTAGTAGCGGGAACTGGACTCGAACCAGTGACCTTCGGGTTATGAGTTAAACTTTTTCACCCAAATTTTATGCACTAATAACTTGTTTTCTATAAAACTGTGTACGAAACCGTGTACTTTGTTAAATATGATATAAAGGTATGAATTTATCTGATTTAATTAAGTGAATAGTTGTTGATTTTAAGGTTGCAATGCTTTTCCTTTTTCTCGAGGTTAATTGTGCCACTGTAAATTATGAACTTTTTTACAAACCGTTTCTAATAAATTTATATTTCATATCGACAATCCAATTGTCAAATTCCGTTATGAATAGCTTCTGTTAGAATTATGTCCGTTCAATAAATTTCAAATTTTCACTGCATATTTTTTGTAAGTATTCTTGTTTTAAATTCCGAAAAAAATTGAAAGCTTCGCTTTTAGATTACTAAATTGAGGGCGATTTTTACTAATTATAGGGAAATTCCGCCGCAATTAATTATACACGGTGTTGGCAACAGTTTTTATTTTTAATCTCCTTTTCCTATTGGAACTATAACAAAAGCCCATTCAGCATCGTCAGGAACTTTATATTCGTCTAAAAATTTTCCTCCAAGACCACTAACTTGTGATTTCTTGTCCTCAATTTCAAGTCCATAAGTTTCTCCAAACATAAATTTCACTCCATTATCTAATTTAAGAGTATTAGTATCTTTTAAATTAAAAACTTTAAATTCATTTGGATTTATTTTTAGATTTTCGATGATTCCAATTTCATCAGAGGTTTCATTGAAAATAAATACTCTATATGTTTTTCCTGTTTTATTGTATTTCGCTGGGATTATTGAAACTTCAGTTCCTTTCTCGATAAAGACGTTTCCGTGCGAGTCAGTCCACTTTTTTTCTTTTGGCTTTTCCATTGGGTCAAAACCGTACATAAATTTATTGAGTTGTCCATTCGAGCTTTCCAATTCCACAATGTCCATTAATTCCTCAATGTATGAGCAAACCCTTTCTCGGTCTTCCGTATCTAATTCCAGATAAATATCCGAAAACCTTGAAAGTCCGATTCCAATTTTTTCTTGATATTTTTTGTCAATTGGTTTTTCCGATTCCGCAACAGTTTTAAAATCCGATGCGATTTGGTTTATTTTTTCCGTAAAAACTGTTCGCATTTTTTCATCCGCAATTCCAGGATAAAAATTTTCTTCTACGAACTTTTTCTTTGCGGTAAATTCCGCAAACTTTTCATTCGCATTTTCAGGTGTTTTCATTTCAGTCGCATTTTGTCCGCAAGCAGAGAATGTCAAAAGAATTATAAAAATTTGAATGTATTTCGTCATTTCTCAAATTGTTGCCAACGGTTTGTATAAAGTTAGTAATTGGTTATGTAGGCGGCTGATTTTCCGAAGGAAAATCCGTTGCTAAATAGACAATTACCAATTAACTTATACACAAAAGTAAATTATTAATTTTATACAGTGTTAACTGCTTTTTTTAATTTTTTAATAATTCTTTTCCTTTTTTTTGGTTTATTACACTTACAATATTTAAAAATAAAGAACTAGTTGAGGCTAGCCAAGCTCCACTATTAAAATCATTGAATTGTCCTTCCTTAAAATAAATTCCTTTAGAGGTTAGAAAGGTAATTCTAATTCCTCTTTTTTTCAAAAAGGACTGTTTACCAGACTCGAATTCAAGAATTTCATTAAAATTTTCTTCACACAATTTAAAAACTTTTTTCTTGTTATTTAGAAATCTAAAATTTGGAATGTTTTTAATCTCAAATTCTGATATTTTTCCATCATTTCGGATATTCTTAAAAGAATTATCATAATAGATTCCAGAAACTACATTTCCGCTTCCATCTCCAATCTCTTGAATAATTCCATAAACAATTTGGTCATTATCTAGATTTTCATTCAGGTTATATGAAAAAAGATTTTCATAAGTCTCGTTTGCCTCTTTTCCATAATATGGCTTGTTTTTATTTTTGAAAAGACTTTTTATAATATTCATTTCTAGTTTAATTGCAGTTAACGTTTGGGCTATGGTTTCGTTGCGGAATCGTCCGCACGGACTATTCCGCTTTACCAAGCCTTCATTGCAAGATAAGAATTTCCGTTTAGGAAATTCCGCCGCAATGAATTATAGCCGTTGTTAGCTCACGTTATTATAATTTAATTTCAACAAAGGGGTTATTTGTTTCATTATAATTATCAACTGCTATAAGAATTTCCCTTATACGGACTTTTTCCTCTCCATTCTCAATAATATCTTTTGTGTGTTGAGCATAAATAAATCCCATTAAAGTATCATTATCATGTTCAAAATTAAATTCCAATAAGTTTTTTTTTATGTCATAGTTTTTAAATTCCACTATATCCGTGCTATCATTATGTTTACTAATCGCAGAAAATCTAAAACTTTCTACTTTTCCATCTTTAATTGAGTCAAAATAATAGTTCAATTTACCGCCGAATAGATTTGTTTTGTTATCTCTAAACAGTTCAAGTCTGTAGAAGCGACTTCTTGTACTATCGATGACATTATTAACATAAGTGATTTCTTGAAAACCGATAGTATCATTATTACTAATGTAGGAAACTATATCTTGTCTGGTATTGTTTCCTAAATCATATTGAATAATCGCTTTGCTATATTTAAACTTAGTTTCATTTTCGATCAATTTATTTTCCGATTCACTTTTTTTCTTACAACCATTTACTAAAAATAGAGTCATTATTAATAAAAGAGGAAAGTAATTTAAATGTCCTTTCATAATGTGAGCTAACGGTTTGTGTATGGTTAGTTGTGGTTTGGCGATTGTTGCGT
>TARA_R110002073_G_scaffold1353_5_pt1 | contig 34240 bp, 22 predicted proteins | sample TARA_R110002073 | Tara Oceans TARA_R110002073 (sample SAMEA4397174) | marine metagenome | biome: Polar Biome; feature: [DCM] deep chlorophyll maximum layer (ENVO:01000326); material: water (ENVO:00002006), including particulate matter (ENVO:01000060) such as... | depth 40 m | reverse complement strand
ATCATCCCCGGCACCAAGGGCGTCAGCCTGGACGGCATCGCGGGCCGCGACATCATGCACCTCCCGATCGAAGCGGCGTTCGCGATCCGCGGCGGCCTTCCCGAGGACGCCGCGCTCGCCGCCATCACGACGGTTCCGGCACGCCTCCTGGGCGTCAGCCACCGGGTCGGGCGCATCGAAGTCGGTATGGATGCGGACTTCATCGTCACGGACGGCGACGTGCTGCACTACGCCACGTTCGTCCAGTGGGCCGTGATCGACGGCGAGATCATCTACGACAAAGAGGATGAGATGTACTTCGCGCACATCCGCCCGCGCCCCGTGACCGAACTGGCCCCGGTCGACCCCGTGGATGCCGGTGAGGCGGATGAGGACGTCGTGGAGCCCCCCGCGGACGAGGAGAGCGACGACGAGGACGCGGACGAGGAGCCCGGCGACGAGCCCGAAGGCTCCGGCGATGGCGAGGATGGCGAGGATGGCGACGACGGCGGGACCGCGTCCCGCTGATCCCACCAGATCCACGCCTCGAACCTCGGGGCAGGGCCAGTAGACTGACGAGCCCCGGCGCTTCCCGCCGGGGCTCGTTTCCTATGGTTCTCCGTCGAATCCTGCGCGTCCTCGGTTCCGACCCGCGCGCAGCCCGCAATCTCACTCGCGAAGAGGCCTTCCAGGCTTTCACCTCCATCTTGGGTGGGGGCGAGAGCGAGGTCACCGTCGGCTCGTTCCTGACCGCCTTGCGTTGGAAGGGCGTGACCGAACCCGAGTTGATGGGCTTCGCCCTGGCCGCGCGCTCGCAAGCACGCATCCCGTGCCGCGACGTGCCCGACCTGGTGACGGTCTGTCCGCCCCACGATGGCCAGGACACCGCACCCCCGCTCGACGTGGCGTCGGGACTGATCGCCGCGGCCGCCGGAGCGCGCGTGTTGCTCGTCTCCGACCGCAGCGTTCCGCCCAAGCGCGGACTGACCGCCGCCAGCGTGTTGGAACCGCTCGGACTCTCGATGACCTGGGATCCGTCCGAGGCCGAGGACTGGGTCACCAAAGGTCGCTTCGCCGCCGTTTCGGTCACGGGCCTGTTGCCCGCGTTGTTGCCTCTGCGTCGCGTGCGCGGCGACGTCGTCATGCGCACGCCCCTGTCGACCGTCGAGAAGTTGCTGGCTCCGCCCGGCGCCTCGGTCGTCATCGGTGCGATGAGTGGCCCCGTCCTAGGGACCGCCGCCGAAGTCCTTCAAGGGCTCGGCCATCCGCGCAGCATCGCCCTGCAAGGCGTGGACGGCGGCGTGATTCCCTTCGTCACGAAACGCACGCGCGGCATCGAGATCAGTCGCGAGCACCTCGTGCCCCTCACGATCGAGCCGCCCGACTTCGGCCTGGACTGTGACGTCGAGCCGGAGTTGCCCATGTTCGGACCTCCCGAAGAGGGCTTCGGCGCCGCGGACAATCCCGGCCTGGTGAAGGCCTCGAGCGACGCCACCCAAGCGATCCTGAACGGGGAGCTCGGGCCGGCGCGCAACGCCGCGCTCTTGGGTGCGGCCGTGTTCTTGAAGGCCTCCGGCAAGGCTCCGACGATCGCGGACGGCATCTCGGCGGCCACCGAGGCCCTCGAGAGCGGCGCAGCCCGCGAACGCGTCGAGCATTTGAAGAGCCTGATTCGCTGACGGAATGACCTCCGTTCGCAGCGATTCCGAGCTGGCGTGCATCGACCTGGGCTCGAACTCGTTCCACCTGGTCGTCGCCAACGAGATCGAAGGCCAACCGGCCGTTCTCGATCGACTGCGGGATCGCGTGGCTCTGGCCGAAGGACTGAACGCGGACGGCAGCCTGGACGACGACGTCGTCGAGCGCGCCCTGGCCAGCCTTGCCCGGTTCGGCCAGCGCGCTTCGGGGATCCCCAAGGATCGGCTGCGCGCCGTGGGCACCGCGACGTTCCGACGGATTCGCGACGGCGGCGTGTTCCTGGAGCGAGCGGGGGACGCACTCGGCGTGCCGATCGAGATCCTCCCCGGCAAGGAGGAGGCGCGCCTGATCTATCTCGGCGTCGCTCACACCCTCGGGGACGATCGAGGTCGGCGCATGGTCGTCGACATCGGCGGCGGCAGCACCGAATGCGTGTTGGGGGAGCGTTTCGAGTCCGACACCGAGGAGAGCCTCTCCATGGGTTGCGTGACCTGGTCGCGTCGGTTCTTCCCCAAGGTCATGACGCGCAAGGCGTTCGATCAGGCCGAGCTCGAGGCCGAACAGCAGATCGAACCCGTGCAGGCTCTGTTGCATCGCCGTGGTTGGGACCAGGCCGTCGGGGCGTCGGGCACGATCCTGGCCGTGGCCGACGTGCTGGAACAACAGGGTTGGAGCGACGGGGCGATCACGCCCGCGGGGTTGAAGCGGTTGCGTGATCATCTGATCGATGTGAAGCACGTCGACGCCCTCGACCTGAAAGGGCTGCGTCCGGATCGATGCGGGGTCCTGGCGGGCGGGCTGGCGATCCTGCGCGCCGTCTTCCGCGTCTTCGAGCTGAAGTCGATGATCACGTCGCAGGGTTCGCTGCGTGAGGGGCTGATGTACGACCTGCTGGGACGCATCCGTCACGAGGACGTGCGCGAACGCGCCGTTCAGGCGTTCGGGGCTCGCATGGGCATCGACGAAGCTCAAGCGGTTCGCGTGCGCGACATGGTGCGCCACCTGTTCGCCGGGTGCCAGGACGCTTGGCAGTTGCCACAAACAGAAGGCGAGAACCTCGCCTGGGCCGCGTGGCTCCAAGGCATCGGACTCGCCGTGTCGCACTCCGGCTATCCCAAACACGGCGCCTACCTGATCGAGCACGCGGACCTCCCCGGCTTCTCGATCGACGACCGCAGGGTGTTGGCCCAACTGGTTCGCAACCAACGGCGAACGATCCGCAAGGACTTCTTGAACGGGCCGGGCAAGAAGAAGTCGCGCCGACGCACGCTGATGCTGTTGCGGCTGGCGGTGACGTTGCACCGGGGCCGCGGCGCGTTCGACATTCCGTTGCCGACCGTGCGGGTCCAGGAGGACGGCTTGACCCTAGGCTTCGCGCGGGGGTGGCTGGCGGCTCACCCCTTGACCGAACGAGACTTGATCACCGAGCGTGTCGCTCTGGAGGCCGCCGGCCTGCGACTCGCTTTCGAGTGACGCGGTGATGTGATTCACCAGTTCGACCTGGGGGTCGAGCAGGGGCTTTCCGTCGCGTTCGGCGACCAACTCGGATTCGCCGGTCGAGCGCAGGATCCAGGAGCGCATGCCGGGGGACGTGTAGATCAACAGGCCCTCCTGGAGCAGGCGCTCGGCGATGCCCGGATCCTCGACGCGCAAGGCAGCTTCGACGCGGCGGTGCAGGTTGCGGGACATCCAATCGGCGCTCGAGAGGAAGACCTGGCTGTCGCCGGCGTTGCGGAACCAGCACAGGCGCGAGTGCTCGAGGAAGCGCCCCAGGACCGAACGCACGCGGATGTTCTCGGACACGCCGGGAATGCCGGGGCGCAAGCAGCACGCGCCGCGCACGATCAGGTCGACCTTCACACCCGCCTGGGACGCGCGATAGAGGGCGCGAATGACCTGGACCTCGGTCAGCGCGTTCATCTTGGCGACGATGGCGCCCGAACGACCTTGTTGCGCATGTTCGATCTCGCGATCGATCATCCGCAGGAGCTCGGTGTGCAGGGTGAACGGGCTCTGCAACAGGTGTGTCAGTTGCTGCTCGACCCCGAGGCCGGTCAGCTGCTGGAACATCCGGTGGATGTCCTCGCCGATCTCGCGGTCCGCCGTGAGGAAGCCGAAGTCCGTGTAGGCGCGCGCCGTTCCCGCGTGGTAGTTGCCGGTTCCGACATGGCAGTAGCGACGCAGGGCGTTGCCCTCGCGCCGCACGACCATCAACAGCTTGGCGTGCGTCTTGTAGCCGACGATGCCGTACAGCACGTTGGCACCGACGTCGGACAGTTGCGTCGCCAGGTCGATGTTGCGCTCCTCGTCGAAGCGGGCGCGGAGCTCGACGACGACGGTGACCTGCTTCCCGGCGCGCGCGGCCTCGAGCAGCGCGTCGACCAACTGGCTGCGGCTGCCCGTGCGGTACAGCGTCTGCTTGATCGCCAGAACGTCGGGATCGCTGGCGGCCTGGCGCACCAGGTCGACCACGGGCTGGAACGACTCGAATGGGTGGTGCAGCAGCACGTCGTTCTGGCGCAAGCTCTCGAACAGGTCGTCCGAACCGCGCAGTTGGCGCGGGATGCGCGGCGTGATCGGCGCGTACTTCAGGTCCGGTCGGTCGATCTGTTCGTGCAGCGCGCTCAAGCGACCTAGGTTGACCGGCCCGCGGACGCGGAACAGGTCGTCTGCTTCCAGGCCGAAGTTGCGCAGCAGGAAGTCCGTGATGTCGCTGGGGCAATCCTCGGCGACCTCGAGCCGCACCGGCTCTGCGAACTGCCGCTCGGGCAACTCGCCCTGCAAGGCTTGCAGGAGGTTCTCGACCTCCTCCTCGTCGACCCACAGGTCCCCGTTGCGCGTCACCCGGAACTGGTAGCAGCCCAGGACCTCCATCCCGGCGAACAGCTGATCGACATGCGCATGGATCACGGACGACAGCAGCACGTAGTCGTGATCGCCCGTCGTGTACTCGGGCGGGATCTGGATCAGCCGCGGCAGTGCGCGCGGGACCTGCAACACCGCCAGACCGGAACTGCGTCCATAGGCGTCCGCGCCCTCGACCCGCACGACGAAGTTCAGCGCCTTGTTGAGCGTGCGCGGGAACGGATGGGAGGGATCGAGCCCGACCGGCGTGAGCACCGGCAGGATCAGGTCCTGGAACTGTCGCGCGATCCAGCGCGCCTGATCGGGCGACCATTCGGAGCGCCGCAGGAGTTGCACGCCCTCGTCGCGCAGGGCGGGCAGGATCACCTCGTTCAGCGCCGCGTACTGAGCCCGCACGAGCTTCTGCGCACCTTCGGCGATGCTCGTCAGCGTTTCGGCCGAACTGCGGCCGTCCGAGGTGCGCTTGCTCGATCCGTAGGCCACCCGTTCCTTGTGGCTCGCGGCGCGGACCTCGAAGAACTCGTCCAGGTTCGTGCTCGAGATCGTCAGGAATCGCAGGCGCTCGAGGAGCGGTACGGTGGCGTCCAACGCCTGCGCCAGGACCCGCCGATTGAACTCGAGCAGCGACAGGTCCCGGTTGATGAACAACCGGGGGTCGTCGAGGCCGATGTCACCGTCATCGGGGCGGATCAGGGAGGGAGGAGGCACGAAGGGTCTCATCGGACGAAACGGCCCCGGGCAGAAGGGGGTTGCACGCCATTCGAGAGATCTCTGATGGATACGGTGTCAGGTAACCATAACTACGATTTCGCAATGGCCCCGAGGGGGGCAAGAGCCCCCCTCGGGGCCATTGCGGAATCGTAGTTATGGTTACCTGACACCGTATCCAGCTACTGGACCGGTCGAATCTGGCAATGACGCACCGCGTCTCCGACGATGCCGGACAGTCGGGCGGTGGCCGGCGCGTGGACGTCGAGTTTCAGGTCGGCGCAGGCGCGGGTCAGCATCGGAAGTTCCTCGTCCGTCGTCGTCAGGATCGCGGGCGGTGTCAGCTTGGCCGCCGCTTGCAGGCACAGCTCAAACGCAGCACGACGCTCCGCCTTCGGATGACCACCGCCGACCGCCGCGGCCGAACCCTGGCGTTCGTACAGCTGATCGTGCAACGCGGGGAACGCCTCGGGGTCGGTCAGCACCGACACGAACCAGAGGTGATCGATGCGTGGGGCGATATCGGGGTCGATCGGGTCGGTCTTGAAGCGCGGGAGCTTCTGGCCTGCGGGACCCTCGGCGGCCTCGAACGCGGCGTTCAACGCGACGACTTCGGGGCCCGCGATGTTCACGAGCCGCACATCGCGCGCGAGCACGATCGACTCGAACAGGATGGGCACGATCTCGGCCACGCCGGATCCGACGTACAGGCTGCGGGCGGGGTGCTTGCCGAACGAGCCCAGCTTGTCGCCCAGGTCCCCGGCGAACAACAGACCGCTGTCCTGAATCGCCTCCCGTTGTTCGTCCGCGAAGAACGAACCGCCGCCGTCGTGACAGTAGAGGTCGCCCAGCGCGTTCCAGTCCAGCGCTTCGTTCATGGCGCTCAGTCCGGCCGCGAACGCCATCATGCGATCATTCATGATCCGCCAACCTCTTCGCCGTAAATCTGGGCGATGGAATTCGGGTCTCCAAAGATGAGCAGGCGGTCCTGCTCCTCGAGCGTTGTGTTGCCGCGCGGCACCAAGGTCTGCCGCGAGCGGCGGATCGCAGCGATCATGCATCCGTCGGGAAGCGTGATGTCGCGCAACGCGCTGCCGGCCCAGTCCCGCGCCGGTCCGTCGCCGCCGACGCGCACCGACGCGTAGCGATCGTCGCGCAGGAAGACCTCGCGCAGCTGCATCTCGCCGTCGGCGGACAACCACTTGTCCAGGAAGTCCTCCTGGTCGATGCGCGTGGCGAGTTGAGCCAACATGCGCAGGTGGCGCCCGGCGTCCTCGGTCGAGCTCACCAGGAAGAAGAAGGCGTGGACCTCGTCGCTCAACTTCGTCTTGCCGAAGACGTCGCCGGCCAGGAAATGCATCTCCTGGCGAACGCGGACCAGCACCATCGTGGGTTCGTCCAAGCTATCGAGACGCATGTGCGGCAGCGCGACACCCTTGGCCACCGGCGTTGCGCCCTTGAGCGTACCTTCGGTGAAACCGTCGACGAACGATTCGCGCGCGTGTCCCGTGCGCAGGGCCAGTGCCGTCGCGACGCGTTCGATGAGGTCCGAGAACGTAGGCGCCGCGTCCAGGTCGATGGTGGTCGAGGCCAGCACGACTTCCTCGAACGGATCCTGCTCGCGCAAGCCCTTCTCCTTGAGAATCGTGCGCAGTTCGATGTCCAGCGGGTCGTGCCGGGACTCGCCCAGCTTGGCGAACACGTGGAAGATCGCGCCGCGCCGCTCGACCTTCTTGGCGCCGTAGCCCTGATACAGCGCCACGCCCGCGCCGATCAATCCGAAGCTGAACAGCGTCGGCTGCCAACCCATCTGGAAGATCAGTACGAACGGCGCCATCAAGCCGAACAACGGCAGCCACGGATAGAAGGGCGCCTTGTAGCCCGGGTCGTACGAAGCGAGGCCGCTCTCGCGCATCACGATGACCGCACCGCAGAGCAGCGCGAACATCATCAGCTGGAAGGCGCTGGCGAGCTTGGCGATGCCGAGCGGGTCCAGGAACAGAACGATGCAGACGATGACGCTGACCGTCAGGACGATCGAAAGGACCGGCGCGCCGCGACCGCTGACCTTGCACAACGCTTGGGGCACCAGTTGGTCCTGCCCCATCGCGAGCGGGTAGCGCGACGACGCCAGGATGCCCGCGTTGGAGACCGAGAAGAACGCCAGCATCGCGGCGATCGACAGCACGATCTTGCCGGGCGTGCCCGCGACGATCTCGGCCGCGTCGGCCATGGGCGTCGTACTGACCACCAGTTGCTCCATCGGGATCACACCGACCATGACGGTGGTGCACGTGGCGTACACGATCAAGGCGACCAGGAGCGACAGGAACACACCGCGCGGCAGATTGCGCTCGGGATCGCGCACTTCGCCCGACACGCTGGCGACCTTGGTGATGCCGACGTAGCTGATGTAGACGACACCGGTCGTCGCCAGGATCGAGTCGCGCCCACTGCCGAAGAAGTTGTCGAAGTGACTGGTGTTCAATTCGGTCGAGGTGACCGCCAGGAAGACCGCGAGGATGATCAGCAGCCCGACCACGAGCTTGCGCTGGAAGCCACCGGCTTTCTTGGCGCCCAGGACGTTCAGTCCTCCGAAGAAGAGCGCGAAGGCCACCGCAATGCCCTTCATCAACCACGCGTTGGCCGGCAGGAACAACGCCAGGTAGGCGCCCAGGCCCACGAGTGCGAACGAGGTCTTCAGGATGAGCGCGAGCCACGTGCCCAGTCCTCCAACGGTGCCGGCGAGCGGACCGAGGCTGCGCTCGAGGAAGTAGTACGAGCCGCCTGAACGGGGCATGGCCGTGCCCAACTCGACGATGCACAGCATGGCCGGCACCAACGGGATCGCGGCCAGCAGGTAGCACAGGATCACGGCCGGCCCCGCTTGTTGGGCGGCGAACCCGGGCAACAGGAACAGGCCCGCGCTCAGGGTGGCCCCGGTCGCGATCGCGAAGACGTCGAAGAAGCCGAGCGCCTTCTGAACCTGGCCCGAGGATTCGGTGGAGGACATACGCGTGTGCAGTCCGAGACTGTGAGGTTGGGATCGGTGTCTCTGAACTACTTCTTGCCGCGGTTCTCACGCAGCGAGTGGTACTCGCCGGTGGGCAGCGGTTCGAAGTGCTCCTCCCCGCCTCCGATCCAACGCACGACGATGTCCGTGATCTCGTCCGCAGCGCCGAGGCCGAAGTGCACGCGCGGATCGTTGCTGGACAAGTAGCTGTAGGCCGGGTCGGCCAGTCGCCACACGACTTTGCCGTCGACGACGACGCCGACCTGGGCGCCGACGGCGGGCTTGCCGCGCTTGTCGAGCGTCGTGAACCCGATCCAGTTGCCCTGACGCTCAGCCACGTTCTTCAGCAGGTGAACCCCGGAATCCAGGTCCATGTAGACCAGATCCACGTCCCCGTCGTTGTCGTAGTCGCCGAACGCGGCGCCGCGGCTGGTGCCGATCTGGGCCTCGGCCGTTCCGCCGTTGTCCATCAACTCGAAGTGCGGCACCGTGCCGATCTTGGGCGCGCCGCCGCGGAACAGGTGGTTCGGTTCGGCGTAGGGATTCGCCTGCGAGAACGCTTCGATCTCCTCCCACTTCTGCACCGCGCCGTTGACGACGTAGATGTCGAGACGCCCGTCGAGGTCGAAGTCGTGGATGCCCGTGCCGAACCCGGTGAAGCGCAGGTTGTGCTCGTTCATGCCGGTCTTCATCGACTGGTCGCGGAAGAGGATCGCATCCGTACCGCGCTTCTTGCCTTGCTCGTAGTACGTGTTCTTCTCGCGACGCAGGTGCGTGATGAAGATGTCGAAATCGCCATCGCCGTCCAGGTCGGTCCACTGCACGCCCATGCCGGCTTCCGGCGTGCCGTTGCGGTTGACGCCGCAGGCCATGTCCGTCGCGGTGTTGTCGAAGTCGGACTTGTTGGCCAGGCCGCGGTTGCGCCAGAGCACGTTGGCCGTGGCGTCGTTCGCCACGTACACGTCCACCCAACCGTTGCCGTCGAAGTCGCAGGGCGCGACACCCAGGCCGTTGCCCTTGTGGTCCACGATGTTCGCGGACATGTCACGGAAGCCGAGGCGCCCCTGCACGAGCAGCGCGTCGGCCTGGGGCGAGTTGAAGACGATCGGGTTGCAGTAATCCGGCGTCTGGAAGTAGCTCTTGCACTCGTTCTCGATGCCGTAGGTCCAGCCGAGGTTGTTCGTGACGAACAGGTCCAACTTGCCGTCGCGATCGTTGTCGGCCTGGAGGAACGCCGCACTGGTCGACCACATGCCGATCGTCGTCACCGGATCGGTGACGTCCTGGAAGCGGACGCCCGGAACGACCACGCCGTTCTCGTCCGTCTCTTCGCCGGTGACGTTCTGATACAGCACGTTCGAACCGACGTTCGTGACGTAGATGTCGATGTCGCCGTCGCGGTCGTAGTCGGCGCACGCGACGCCCATGCCGTAGCCTGCGTGATCGACGCCGGCGGAGACCGAGATGTCCTCGAACGTGCAATCGCCTGCCGCGTTCGGACCCAGGTTCCGGTACAGGCGGTTCGTGTGCGTGCCGTGGGCGGCTTGCTCCTCGGCGGACTCGGTCGGATCCGGCAGGAATCCGCTCTGGATGCAATAGATGTCGAGGTAGCCGTCCCCGTCGACATCGACGAAGGCGACGCCGCCGCCCATGATCTCGGGGAACCAGTACTTGCCCCGGGCACCGGTGACGTGAACGAAGTCGACGCCAGCCGCGGCGGTGACGTCTTCGAACCAGGGCTTGGCCTCGTCCTGCACGGAGGAGGGGGCGCCGAACACGAGAGGAGCGGCAAGGATGGACAGCAGCATGGAAGTGGCTCGATGACCGAGCTGGGGCGAAACGCTCATGGGGAGGAAGGGGGACGCGAAGCGTTACGCGCTAGAGGTTCTTGAGTTTGGCGATGGCCGCGATCATGGCGTCGTGGAACTGTTGGATGTTCGGATCGCCGCGGCTGACATCGAGGGCGTGCTTCACGGCGAGCTCGGCTTCCGGCAGTTGAGCCGCGGCGGTCTCGGGCTTCATCTCAGCGAGCGTCAGGTGCGCCTTGGCGCGGAAGGCCCACGCGCCGGCGTTCTCGGGCTGCGAGTTCGTGCCGGCCATGGCGTAGCGCACCATCTCGTCCAACTGGCCGAGTTGCGCGAAGGTCTGGGCCATCGACTGGTACATCTGCTGCTCTTCACAGCCGAGGGCGTGCGCGCGCTGCATCAACTGCAAAGCGGTCTGCATCGACTTCTGCATCGCTTGCTGGTCCTGCATGCCGCTCGCCATGAACGACTCGACCAGTCCGCGGACGTACCACGGACGACCGACCAAGGGCGCCAGCTCGATGGCTCGTTCGGAGCGCGCGCGAGCCTCGCCCAGCAGTTGCAGGGCTTGTTCGGGCTCGGCGGACTGCATGAGGTTCAGACACGTGATCGCGATCTCGACCAGCGTCGAGTAGTGGTTCGGGTCGATCGCTTCGGCCTCGGTCAAGATCTGATACGCGGCCGCATGTTGGCCCTGCATCATCATCACCCGCGCCTTCAGGTTCAGCGCGAAGTGGTCCTTGGGGTTCGCCAGCAACACCGCATCGAGCGCCGTGACCGCGCTCTGCATGTCGCCCGCGCCCAGGAAGTTCTCGATGCCCATCATGCGCCGCTGATAGCTGGCGGCATGCGCGGCCAGGCGCGGCTGATGGGGATCCGGCGGGAACATCGGGAACGCGTTGCGTCCGCGCAGCAACTCGAAGCTGGCCTCGTCCGCATCGCCGGTCTCGTTGAGCACCAGACCCAGCAGGTAATGAGCGTGGCGATAGCCGGGGTTCAGCTGCAGGGCTTCGCGCAACAGCGCTTCGGCCTCCTCGTACGACTCGAGCTCGATGAGCACCTGGGCGAGGCCGGCGCGACACTCGGGGAAGCGAATCTCGCGCTCGTAGTTCGCTTCGCTCGCGATCGCCTGGCGCCAAGCGGCCTCGGCCTGTTCGAAGCGCCCGAGCATCAACGCGACGTCGCCCAACCGCGCCTGCACGACCGTCGTGTTCAGCAGTCGCCCCGCCGCGTCCTCGAGCGCCACCAGGGCTCCGTTCAGGTCGCCCGTCGCGTGCAAGGAGACGCCCTTGCGGTACATCCACTCGGGCTTCTCGGGCAGGAACGCGATCGCCATGTCGTAGCAAGGCAGCGCGCGCGACCACATCGTGTTGGATTCGTACGCGAGACCCAGGTCGGCCCAAGCAGCGCCGAGCGCAGCGACCCGCGCCGCTTCCGATTCGTACAGGGCTTCCTGCGCGGCGGTGAGGACTCCGATGACCCCTTGCAGGTGAGTCAGGACCTCGGTGTCGAAGTCCTGGTTCGTGGGAGGCAGCGGAATCTCGATCTCATCGACCTGGGGGATCGGGCCGGGCGCTTCCGTGCTCGCACCGTCCTCCGCCACGGCATCGTCCTGGATCAGGACATGGGTCACGGGGTCGATCGGGGCCGCAGGGACCGGAGCGGGCGACATGCCGGCCACCAGGGGCGGGCACAGGAACAGGGTATAGAGAGCGCTCATGGGGCATCCCGGGTCAGAACCGGGGCGCCCAGTATACCCGGGGCTCCGCGGCGAGCCGGGGCCTCTCCTACGCACCGTCCTAGCTCGGCTCAGCGACCAAACGGGAGACTTGCTGAGTTTCCCGGACGACCTGGACCACCAGTTCCGGAGCGTGCAGGGCCACGTGGTGATGGCTGGCGCCGGCCAGGACGCGCTGGCTGTCCTTGGCGAACTGGAGGTAGACCTGCTGCTGGTCCCGCCAGAGCTGGTTGAACTCGGCCGGCGTACACCCGGGAGGGGCGGCGCCTTCGGCCAGCGTGGACTCGGCGCTGATCACGCGTACGGGACCCGGGAACTCGCTGCGCAACTCTCGCACGCGCGCTTCGTCGACCGAGCGCTGTTCGAGCTCGGCACCCATCGTGCGCAGGACGCGCGGGTCGTGTCCGCGTGCGATGAGCGCGAGCCGTTCGCGCTCGAGCAGGTCGAGGTTCGGGACGACAGGAACCGCCGGGTGCCAACCGAGCACGCGCGCCAGGCCGACCGCGTTCGCAGCGATCAGCAGTTTCCAGAAGAGCGTGGAAGCGTGCGGCGACGGGATGCCCTTCTGGCGCAGTTCCTCGTCGAGTCCCGGAGGTTCGGGATCCACGAAAACGAGGCCCAATGGCTCGAATGGATAGCGATGTGCGTAGATGCGCGTGATCGCCGCGCCGCGTCCGTGGGACACGAACAGGGCCTGCCGATTCGGGAAGATGCGCTGCAGGAGCTGGTGCAGTTCCTGGGCCGCCATCTCGGCGGAGCGCGGGCTGGGACCCGGTTCGCTCCAGCCCAGTCCGGCGCGGTCGTAGGCTAGGACCGTGAAGTCCTTGGCGAGCATTTCGGGCACGCGGCCCCAGTGCGTCGACCAATCCCCCGAGCCCGCTTCCAGCACGACCAGGTCCGGGCCGTCGCCGAGCACGCGGTGGTGCAGGCGGTGACCCCCGACATCCTGGAAGCGCGCGGGCGCCGCGTGCCGGCGAAGGTCCTTCCACCGTCGAAATCGTTCGATTCCAGCGCCGACGGCACCGATGCCGACGGGGAGGAGTAGCCAGGGGAGCACGGACATGGGGGCGGGCGATTCTAGCGGCGTTCCGCGGCTTTGGGCCGGTTCCCGCGTGTTTCGGTGTGAGGCCCCGGATCCAGATCGTGTCCATCCGATCCGCTCGGAAACCCTCGGTTCCGGGCGACCGTCATGCCGTTCGGCGAAGTCCACGGCTAGAATCCGCATCCGCCCGTCCGACGGCTTCCTCGACCAACTGGATCGATCTGTGCAGCTCGGCTTCGTTATCGACCATTCCCGGTGCATCGGCTGCCACGCCTGCACCGTCGCCTGCAAGTCCGAGAACGACGTTCCCCTCGGGAGCTTCCGTACCTGGGTGAAATACACCGAGGCCGGGACCTTCCCCGAGGTGAATCGATCGTTCGCCGTCCTTCGCTGCAATCAATGCAGCGAGCCGCCGTGCGTCGAGATCTGCCCGACGACCGCGCTGACGAAATCCAGCGCAACAGGGATCGTGGACATCGACCCGGACCGGTGCATCGGCTGCAAGAGCTGCATGCACGGCTGTCCGTACGACGCGCTCTACATCAACCCCGGATCCGGCACGGCCGAGAAGTGTCACTTCTGCGCGCACCGCACCGAGATCGGGTTGGCCCCGGCCTGCGCCGTCGTCTGTCCGACCGAAGCGATCATCCCGGGCGACTTCGACGACCCCGCGAGCCTCGTGTCGCGCATGAAGGCCGACGGCGCCGCGACCGCACGCAAGACCGAGGCGGGTACGCGTCCGAACGTCTTCTACAAAGAGGTCGACCCGACCGGTGTTGATCCCGGCGCGACCAACCTGTCGTCCGGCTACCTGTGGGCGCAGAACCCGACCGGACCGCGCGTCGACGCGCAGACGTTCGAAGCGCTCGAGCGGAAAGCACGAACCGGCGCCCAGGAGGCCGCGCGCACTACGTACGACGTGCCGCGCAGTCAGCTCTGGGGCAGCAAGATCACGGGCTACCTGTTCTTCAAGTCGCTCGCGGGGGGCCTCCTGCCGGTCGCCTTCCTGGCCCAGCTGTTCGGAGGCAATCTGGCCGAATCGGTCGATTCGCTGGCGATGTGGCCCACTTTGCTGTCGATCGTGTTCCTGGCGGCGACGCTCGGACTGCTCGTGGCCGACCTGAAACGCCCCGAGCGCTTCTGGATGTTGATGGTCAAGGGCAACTGGTCGTCGTGGCTCGTGCGCGGCAGCTGGATCATCACCGCGTACGGCGCGCTGATGGCGCTGTTCGTGGTGCGCAGCTGGTTCGGCATCGGGGACACCCAGGGCGTCGCGATGACGTTCGGCGCGTTGGCGTTGGTGCTCGGCGGCGCGACGGCGGCCTACACCGCGTGGCTGTTCGGCCAGGCGAAAGGTCGCGTGCTCTGGATGAAGCGGGGCTACGCGACGCACCTGTTGTTCCAGGCGCTGCTCGCCGGCTCGGCCGCGTTCGTGTTGCTGTCGATGTTCGTGGACGTGACGCCCGCCGTCGCGCTCGCCTCGCGCTGTCTGTTGGCCGCTGGCCTGTTGGGTCAGTTCATCTGCGGCGTCATCGAGCACGAGATGGCACCGACCGGCCGCGAGGTCGAGTTCGCACGCGCCTCCCGCCTCGTCAGTCACGGCCCGTACCAGCGCGCGCATCTGACCGCCGTGCTGGTCGGCCTCGTCGTCCCCTTCCTGATCCTCCTCATGCTGCCGGCCTTGCTGCCGGTCGCCGCGGTGCTGGCCCTGGTCGGGCTCTTCATCGAGGAAGAGATCTTCGTCCGCGCCGGCCAGGCCCTGCCCATCTCCTGAGGGCCCGATCGCCATGACCGACACCTCCGAACACAAGCCGCTCTTCGACCGCAAGTCCCCCTGGGAACTGGCCGTCGGCCCGCCGCCCGAAGCCTGGGACGACTGGGTCGAGCTCGACTCCGCCGCCTGGCCCAAGCGCCAGGAGAAGCACTACCGCTGCGTTCCGACGATCTGTTTCAACTGCGAATCGGCGTGTGGCCTTTTGGCCTTCGTCGACAAGCAGAGCGGCCAGATCCAGAAGTTCGAGGGCAACCCGGTGCACCCGGGCAGCCGCGGCCGGACTTGCGCCAAGGGCCCCGCGACCATCAACCAGGTCAAGGACACCGAGCGCATCCTGAAACCGCTGAAGCGCGTCGGAAAACGCGGCGCGGGTCAGTGGGAAGAGGTCAGTTGGGAGTCCGCGCTGGCCGACATCGGCGGCCGCTTGAACAAGGCCGTCGTCGAGGACCGCCACGACGAGATCATGTATCACGTCGGCCGTCCCGGCGAGGACCACTTCGTGCTGCGCATGCTTCAGGCCTGGGGCTGCGACGCGCACAACAGTCACACGAACGTCTGCAGCGCATCGGCGCGCCTCGGTTTCTCGACCTGGTTCGGCGCGGACCGTCCTTCGCCGGACTATCGCGACACCAAGTTCATCCTGTTATTGTCGGCGCACCTCGAGACGGGTCACTACTTCAACCCGCATGCGCAACGCATCATCGGCGCCAAGGAAGAAGGCGCGAAGATCGCCGTCGTCGACACGCGGTTGTCGAACACGTCGACGCACGCGGACAAGTGGATCTCGCCGTGGCCCGGAACCGAGTCGGCGATGCTGCTGGGCGTCGCGCGCGAACTGCTGTCCCGCGGCGACGTCGATCAGACGTTCGTGAAGCGTTGGGTCAACTGGAAGGAATACCTGGCCGCGCGCGACAAGGGCGGAAACGGCTCGTTCGAGCGCTTCCTCGAGTGTCTCGAGAACGAGTACGCCGAGTTCACGCCCGAGTACGTCGCCGAGGAGTGCAAGATCCCTGCCGAGACCGTCGCGTACCTCGCCGACAACATCGCCGCCGCCGGTTCGAAGTTCTCGAGCCACCTGTGGCGCAACACGGCGGCCGGCAACGAGGGTGGTTGGCAGGTCGCGCGTTCGCTCCTCTTGCTGCACGTGCTGTCCGGATCGGTCGGGACGCGCGGCGGGTTGAACCCCAACTCGTGGGACAAGTTCGCACCGAAGCCCAGCGAGAACCCGGGACCGCACTCGCGTTGGAACGAACGCCTGTGGCCCAAGGAATGGCCGCTCGCGCACTACGAGATGAGCTTCTTGCTGCCGCACCTCTTGCGCGAGCAGAAGCAAAAGGTCGATGTCTACTTCACGCGCGTCTACAACCCGGTCTGGACCAACCCCGACGGTTGCTCGTGGATCGAGATGTTCGAGGAAGAGGACACGATCGGTTGCCACGTCGCGCTGACGCCGACGTGGAACGAGACCGCGCAGTGGGCCGATTACGTGCTGCCGATGGGCCTCGGCCCGGAGCGCCACGATCTGATGAGCCAGGAGACGCACGCGGGAACGTGGCTCGGCTACCGCCAGCCCGTGCTGCGTGAGTACGCGCGACTCGAGGGCCGCGAGGTCGACGACACGCGCACCTCGAACCCCGGCGAGGTCTGGGAAGAGGTCGAGTTCTGGATCCAGTTGACGTGGCGCATGGACCCGGACGGATCGCTCGGCATCCGCAAGTGGTACGAGTCCAAGACGAACCCGGGCACGCCGATCACGGTCGACGAGTACTACGCGGACATCTTCGAGAACTCGGTCCCCGGCCTTCCGGAAGCCGCCGAGAAGGCAGGCACCACGCCGCTGGGCTTCATGAAGAAGTACGGCGCGTTCGACGTTCCGTACCAAGGTCAGGAGCGCTACACCGCCGAAGGTGAGGTCGAACTGGACGACGGCACCAAGGCCGCCGGCTTCCACACCAAGAGCGGCAAGCTCGAGTTCTTCAGCTCGACATTGTCCGAGTGGGGCTTCGACGACCAGGCGATTCCCGGCTACATCAAGAGCCAGGTCAACCACGGCCTGCTCGACATGGACAAGGGTGAGCGCTGCCTCCTGCCGACGTTCCGCCTGCCGACCCTGATCCACACGCGTTCCGCGAACGCCAAGTGGTTGCAGGAGATCAGCCACACCAACCCGCTGTGGGTCAACCCGATCGATGCGGTGAAGCTGAACCTCGAGAACGCAGGCCTCGCGCGCGTCTCGACGGGCATCGGCTACTTCGTCGTGCGCGTCTGGGTCACCGAGGGCATCCACCCCGGCGTCGTCGCGTGCTCGCACCACACCGGCCGTTGGCGCTTGAACCGCGAGGTCGGCGGCCAGAAGGCGATCAGCGCTCTGGTCGACATGAACCGCGACAAGGGCGGCTTCCTGTTCCGCCACACGGACAACGTCGACGAGCCCGACGACCCCGAGATGAGCTTCGTCAAGTGGAAGGAGACCGGCGTGAACCAGAACCTGACCTTCCCGGTCCAACCGGACCCCGCCAGCGGCATGCACTGCTGGCACCAGAAGGTCACCGTCGAACCGGGTCACCCCGGCGACAAGTACGGCGACGTGCACGTCGACACGGCAAAGTCACGCGCGCTCTACGGCGAATGGCTGAAGAAGACGCGCCCGGCTCCTGGCCCGGGTGGTTTGCGGCGCCCGCTGCACATGAACCGGCCGCTGAAGCCGACGCCGGACGCCTATCAAATGGATTGATTTCGTATCGCAAGCGAATCGACCGAAGCCGGGCGCGATGTCTCATGACATCGCGCCCGGTTTCCTGTCCCGCGTTCACCGGCCGCAGTTGTCCGAATGGCTGAGCCTTCAATCTGATGAGGATCTCGGACGCGTTGCGCGAGGGATCAGGACGACGGCACCCAAGGCCGCACCTGCACAGCAAAGGGCCTTGGTGACTCGAACGAGAATGCGGGTCGGAGGGGACGAGGACTCGAAGTGATGATGCATGCTTCGAATGCTCATGGAGGCACCCGCGACCAATGCCGTGACCAGGACGATCCGAGATGCCTTTCTGTCGTGAATGGACCATCCAACGCAAACCGCCAGAGCCGGAAGGGCAAGGACGACGTGGTGATCGAAGACGTAGGTGCCGACCAAGAGTGGCGCCGCCAGAGCAGCAGCCTGGAACATGGGATCCTTGCGCGAAATGGAGTCGCGGCGCGCCAGGAGCCCACCGTACACGGACATCACGGTGAGAATCGAAAGCAGAAGCGAGGCCATTCTGGACAGCCCGATCGCCTCCAAGGATCCCGCTATCGAAATGTTCGCGAACGCCGTGCGCGGAAGGAAACCGATCAGGTGTGTGCCCAAGAAGGAGGTCGGAGCAGCTTCGAAGTGATACTTGGCGATCAAGTCCATCACGAACGAATGGCCAAGTCCTCGACACAGCGACGCGATCACGAACACGGCGAGCGTCAAGGCATACCCAAGGAGCAGACCCTCGGCAAGGCGACGACGTCCTCTTGGAATCAACATGAGGACCAGGGTCGGCAAGAGGATCGGCTTCAGGCCCAGGGTGGCGCCCAACACGATGCCAGCGAGGAAGGGCCGGTCGGACTTCAATGCAAGCACAGCCAAGCTCGCGAGCCCGAGGACGATGAGGTTGGACTGCCCGGCAACGAAGTGCTCCACAAGAGACGTGGAACATGCGATGGGGATCAAGACTGCCACTGCAGGATTAGGCATTGGTCGAAGCAGCTTGATCCAGACGATTGCAGTCGTCGCAAGCCCGAGCGCGTTCAGGAGAAACCAGAGCTTGGAGTATGTGCTGCGCGAGACATGCGAACTCCAACTCGTGAATGCCAGATAAGGCGGCGGGTAGATGAATGGAAAGGTCGGAGTTCCGGTGTCGAGCACGGAACGATCACTCAGATGTTCCTGCACATAAGGTGACGCGCCGCTGTTGTAGGCCGATGCTGCGGCCAAGTAGGTCTCGGAGTCATGAAACGAAGACTCTGGATCCAGGTTTCTCCAGCCCGCCAGCCATAGATGGCCGACCGTCCAGGCAACCAAGAGGCCGACAACGACTTTGGAGATTCCATGTTCGTGCATGTTGCTGCAACACTACGGGGGTCTTGCTACCGAGCGGGATCGAACTCACTGGGCTCCGCCTTCTCATGTCAGTGGTGCACAGCATTCGCGCCACGAGACCATTTGGTGTCAGACGCAGTCCCCCCTGGAGATGTCAGCAGGCGTGGCCAACGTGGGTCGCGGATTAGGCCCATGCACATGACGTGCCGAACGGAGCCAGGTCGGCCAACCGATCCCCAACCACACACAGTGGCTCATGTGTAGGGACGCAAGACCCTCGAGTTCGACCGACGTTTGGAATCGACCGCCGTGCTGATCGAATCAGCACGGCGCGTTCACTGAAACGTCACCCGCGCCGCACCCGACAGGTTCGAGGTCATCCCCGGGTTCAGGTCGCGCGTCCAGTACTGGAAGCCCCACGTGTCACCTGGCAGGAATGTCGTCATCGACGGCAAGCTCGTCAGATCCGGCTCCAGGAACACGGTGCCGGAGAGTCCCGAGTCGAGGATGTTGTTCGGGAAGCGCACGAACGGGAGTCCGAGGCAGAGGATGCCCTGACCGACCGGGATGTTGCCCGGGAACTGGCCCATGACGAAGATGCCGAACTGGTTCGGGGGCAGGTCGCTCACGTCGAGGCGCAGGTGGTTCGCTGCGATCGTCGTCGAACCCGAGATCAAGATCTCGGCGTCGACGCCGGTCGAGTTCGGTTGACCGGAACACAGCGGCAGGCCGATCGGTTGGAACCGCAGGTCGAGGCCCTGCAGCGCCACGCCGAACGTACCGACCGGGGTCGTGTTCCCCGTCGTGAGGTGGACCTGTTCGTAGCTGCTCGCCCCGACGTAGGCCGTGGTCTCGTCGACCACGACGAGCCATTGGTGGACCCAACCGTTGTTGTTGGCAGGGTTGATCGGCAGCGCGGCCCCCGTGTTCAGGTTGATGACGACGAGGCCGTCACCGTTCGGCGGGAACGGCCCCAGGTCCCAGCCGTACAGCGTTCCGTTGGGCGCAAAGTCGAGCGCCTGCAGTCCGGCGAGGCCGGTGCTGCCCAGAACGTTGACCGTTGGGCCAGCGAGGTCGATGGTCCAGATCTCGTCGAAGGCTCCGGCGACCACGCTCGCGTCGATCGCGGCATAGAGGAGCCCGCTCGTGGGATCGATGGCGAGGGCGCGCACCTCGTCCACGGCCAAAGTCGCGATCCACGTCGTCGCGGCCGTGGTCGGATCGATCGTGACCAGCTGATCGTCGTCGAGGATCGCATAGATCGTCCCGTCGCCGTCCGTGGCGATCTGATTGCCGGCGGCCATGCCGGTCGAACCGATGAACGTCGTCGCGCTCGTGCTCAGGTCGACCTCGTAGACGTCGCCCAGGAACGTGATGCCCGTGCAGATCTGAGCCGACGCGAGGCCGGTCAGGGCGAGGGGGGCGAGCGCGCAGCTCGCGACGGTTCGAACGAGGGGTCGCACGCTCTCAGCTTGCCACGAAACCGCGTGCGATGCCCGGACGGCCTCAGCGTTGCTTCAGTCCGGGAACCTGCTCGCGCAGCCAGCCCAGAATCGAATCCGCGAACAAGCCGTGCATCTCGGCCGTCGGGTGGTGCTTCAGGAAGAGCGGCGTGCCCTCCGGCGCCTCGAGCATCGGGACCGACAGGTCCAAAGCGTCCAGCCCACGCGCCTCTAGATCCGCCATCAAGCCCGTGAACCAGTCCGGGCGACCATGACGGAACCGATTGGTGTCGCGGCGGCTCGGATACACGACGACCAGGACGTGCTCGGCTCCGTTCGCGCGCGCTTCGTCACGGAACGCCTCGAGGATCGCCAGGGTCACCTGATACGGCTCACCTGCCGGATCGGACCAGAGCACTTCGTGATAGCGCCGCGACATCGCCGAACGCTGCTCCATCACACGCGCGATGGGGGACCAGCGCACGAGCGGGTCGTCCCCTGTCCAGTAGTCGTGGGAGGCGAGATCCGACTGCAAGGAACCGACGAGCGCTGCGCGGTACATCGCACTGCGCGTCGCATACGGTTGCGGCACGAGCTCGAGCGCTCCGTCGTTCACCACGAACCGCGGCTTGACGACGACGCCGCCCTCGCGCGGCATGTAAAGACGTCGGAAGCGACTGACGTTGCGACCTATGTTCTCGAGCATCAGGCCGATGACGACGACGTCCGGGTTCGTCTTCACGCCATCACGCCGATAGCGCAGCAAGGCCTGGCCCGTGCCGTAGCCACCGACCCCGAAGTTCAGCGTGTGGATGCGCGCGTCCTTGGAGCGCAGTTGCCAGGCCCAAGTCTCGTCGTCGGCGACCTCGCTGCCGAACGTGAACGAGTCACCGAAGCAAGCGAGTGTGATCGGTGCTGTCCAAGGTGGCTCTTCGGGTCCGCGCGCGCCGAGGTGATTGATCCAGCCCGATTCGGTGCCCGTCACATGCTCGCCGAACTCGTTGCACCATCCCAATTCCGCGTCGAAGCCCTTGCGAATCGCGTCCTCGCCGTCCCTCTCGGCGCGCGCCAGCGTGGCTTCGAGTCGCGCCACAGTCTTGTCGCCCAGCTCACCGAACGGCGGCAGGGGAATGTCTCGGTACCGACCGTCTTCAATGAGAACGGTGGCGGTGATCACCTCGGCGATGCCCCACGTGACCAATACGGCCACCAACGTGACGATCGTCCGACGCAGCGGCGAGCGCTTGCCCAACGCTCAGTCCACCAGGCCGAGCTCGACCAACTGTTCGGCCACGTACATCGCGATCAGCAGCGCGCCCGTGTTGTTGACGTGCACCATGTCGGTGTAAAGGCGATCCATGTTGCCGTTGGCCATTCGCGTTCGGGCTGTCGCTTCCATGTGTTCCCGCACACGGATCAGCGGGACGTCTTCGGCGATGGCCACCTCTTCCACGATGGGCAGCGTGCGGTCCTGCATCGCATGGACGATGCCCTGGAAAATCTTGAACCGGGCGGGGTCCCGGCCGGGGCGTTCGTTCGAGAGCAGCGGCATATCGTTCTCGTCGACCGGACGCGAGGCTTGCGTCATCAACACCGGTGTCGCTCCGTGCGCTCGCGACACGGCGATCATGGACGTCAGGTTGCGGCGGAAGTTGTCGAAACCTCGCTCCGCGTACGGCGGCTCGACGTTCAGCGCCGCGACGTCGACGTCGATGTAGGTGTGGATCTTGCGGCGATCGAAGTCGTCCCCCGAGAGGTAGCGGCGCCAAATGCGGTACGCCATGCTCCACTCGAGCGCGCCGTCGATCGGATGCTTGCGCTCCTCCGGCCAAACTCGACGCGTGTGGCGGTTGTCGGGTTGCGGGTCGGGACCGAGCGCGCTCCACGTGTCGTTCACCGCGTGATAGACGAGCACGATGTCGGGGTCATAGGCGAGCGCGCGGATCGCCAGGCATGTCTGCGACTCGAACGACGTCCAACTGGGCGTACCGAAATTGAGGACGCGGATCGCGCGGTCCGGGAATCGCTCGCGCAGCAGTCGTTCGACCTGCAGGGGCCACGTCTTCGAGTTGTGCGAAGGACCGGCGCCGAACGTGCTGGAACCTCCGAAGCAAGCGATGCGCAGTTCGCCCGCGGGCTTCTCGAACGGCACCTCCGGACCTCGGAAGCCCGCCGAGTTGATCGACACCTTGCGGCGCGACGACTCGGGGGACTCGTAACCGGGATTCAGCGTGTAGGCCAGGTACGGATGCGGCACGTACATCGCCTGCTCGGGCGCGTGGTAGCGCGCGACCAGTTCGTCGTACGAGAGCGCCGGGATCGGCACGAGGCGCAGGACGACCTCGACGAGCAGCACCGTCATCACCAACGCGATGCCCAGCCCCCTGCGCTTCGACTTGCGCTTGGGCGTGGCGTGCGTGACCTGATCGGCGTTGCTCATCGGTTCAGCCTAGTAGTTCTTGGCGAACAGGACCCGTTGCGCGCTGGGTGCGCCCGTCTTGATGCACGTGCCGGGCGCGGCCGCGGGGCCCTGGCCCTCGAGCGGAATGCAGCGGATCGTGGCCTTGGTCTCGTCCTTGATCTTCAACTCGGTCGCTTGCGTACCGTCCCAGTGGGCCCACACGAAGCGCGACTTGCCGTCGGCGAACGCCTCGACGAACTCGTCCCAGGAGTCGATCTCGATCTCGGACTCCTGGCGACGCGCGAGTGCACGGTTGTAGAGCTCCGTTTGGAACGCGTCGAGGCGTTGCCCGACCGCGGCACCGAGGCCTTCCCAGTCGAGCTTCTCCTTGACGGCGCGTCCGTTCTCGCCGACCTCGGCGATGCGCATCTTCGACATGACGCACTTGCCCTCGAGGTCGCGCGGGCCGATCTCGAGTCGCATCGGAACGCCCTTGCGCTCCCATTCGTAGTACTTCGCGCCGGGCTTCATCCCTTCGCGATCGTCGAGCTCGACGGTCAGGCCATCGCTACGCAGCTCGTCGGCGATGCGCACGGCGGCCTCCAACACGGCGACCTTCTCGTCGTCCTTGCGATAGATCGGCACGATCACGACGTGGATCGGCGCGAGACGCGGCGGGATCACCAGGCCGTCGTCGTCCGAATGGACCATGATCATGGCCCCGATCAAACGCGTCGAAACGCCCCAAGACGTCTGCCAAACGTGCTCGCGCTCGCCTTCCGCGTTCTGGAAGGTGACGTTGAACGCCTTGCCGAAGTTCTGGCCCAGGTCGTGGCTGGTGCCGGACTGCAGCGCCTTGCCGTCCTGCATCAACGCCTCGATCGTGAACGTTTCGAGGGCGCCGGCGAAGCGCTCGTTGGCGGTCTTGATGCCCTGGATGACGGGGATCGCGAGCACCTCTTCGCAGTGGTCGCGATAGACGTCGAGCATGCGCATGACCTCTTCATTCGCTTCATCGTGCGTGGCGTGCGCGGTGTGCCCTTCCTGCCAGAAGAACTCGGACGTGCGCAGGAACAGGCGCGTGCGTAGCTCCCAGCGCATCACGTTCGCCCACTGGTTGATCAGCAGCGGCAGGTCGCGGTGCGAGTCGATCCACTTCGCGAAGAAGTGACCGATGATCGTCTCGGACGTCGGACGGATGCAGTACTCCTCCTCGAGCTTCTTGCCACCGGCGTGCGTGACGACGGCCAGTTCCGGCGCGAAGCCCTCGACGTGTTCGGCTTCCTTGTTGATGAAGCTCATCGGGATGAGCAACGGGAACGCCGCGTTCTTGTGTCCAGTGGCTTTGAAGCGTGCATCGAGGTCGGCCTGGATGGCCTCCCAGATGGCAAAGCCGTGCGGCCGGATGACCATGCAGCCCTTGACGACGCCGGCGGCTTCCGCCAGCTCGCCCTCGGCGATGACGTCCTGGTACCAGCGCGCGTAGTCTTCGGAACGGGGAGTGATTTTGGCTTCGGCCATCGGATTCCAAGGTCGGAGGCGGCGACACGGGCCCGCCCATTCGGGTCCGCTGTGCTGCCTGGATCGCCCGCTTCGGGGCGTGGGAACCGAAGAGCGTAGACCGGGGCCTCGCGGCCGTCCACGCTAGGATGGGAGCGATGCGCATCTCCTCGAAGTTCGGGATCGGGCTCGCGATGCTGACCGGCTTGGTGGGATGTGGAGGCGTCGCCGTTCGCCCCGCGATTCCGCCCTCCAACCAGCCGTTCGCGCTCGTTCTCGGCACCGCCCAGGACGCCGGGTATCCGCAAGCCGGCTGCCTCGAAGCCTGTTGTGCTGCGGCGCGCCAGGACCCGGCTTTGCGCCGGCATGCCGTTGGACTGGCGATCGTCGACCCGATCAGCCGCGAGCGCTGGATGCTCGACTGCAGCCCGAGCTTCTCGGACCAGCTGTGGGAGCTCGATCAGGTCGCGCCGTTCGAGGCCTCGCCCGGCCTGTCCGGCATCTTCCTGACGCACGCGCACATCGGTCACTACGCCGGTCTGTTGCAGCTGGGGCACGAGGTCATGGGCGCCCAGCAGGTGCCGGTCTTCGCGATGCCGCGCATGCGCTCGTTCCTGGAGACGCAGGGGCCTTGGGCGCAGCTGGTGAGCTACCAGAACATCCTCCTGCATGACCTGAACGACGGTGCCCCGGTGCAATTGAACGAACGCCTGCGCGTGACCCCGTTCCTGGTGCCGCACCGCGACGAGTACTCGGAAACCGTCGGCTTCCGCGTCGACGGCCCGAACGCGTCGTTGATCTACCTGCCCGACATCGACAAGTGGGAGCGCTGGGCGACGCCGATCGAGGACGTGATCGCGAGCGTCGATGTCGCCTACCTCGACGGCTGCTTCTTCGGCGACGGCGAGCTGCCGGGCCGTGATATGTCGGTCATCCAGCACCCGTTCATCCTGGAGTCCTTGGAGCGCTTCGAGTCGCTGCCCGAGGCGGAGCGCGCCAAGGTTCGTTTCCTGCACCTGAACCACACGAATCCGGTGTTACGTGCCGGAACGCCCGAGCGCTTCGAGGTCGAGGACGCCGGCCTGCACATCGCCGAACAGGGCGAATGGGTGGTCCTCTAGCCCGATCGCTCCCCGTCCGAGACGGATCTGTTCTGAAGCCTCCAATGGGACGCGATCCGTCCTAGAATGCTCGCCAACGAACCGCGCTTCCCGCCCCGACATCCGGGGCGCACCACCACCATGACCGAGCTCACGATCGACCCCACGATGACCATGGAGCACATCCTCCAGGTCGCCCCCGCCGCCCAACGCGCCCTCTTCCAGCGCTATCACGTCGGAGGCTGCAACGCCTGCGGCTTCCAGCCGAGCGACACGCTCGCGCAGGTCGCCAAGGACCACAACATCCTCGACATCAACGACATGATCCGGACGATCGTCACGGCTCAGGAGTTGGACGGCAAGATCCAGGTCGAATCGACCCAGGTGCGCGAATGGCTCGCCGCCGGCGAGGACTTCTCGTTCATCGACGTGCGCACGCCCGACGAGCGCGGTGACGACAAGGTCCCCGAAGCCGAAGAGATGGACTACACGCAGTCCGAGAAGTACATGGGCCTGCCGAAGGAGCGCAAGATCATCTTCCTGTGTGCCGACGGTGGTCGTTCCCTCGACGTGGCGAGCTACTTCATCGGTCACAAGTTCACCGACGTGTCGTGCGTACGCGATGGCGTCGCCGGTTGGCGCGCCTAGTCGTCCCGACGAACATCGCTCACCCTTCGGGTCGCTGCTTTACAGCCAGCGTCATCCCGCCTAAGGTTTGCACGTCGCCGGGCTACCCCACCCCACGCCCGGTGATTCGAGTGCCTAGCACTCGACCGTTGCGCGCTGGACCCGCCCGTCCAAGCAGCGCGACACCCCGGTCGCCGCACCCGCATGCGTCGACCAACCCGGAGCAGGCTGCCCCCCGCTCCGGTAGATCGGGACTTCGGTCCTGGTCGCACCGCCAGGAGCCGCCCGTAAGGGCGGCTCCTTCTATAGGCGCAGGGTCGCCCGTTGCAGGGCGGCTCCTTCTATAGGCGCAGGGTCGCCCGTTGCAGGGCGGCTCCTTCCATACGTGCAGGGTCGCCCACGGCAGTCCGGCTCCTTCCACAGTTACAGGTCCGGCCGTCGCAGGGCGGTCCCTCGCGAAGAACCTCGACCCCTATCACCGGTCCTCGGACCGGTCCGATCTCACTCCGCCTCGACCACGTCTTCGATGATGACGCGGCCCGAGCCTTCTTCGACGCGCACTTCGCACGTGCCGCCTTCATAGGAGAACAGCACGCGCATGCTCGTCAGCGCGAGTCCCTGGCGGTCGAAGCGCAGGGTGTTGCCTTCCCCCAGCTCGATGACGTCCATGCGTACGCCGCGGAACACGGCGTTGAACGAGTACTCGCGGCGAAAGGTGCCGTCGCCGGTGGGAGCGGGCAGGAGGCTGCCGTCCTTGTGGTGGCCGGTGTAACCGTCTCCGCCGTCCAGGAAGCGCAACTCGACCGTCTCGAAGTTGAGGAAGGCCTGGTTCTGCAGGTCGACGATGTCCTTGGCGAACAGGTCCGCCGCGCTTTCGAGCGTGACCGACGGCCGTTCGAAGAAGGCCGGGATGGCGAAGCTCGAGACGATCGCGATCGCCATCAGCGAGAGGCAGACGCCCAGGATCGAGAGCCCGGTGCGGGGGCGAGTGGGCAAGCTGCTGGACATGGTGGAGGGGACGCCGGAACCGGCTGCCGATGGAACGGGGGTCCGTGTCCTCTTTCGGCCGTCCAAGAGATATGCCTTGAACGAAGGCCCGGTTCCAGTCCCAACCCGATTCGTGTGGGCTGGGATGGGGCCCGATCGATGCCCGGATCGGGCTCAGGCCGGGCTCGTACCCCTGTCCGGCAGGGTCGAAGCCGAAGCGCGAAGCGTCAGTCCGACGAATCGGGCGGATGCATCGTCTCGAGCAACGTGCCGGCGAGGGTGTCTGGATCGACGGGCTTCGAGAGGCAGATGACGTCGTGCAGGTGCTGGGGTAGCAGAATCGCGCCGTCGTAGCCGGTCAGGAACAGGAACGGCACACCGGCAGCGCGCAGGCGGTCGGCGATGGGCGCCGAGCTCTTGCCCTGGAGGTCGATGTCGAGGATCGCGCCGTCCACTTCGCTGGACTCGAGCAGCTCGAACGCGCGGGCCGTGTTCGGCGCGGGTCCCACGACCACACTGCCGTAACCCTCGAGCGCCCAACGCATCGACTCGGCCAGGACGTAGTTGTCCTCGACGACGAGCACGCGGAGACCGGCAAGATCGGGTTGTTGGGTCTTGGGCTTCATGGCGCTTGGGCGAAACACAATCCGGTGCGAACCTGCTTGGTGACTTGATTCCTCCGTGACCAACGCCTTCGCATCGAGCTCGAGGACCCCCTGGACCTCGCTGCTCGCCGATCTTCATTGTGGACCGATCCAGCCGGGACCGCGAGGGTCTGGATAGGTACCCTCGTACCAGGAGTTTCCCTCAATGCCCCCCCGTCATCTCCCTGACCGTCGGACCCTGTTGAAGGGTGGATTGGCTGCCACCGCCGCCGGAGCCATCGTGGCGTGCGAACCCTGCGAGGGTGTGACCGGTCCTGCGGTCCATTCGAGACGGCGCGTTCGCTGGCGCCTCGCGTCCAGTTTTCCCAGCTCGCTCGACACCATCTACGGCGCGGCGACGGTGCTCAAGGAACGTGTCGAGGCCATGACGGAGGGCCGCTTCGAGATCGAGGTCTATGAGTCCGGCGAACTCGTTCAGGGTTTGAAAGAGATGAACGCGGCCCAGTCCGGAGCCGTCGAGGTCGCACAGACGGCGGGCTACTACAACCTGGGCAAGAGCCCCGCATTGGCGTTCGACACGTGTGTTCCCTTCGGGTTGAACGCACGCCAACAGAGCGCGTGGCTCCACGAGGCCGGCGGGTTGGAACTCGTGCGCAAGGCCTATGCGGACTTCAACGTCATCTCGTTCCCGTGCGGCAACACGGGCGCGCAGATGGGCGGTTGGTTCAAGAAGCGCGTCACCTCGCTCGGCGACCTGCGCGGCCTGCGCATGCGCATCCCGGGCATGGGTGGCAAGGCGATGGCCGAGCTCGGCGTGTCGGTCCAGAACCTGCCGGGCAGCGAGGTGTACCAAGCGCTCGAGACGGGCGTCATCGACGCCACCGATTGGGTCGGTCCCTACGACGACGAGAAGCTCGGCTTCTACCAGGTCGCCAAGCAGTACCACTATCCCGGTTGGTGGGAGCCTGGCCCGTCGCTGTCGTTCCTGGTGAATCTGGACGCGTGGAACGACCTCTCGTCCGGCGACCAGGCCGTGTTCCGCGCGGCCTCCGACGCCGCCGCGCAGTCGATGATGAACCGCTACGACGCCAAGAACCCGGCCGCGCTGCAGCGGCTCGTGGCGAACGGCGTCCAGCTGGTCCCGTTCAGCGCGGATCTGATCGCGGGCGCGCAAGAGGCTTCCGAGCAACTGCTGCGCGACGAGGCCGCCAAGGACAAGGACTACGCCGCGCTGTTCCAGCACTGGCGCGCCTTCCGCACAGACAGTTTCGCCTGGTTCGGTACGGCCGAGCGCGCGTACATGGACGCCGTGATGGGGAACTAGGGCGTGCGGCGCATTCTGAAGGGGGACAACCTGCCGATCCTGCGCGGGCTCGAGGACGGCATCGCGGACCTCGTCTACCTGGATCCTCCGTTCAACACCGGCAAGACCCAGGCGCGCGTGCGTACCAAGACGACGCTGGATCCCAAGGGCGAGCGGATCGGATTCACCGGCGCGCGCTACACGAACAAGGTCGTCGGTTGCTCAGGGTTCGCGGACACCTTCGACGACTACCTGGGGTTCTTGGGGCCGCGCCTCGAAGAGCTGCGACGCGTGCTGACCCCGACCGGCAGCCTGTTCGTCCATCTCGATGCGAACGAGGTGCACTACGTCAAGGTGTTCCTCGACGGCCTGTTCGGCCGCGACTGCTTCCAGAACGAGATCGTCTGGGCGTACGACTACGGCGCGCGCTCCAAGAAGCGTTGGAGCGCGAAACACGACTCGATCCTGTGGTACACGCGCCATCCCAAGCGCTATCACTTCGACTTCGAAGCGATGGACCGCATCCCCTACATGGCGCCCAAACTGGTGTCCCAGGAGAAGGTGGAACGCGGCAAGACCCCGACCGACGTCTGGTGGCACACGATCGTCGCGCCCCAGGGCAAGGAGCGCACGGGCTACCCGACCCAGAAGCCGTTGGGCGTGCTGGAGCGGATCGTCAAGGTGCACTCGCGGGAAGGCGATCTGGTCCTGGATCCGTTCGCGGGCAGCGGAACCACCGGGGAGGCTGCGGCGAAGCACGGGCGGCACTTCCTGTTGATCGACTCCGCGGCCGACGCGGTCGACGTGATGCGGAAGCGCCTCGAGCCGTACGCGCCGACCGTGCTGGACGGCGACACGGTCGGTCCGGCAGCCAGCTAGGGCTCCCGCCGTTCGGATCCGGCACAGGTCGGATCGGGTAGAGCTTGGATCCGGCACAGCTCGGATCCGGTCGAACGGATTCCGTCCCTGCCGGGAGCTCCAGGTTCATCGAACCGAGCAGCGAACGCACTCCCGTTCCGGGTTCCGGGCCGTGGCCGAGTCCCGGGGTGGAGTCTCGTTTCCTCGTGGTTCGCCCACTCGCCGCCATCTAGACTCAACACCGATTCAGCCCGGAGCGATCTTCACCACGCTCCCCGGAATTCCAACCAGACATGTCCATCCAAGCACTGGCGCTGAGCCTGATCGCGGTCCTTTCGATATCGTCGACCACGGCGGATGCGCGCGTCGTTCAAGACGACCCGCCCCCGACCACCAGCGAGATTCAGGCCCAGATCGGACTCCTGCGCGAGTCGAACGCAGAGGGCACCGCGGCCCAGATCACCGTGCTCGAAGAGGCGCTGGTCGTGTTGACGCGCGCCGCCGAGACGCGGGCGCGTGCGGAGCAATTCCTCATGGAGGCCGCTCAGGCCCCGAGTTTGGTCGAGACGGTTCGTGCGGAACTCCTGGCGCTGCCGACCGAGTTCGTGCCGCCGCCGAACCCCGATTCCGAGCTGTCGAAGGTCCAGGACGCGCATGCTCAAGCGCTCGCCTCCTTGAGCGCGAGTCGGGCCAAGCTCGCCGAGTTGGACGAGACCTCGCGTTCCCGGGCTCAACGTCGAGCGGAGATTCCCCAGGAGCTGGTGGCTGCAGACCAGGTGGAATCCACCTCGCGCGAGGCGTTGACCAGTCTGCCGGCGGGTGCGGATCAAGCCAGTCGGATGATCCTGCTGGCGTCGATCGAGGATTCGCTGGCCAGCGCCGCCGCGTTGACCGCGGAACGTGACGCGAACGAAGCGCGACGCGAGCTCCTGGGTTTGCGCCAGGACCGCGCCGTGCGCAAGGAGTCGCTCGCGGTTCAAGCCGAGACGTACTGGAAGAAGCGCCTGACCGCCGTTCGTGCCAGCGAGGGCAATCAATCGGCACAGACGGTCGAGACGGAAGCGGACAAGATCGTTGCCACGCATCCGGAGTTGCGCGACCTCGCCGATCAGATCGCCGTGCTCGCCGCTCGCCGATCGGGCGAAGAGGGCCTGCCCCAACGTATCTCGCGGGCCCAGACCTCCTTGGCGGGTTTGAAGTCGAAGCTCAAGGAAGTCCGCAACCGTTCGCGCAGTGCACGTCGGCGCATCGCGGTCGGTGGTGCTACCGAGTCGATGGGGCTGATTCTCCGGTGGGACTACGACTGGTTGCCCAAGGTGCGCGAGCTTCGCAGTGAGTCTCGTGAACTGGAGTGGCGCTTGGCGGATGCGCTCCTCGAACTGATCACGATCGAGGAGTCCAGGTCGAAGGTGGGCGACCTGGCGATCGCAGCAGATCTCATTCTGCAAGAACTCAAGATTCAAGACCCCAGCGAGGCCTTGCGGTTGGCCACGCGGGAACTCTTGAGCCTTCAGCGTTCGGTCCACGATTCCTTGCTCTCGGACCTGGCGACGCTGACGACGGCCTTCTACACCAAGAAGGAAGCCTCGGTCCTGCTCGACGAAGAGGTTCGCCAGTACCGCACGTTCATCGAGCAACGCATTCTCTGGGTGCGGAGTACCCGGTCGAACCCGATTCCGAGCCTCACGAACACGCCCGCCGACGTGAGGGACCTGGCGGGCGAGTTGTGGCGGACGATCAGCATCGATTCCCTGCTGCGTTCGGCCTCGAAGATGTGGCTCTCCTTGAGCTTGGTCAGCTTGTTCCTGATCGGGATCCTGGTTCGACGCGGCCACTTCAAACGTCATCGCGAACAGATGGCTTCGGACGTGCGGTCGTTCCGCACGGACAAGTACAGCCTCACGGTTCGGGCGATCCTGGACACGATCCTGCTCGCCCTTCCGTTGCCGCTCCTGGTTTGGATGCTGGGCGAAGTCTTTTCGAACTTGGCCCCTGACCTACCGCGTGACTTGAGCCCCGCGCTACCGCGTGACTTGGGAGCCGCCCTCACCCAAACAGCCTACATTTGGCTCGTCGTGCGCTTCCTGCGCGAGTTGGCCGAGGAGAAGAGCGTGGGGGGCTCGCATTTCCGTTGGCCTGAGCAGAGCCTGGTCGCGTTCCGCAAGGAACTGAGCTGGTTCGAACCCATCATCATCGTGCTCGCGCTCGTCACGATCTTCATGGGGCTCGAGAGCACCACCGCCTGGTCCGACTCGGTTGGCCGCATCGGTTTCGTGGCGTGCATGGTCACCGAGGCCGTCTTCGCGCATCGCTTGTTCCGGGCGGAGAGCAAGCTCTGGCCTCCCGCGGCCGCGGCTTCCAAGGGATTGCTGCGCAAGACCCACGGCATCTGGTCGTTCATGGCCGCCGGCCTGCCGATCACGATCGCGGTGATGTCGCTGGCTGGGTACGCCTACACCGCGCTTCAGTTCGAGTTGCGGCTGCGGACCTCGTTCGGGTTCGCCATCGTGCTCGTGCTGGCGAACTCGATGTTGATTCGCTGGCTCCTGATGACGCGGCGCAAGTTGGCGGTTCGTCAGGCCCTCGAAGCGCGCGCGCGCAAGGCCAAGGAGGACCCCGACGATGCGGCCGAAGCGAGCGCGGCACCCGTCGACGACGATGCGGTCGACATCCCCGCGATCGACGCCCAGACACGCCAGCTCTTCCAGATCAGCCTCAGCCTCACGGCGGTCATCGGCCTGTACTTCATCTGGGCCAGCGTGTTCCCCGCGTTGCGCGCGCTCGAGAACGTTCAGATCCTGCCCGAGTTCGCCATCGTCGCCGCCGCCGCCGACGTGAACGAGGTCACGCGCACCGTCGAGGCCGTCGCGGGTACGCAGATCGGCTCGGAAGACGTCAACGAAGAGCCGGCCGCGTCAAGCATGGGTGGGCTGTCGCCGATGACCGCGGCCGGGATGGGCGCGCTCTCCGGTGAATCGAACCCAGTTCCTGGAGGTTCGACCCAGGTCGCCCCCGGAGCGGAGTCCGAATCCGTCGCCTATACGCTGACGCTGGCCGACCTCATCCTCGCCGTGGTCTTCTTGATCCTGACCTCGGTGGCGGCGAAGAACCTGCCAGCACTTCTCGAGCTCTCGCTCCTGCAAAGGCTGCCCCTCGACCGCGGTGCGCGTTATGCCGTTTCGACGATCGTGCGCTACCTGATCATGATCATCGGGGCCACCGCCGTGTCGAGCGCTCTCGGAATCGGTTGGGCCAAGGTCCAGTGGTTGGCGGCCGCACTCACCTTCGGTTTGGCCTTCGGCCTCCAGGAGATCTTCGCCAACTTCGTCTCAGGCCTGATCATCTTGATCGAGCGCCCCATTCGCGTGGGGGACGTCGTCACGGTCGGCGACACGGAGGGTCGTGTGACGCAACTGAACATGCGCGCCACGACGATCATCGATCGCGATCGCAAAGAGTACCTGGTCCCGAACAAGGACTTCATCACCAACAACGTGATCAACTGGACGCTGAGCGACCCGATCACGCGCGTCATTCTCAAGGTCGGGATCGCCTATGGCTCCGACACCGAACTGGCGCGTCGACTCCTGCTGAAAGCGGCGGGACAGGTTTCCCTGGTCCTCAAGGAACCGCACGCATCCGTCGTCTATCGCGCGTTCGGGGACAGCACGTTGGACTTCGAACTACGTGTCTTCTTGAACAACCGCGACCTGTGGCCCGAGGTCGTCGATCAGCTCAACACCCGCATCGACGGGTTGTTCCGCCAGAACGGCGTCGAGATCGCCTTCCCCCAGCGCGACCTGCACATCCGCTCGTCGGTGTCGATCCCGAACCACGTCACGGTGTTCGAGACGGGCGAAGAGGCTTAGTTCCGACATCCTCCGGGCGAACTCCGCGAGCGCACACGGCTCGTGGTACTCGCTCGTGGGGCGGAGCTTTAGAACCACCTCATGCGGCGCAGCGCCACCATCTCGGCGATCGTCACGATCCCGAGCAAGACGCAAACGATCAGGAACCCCCTGTCGTCGCTCGCACCCGGCATGCCCCCGACGTTGATGCCCAGCAGTCCGGTCAGTAGACCGAGCGGCAGGAAGATCGCGGTGATGATGGACAGCGTGAACATGCGCGCGTTCATCGTCTCGGCTTGGCGTCCGGCGAGGAGGTCCTGGATGACCCGCGTCCGGTCGCGCAGCTCATCGAGCTCTTCGACTGAATACTCGAGACGTTCGACCAGGACCCGCAGCATGCCGTGGTGGGACTCCTCGAAGATCGGCAGCTTCATGGCGCTGATCTCCGAGATCGCAGACTTCTGCGGCGCGATGTAACGACGCAACGCGATGATGGCACTGCGCTTGTCCGCGAGCGTGCCCTGCACTTCGCTGGGGTTCACGTCGCCGGCCTTGTCCTCGAGATCGTCGATCGTCGCGCTCAGCGCGTCCAGCGTCGGCGCCAAGCGATCCAGCAGGTGACCGGCCATGTCGATCATGAGGTCGGCGGAATCGAGCGGACCGCCCGGCTTCTCGATGTCCTCGCTCAGGTCCTCGATCGCCTTCAACCGGCGTCGACTGAGGCTGATCATGCGGTTCCCGTCGACCCAGAGGCGCAACGAGATCATGTCCTCCGGATCCGCACTCGGGTTCAGGTTCACGCCGCGCAGGATCACGACCATGCCCTCGGGAGTCGCGTGACTCTGGGGTCGGGTCGGGCCGGCGAGCAAGGTGTCGCACGT
>TARA_R110002073_G_scaffold27809_1_pt1 | contig 34267 bp, 24 predicted proteins | sample TARA_R110002073 | Tara Oceans TARA_R110002073 (sample SAMEA4397174) | marine metagenome | biome: Polar Biome; feature: [DCM] deep chlorophyll maximum layer (ENVO:01000326); material: water (ENVO:00002006), including particulate matter (ENVO:01000060) such as... | depth 40 m | reverse complement strand
GAGGGAGAGGTGGCAAAAGCTGCATCGTGTCCTCGACCTGCAACCCCAATGATTGAACAGCGCAGACCAACGCTACCGAGGCCAATGTCATTGAGCCTGCGAACGCGAGCCACCGGGGCCGCCGGAGATTGGCCGGTCAAATGGAAGCGGGCGAGCGGCGGTCGCGAATCCGCGTTTGTACAAATGCTCCTTCAGCATCCGAAATGCGGCAAAGCTTTCCGGATAGACCCAGACCGTGATGGTCGTTTTGGATGGATCACGCCCGGCCAATTCCACGTCGAGCAACCGGCTTGTTGAGAGCACTTGATCGATCGGTTGGCCGTGTGGTTCTTCGAGAGGCTCGATCACCATGCCGGCCAGTTGAACTCGGGTGCCCATGGAGGTTTTTCCGCCCTGGGAGATTCGGCCGGTTGATTTGTCCATCGCATAGTGTGCGACGTATCCGCGAATGGGACCGACGGCGGACGACGAGCGTCCATCTCGTGAGCCACGAATGACGCGTCCGAAATCTTCTTTGATGGCTTTTAATAGTGGCTCGATCGGGACGACTGACAAACGATCGTTCTTCAGCCGCAAATGGATCTCGTCGCCAAAAACGGTCTTGGCCATTGGTGTGGGCAAGTGTTCGACCGCGACGACGGGTGACTCTTGGCTCTCGAGCCGTTCTTTGGTGCCGGCCAGAGTCGCCAATTCGGTGCTGACCTCTCGCATTTCACTGCCGAGCTTGGCTGCACGTACTTTGTCTTGGTCGAGTTGTTTTTGCTTTTGCTCCCAAGCTTCTTCTGCGAGCGTGAGCAGATCGAGTAACGCGCCACGTTCACGTTTGGCTTGTTCCAATTCCATGTCGTAGCGTTTGACCATGTTCTCCAAACGCATCGACTCCCGCTGTGCCGCGGCAGCTCGCATGGCGGTTTGTGCAAGTTCCGACAACTGTGAATCAGTTGCCAGCTTGGGTTCGGGCGTTGGCAACCCTTCGGGTGATACCAGGTCGCCGGGCTTTTGGGCGATTTCGTCGCGCGATGTGAGCGCACGAGTGATGCGTTGCGTTTGGGTTCCGAGAACCACCACGAGGATAATCAGGATCCCAACGAGGTTGGCGACGATGTCCAAAAAGGCATCGTGTCCAAGTTCAAGCGTCGTGCGTCGGCGTCGACTCATCGAACCCTCCTAGTGATTTCCACACCGCTGCCGTTCATCAACGTTTGCAAATCATGAAAACGTTGATCCGCGTGCGGTGCGACCAGCACATCCAGTCGCGGTTGCCAGCGGCCTCCGGGAAGCGTGGCTCCCCAGCCGTCCACTCGATCGCGCACGGCGGTGGCCAATTTCATGGTCGCGTTGTAGATCGAATCGTCTCCAAAGGGGAACGTCTGGACAACCACGTTGTTTTGAACTAACTCGTATCGGTCGTGATGACAAACCATCGCGATCGGTCGCACGACTTGGGTGCCGTTGATGCCAGCCATCGAACGCGGCAACGCCCAGTCTCGACCTTCACGACGCACCGTCTGCGTTGGCTGTTGTGGAGCCTGCATGTTGGTACTTGGCGGCGGTTGGTTGGCCGACTCGGGTGCTTGGCTCGACGAAGGTGGCGAGGCTGATGATTGAGAGACCGAAGCGGAAGCAGATTGGCCGCCGCTGGGCTGCTGCATACCAGCGACTTGTTCGCCGTTGACCTTGGAACTGGTACCGCGAAAGTTTGGATCGGATTGGTCGGCGTCTGACTCCCCATCGGTGCCATCGGCGGATTGTTCGTCCATCCAATTGGAGTTTGCCGAGGGACCCTGATTGGCGTCGTTTTGTGGGGCACCGATCAACGGATTGTCTTTTTGTGCCAAGTAGTCATTCAAAGCATCGGACCGTGTTTCAACTGCGCCGAAGCTGGATTGGCTGGATCCCGGAATGGGTTCGGCCAGTCCGCCTGCTGGCAATGGAGGTCCCATCTCACGAGACGGCATGAAACCGTTGGCCCGCGCTTGGCGATCGAGTGAGCGAGCTGACAGAACGGGCAGCGGTTTCTCGGCGGGCTGCATCGACGAGGTTGTTGTGCCGCCCAGCTGAGACGTGGCTCCACCAGCTTGTCCCGCATAGGGATTGTCTGTGGGGCCGCCGTTGTTGCCGGTTCCGCCGCTGGCGAAGGTTCCGTCGGATGGTTTGGCACTGAACGCATCCGCGTTGGCGAAGCCGTTGCCAGATGGTCGCGATGCGGCACCGCCGAGTGTCGCGCCGGCTACGCTTTGTGTTCCGTTTCCGTTGCCGCCGGTCCCGCCACGGCCGTCGCCGATGTATTGATGAACGTTGCGGCTGGAGGCTTCGTGAACCGCCAGTTCCATCTTGGGTTTCAAGACCCGGTCGGGTTTCGGGAATGCGAGGTCAACCTCAGCGGGCACCAACTCGTATCCATATTGGTCATCCCAATCTTGCATTGCCGCACGAGCGGTCACGAACGTTTCGATGCCGTCGGGACGGACGATTAACAACGGGTATGGTGGAACACCATCGCCGTAGTTTTGAACCGCGTGTTGTCGGAAGACTCGAAGGGCAGCATCAAGCGGGTTGCGTCGGGGAGATCCGGATTGAACACCGGCGAGCAGTTGCGTGTGAGTGATGCGAGTGTCCTCCGGCCAAATCGTGACGCCGCTTTCGGTGCACTCGACGTACACGGGCCGGCGAGCCGTTCCGTTGGGACCGCGGTGAGGGACGATGACCACACGTGGCTTGTCGCCTGATTTGACTTCTTCTAATTCCGCAATTTCGCGACGCAACGTTTCCATTTCTTCACGCATCATCACGATGGCTTGTTCATCGATCTTGGTCGCGTCTTCGGGAGCGATGGCTGCGTCGACTTCGTCACTGAGTTGCTTCAGCCGATCACGCAGTTTTTTCGCGGCCGTTTGAACTTGAGTCAGTTCATCGCGACGTCGTTCGACTTTGCTGGTTTGCTTTTCGCGATGTGACACCAATTGTTCGACGCGAAATTGTTCTTCTTCCAACAACTGAATGGCGGACGCAGCGGTCATTGCCGGCGGTCCGTCGGTATCTATCGACGGATCAGCAGGGCCATTGGTCGAGGCTTCGTCATCCGAAGGATCGAGCGTCGGTGCAACCGCTTCGGAATGCTGGGCAACTTGTGGGACCGAAGTGTCCTGAGCTTTTTCGGCCACGAGAGCCAGCAACAGAATCAAGGTACCCAGCGTGCAGACCAGCACCGCGAGAAACGGGAACAACGAGGGAGACAGCGAGGCGCGTCGCCGACTCATGCCGCACGCCTTTTGCTGGTGGAGTCATCTCGACCGCTCGTCGTTTTCGCGGCCGGCAAACGTTGCGACAACGTATCGACAGCGCGAGCCAACGTTCGCATTGCTTCACCCATCACCGGATCCAGTTCAACGACGGGAGCTTCGGCCTGGTTCCGCATGCTTTGCTGAGCCGCAAGTTCGGTCATCGCTTCGGTGTGAGTCATCAAGGTTCGGCGATGCGTTTGCACTTCGACGGCCGTTGTGTGCATCGCGTCATTCCAGGCCTTGGTTTGATCTTGCAACGTTTGGCTGACGCCGTTGCCGATCGTGTCCAATCGAGACACGGTGGCTTCGATGCGATCGGCGTGGCTGGTCAGAGCCGGTTGCAACGATGCTTGCATCAATTTGCGGAATTGCTCGGAACCCTCGTTGTGTTGCGTTCGCCATGACGCCTGGGCTTCTTCGATTGTTTCCCGCCACAGTTTGGCTTGCGTCGCCAGTGACTCTTGCACGGCGACTCGAATGCCATCGCAAAGTTGTGTGACCAAAGCGGTTTGACTGTCGCCGGCGTCGTCACTCGGCAGAGCTTCCGAAACCAAATCGCGAACACGTTGGTCAACGCTTGCCAGCAAACTTTGCTGAGATCGTTCAACAGGGAACTGCAAGAAGATCGCCAACACCGACAGCACCAAACCCAAAGCGGTGGTGTCGAAGGCAACGTACAAACCGCTTTTCAGTCGGTCGACCGCTGCGGTTCCGTCGGTGAAGTCCAACCCGCCGAGCGTTTGCGTGATGCCAATGACCGTGCCCAAGAATCCGAGCATCGGGATGGCCCACACGATGATGCGAATCAATCCGAATGAATCGTGAGCCGCGTCGGCGTCACGTTCCGACATCTCTCGCAAATCCTGTGGAAGGTCGCCGGTTCCGGTGCGATGGGATTGTCGCCCCAGCACTTCGTTCAGGCGTCGTACCAACAGCGAGTTGCGTGTCGAGCTTGGAAGCGAACGCAGCGATTTTCGCCAACTGCGAGCGATTGCGCCAGCATCATTTTGTTGCAACCAACGTTGAGCGGGTGAGTCCGACGTGGCACCAGTTACATGCGCCATCAAGTCTTCGTCGCGAAGCAATTCCAATTGGTGCCGATCGCGAGCGACTTGCACCGCACGCACAGCGAGAATCGCGATGGCAACGCAGAACAAAATTGCCGCGGCGACGGCAACCGGGTGACCCAGGAAGTACCGGTTCAGTGGTCCCCAGTTGACTCCGAAAACGACGCCGTAGAACACCGCCGAAAGAAGCAAACCCAGACCAATCGGACCGACTGAGGCCACGATCTTGGACAGCAAGGAAGGCGAGTCGACCAAATCGGTCGATTGCTCCGCAGACGTCGATGCGGATGGCTCGCCGCCGCTGGCCGGCGTGGTGGCCCGCAATTTCGTCAATGGCTCGACGGGTTCTCCCCAATGATCGGCGGGGGAAAGCGTGTCGTTGGCGTTGAAATCGTGAGGCTTCATCGGACTCCTTCCGGACGGAACGGCGATTCATGGCGCGGAACGGCACAGCCGATCGCACACGCCACATCGCTAGGATCGACCGTTACAACCGGCTGTCTTCATATAATCCGCATTTTTTGACATTCGGTTGCGACGATGGTCGGATCGAAGCGGAACTGCTTGTGGTGAACCGCAGAGAGTAGGCGGATGGAAGCCTCGCCAGGAAGATCGATCTGGGGTTGTGGTGGAGCGATCTGGACCGGGACCGAGCTGCTCATCTAGAGTGGCGAAATCGATCGCCGCAATCCTGACCCATGGCTCGGCGATCCGCTTGTTTTCGTTTCATTTCCGGAGAAATCACCGTGCGTACAAACCTGATCGCCTCGATGGTTTGCGTTGGAATCGGCGTGTTGATCGGGCTGTGCCTGGCTTCGGATTCAGCCGATCACGCGTTTGCCCAAGACTCACCCGTCATTCGCCAGCCGGAAGCACTGGCCGGTGTCCCGCATCCACTGGATGGTACCCCCACGCTGATACAGGCTCGACCGGGCCGAGACGTGGGGGCATCAGGCGAAATAATCGGATTTTCCCATGTGGATGAATCAGGAACGCAAGTAATTAGTTTGGTAAACACAGGAAAACTGTGGATGGCTGTGTATCATGTGGGTCCCGATGGCGAGATCCGACTGGTGAGCAGCCGCGCTATCGATGCCGATTTTTCATTGGAACTCAACGCGACGGCGCCATTGCCCGACGACATTCGTCGAATGCAAGGGAAGACGAAGCCTCGTTGAGGCGGCAATTCTGCATCTGAACGGCCCGTTTCTGTTGGCGATTCGCCGGAACGGTCATTAAGATGGGGATGGCAGGGAAGCTACATCAAAACGACACTTTTTGACGCCCTCTATCCTCATCTCAGCGTTGCCATGGCCTCTTATTTGTCTCTCGAAGACGCCGCCAAACAACTCGGAATTCCCGCCGACAAACTGATTGATCTTCGCAGCCAAGGTCAGGTCCGGGGTTTTCGCGATGGTTCCAGCTGGAAGTTTCCTGAGGCAGAGATCGAGCGTCTGAAGGACGAACTTCCAAACATGTCCGGATTGGGTTCCGGAATTCTGGCTGCTGATGGTGGCGGATCAAAAATCGGATCCGTGATCGGCGGTGACAATCCGGCCAGCGACGACAGCGGTTTGGATCTGGACATCGATTCACTCAGCGGCGGCAGTGACGTCAACCTGATCGCCAGCGACTCGGGCGACGGCAGCGACGTGACCATCGTTCCCGGAGCGAAAGCCGACAGCGACGCACCGCTGAAGATTGACCTGGACGACCTGAATTTGTCCGGATCGGCAATCTCGCACGACAGCGGCGATTTGGAATTGGAATCACCCACACCGGGACCAAAATCAGACGGCGACAGCGACGAGTTCAATCTCGGAAGCTCGTTGGGTTTGGACAGCGATTCAGACGACCTGTCGCTGGAGCCAGTCAAGGGAACCGCGCCCGTCGAAGGTGCCAAGAGCCAATCGGACCTGTCCGGTTTGGGTGGAGAAGATAGCGATGGCGAGTTGGACCTTGGCGATATCAGCTCGGACGAACAAGCCAGCAGCCTGGAACTGATGGGCGATCTGGATCTGGACAGCAGTCCATCCGCGGTCGAATCGAAGAGTCACGCTGGCAGCGACGTACTGAGTGAATTGGATTTGTTGGCCGGCGACGCGGCGGGAAGCGGATTGCTTTCCGGCAGTGGCGACTTGCTCGGCAGTTCATTGATGTCGGCTGAATCAGGCGGCTCATCCGGAGTGGACGACGCTCTGGCCGACGATGACGATTTGATCATCGCGGACGATGACGACGACTTGGTTGTCAGCGGTGCGGGAAGCGACATTTCTATCGCTGGAGACAGCGGCATCAACTTGATGAGCCCATCGGACAGTGGCCTTTCCCTGGAAAGCGAACCGCTGGACTTAGCGGGCAGCAGCATCTCGGCCCTCGATTTGGGTGCGGAGCTGAATGAAGGCTCGGGCACCGGAAGCGGTCACGATGGAAGTGGATTGGTTCCCGCCAGCGAAATGGGATCGGGAATCGATTTCAAAGGCGACGACGAATTTCAGTTGTCTGCTTCTGGAATCCAGATCGATGGCAACGAAGAAAGTGCTTCGCAAGTGATCGAAGTTGTCGATTCGGAATCGGTCGACATTGAAGAGGTTGATTTCGATGGTGCCGACCAAGTCGACGCCTTCGATGAAGCCGGCGACAGCGGTTTCGCAATGGACGATGATGTTGCGGAAGTCGATGCGTTGGATGACCCAATGGACGGCGATGGTCTGATCGACGAAAACGCGGCGGTCGCTTCGGCGGGTGCGGGCGTTCGTGGCGGCTACGAGGTTCCGTTCACATTGCTTCAAACGATCGGCTTGCTTCTTATCCTCTGCGTGATGAGTTTGGGCGGCATGTTGATGACCGACTTGGTTCGCAACATGTGGAGCTACGCCGAGCCTTCTGCTCCTGTCAGTGCACTCACTGACATGCTGATCAGCGTCGCCGGTTGGTGACATTGGTCTCTTAGCGGCAGTTGGTTTCTAGCCGACTGCCCTCTTAAACGGGCGATGAATCACGCCCTCTTGGTGAATCGCTAGCGGCCTGGTGTCGACAAAGCGGTTTTCCGCATTCGCTCGACGTATTCACAAACGTCGGTGTCGCAGCGATTCTCGCAAATCATCCGCCGAAGACATTTTGGCGTGGATCTTCAGGCAAATTCTTTGCCAGCAGCGAGAAGCTTCAACCGCAGCTTGAGATGGTTTCAGTCGCCTGGGCCTAAGTAGCGTTTTGTAACAAATTCCAGCTGTTCTCTTACTTGGAATGCTCGAAACGCTTCTTGGTGGTGGAGGAACATGTCTTAGAGCGATCGTTTTGACTACGAACTATTTGCTTGAAATCGAGGTTTTGATTGAAAATTTACGGTGAACGAGAGCACCTTACCTGGTAGGTTAAGGGCACCGAGTGCGCGTTCATGTTGTTCGTGACGCGTTCTTGTGAAGAAGGAATTAATTATGCGACATGGTCGCAGTCTCTATCTGGCAAGGATTTAACCACCGATGAAGCATTTGTTTTCGCTCACTCTCTTGTTTGCATGTCTCACACTCGCGTTTTCTGGGTGTGACAAGGCGGAAGTCGTTGAGCCAACCGCGGCCGAAGAACCTGTCGAACTGACTCCAGAGGAGCAGGCTGAATATGACAGGCAGATGGCCGAACAGATGGGGAACTAGCCGCTGATTATGGCGCCGGCGTTTATTGATCGTTTTTTTCTTTGATCATTGCGTTTCGGTCCTCTCGACCGGAACGCACCATGCTGCCCAGCGTCGTTTCTTGTCACTTTCCGATACTTTTTTGTTGTTTTTCTTCCAAACGGAGAATTGTTTTATGTCGAATCGTTCTAAATCTCGCGCCGGCTTCACGCTGGTCGAGCTTCTCGTGGTGATCGCCATCATTGGCGTCTTGGTTGGGTTGCTTTTGCCAGCCGTCCAAGCAGCACGCGAAGCTGCCCGTCGCATGAGTTGCAGCAACAATTTCAAGCAATTGGGATTGGCGGTGCACAACTATCATTCCGCCTATAACCAACTTCCGATCAACTACGGTGGAACAACGCCTGTTGCTCCCCTATCAAATGGACCTGGTGGTGCGACCAATTGGTGGAATAACAACAACTTTGGCAACCATGAGTTGTTGACGATGCTGGTTGGACTGACCCCATTCGTGGAAGCTCAGGGAACTTGGGAACAAATCTCGAATTCGTTCCCCGCCGATACGAACAATGATGGCACGATTGACATCACGTTCCCGCCGATGGGCCCAACTCCCACTCCTGGCGGCAATGACCGAAACTATTACTCACCATGGATGACGGATCTTCCGTTCCTGCGTTGCCCAAGCGATCCAGGCCGTGGTGCTCCAACGATGGGACGTACGAACTACGCCCCGTGTGTTGGCGACAACATGAACCGCTGGAACGGTGGTAAGAATGGTGACTTGACGGTCAACAACTGGGCGATGGGAGTGCAATCGCGTAACCGCGGTTTCTTCATCCCTCGTGATGTGACCAAGTTCCGAGACATCTTGGACGGATTGTCCAACACCATCGCAATGGCCGAGATCGCCACGGACTTGAATGATGGCGACAAACGGACTTCGTTGGCCGTGACGACGGGTGGTACCTACCAGACCAACCCCAATCACTGCGAACAGAACTTCTTGGACCCAGAGCGTCCACAGTTTTGGATCGACCCCGACAGTCCCGGATCCGGACAGTCTCCTGGCGACCAGCCTCGTGGTCTTGGTGCTGCCACATCGCGTGGTGCTCGTTGGGCGAATGCTCGACCTGTGTTCGCGACCGTGAACACGATCTTGGCTCCTAACAAAGGCGTTTGTGCTGACAGTTGGCCAGAAAACGGTGCGATCGCTCCTCCCAGCAGTCGTCACCAAGGTGGTGTCCACATCCTGATGGGTGACGGTGCGGTGAAATTCATCACCGACTCCATCGAAGCCGGTAACGCATCGGCCCCATTCCCTAACCCAGGACAAAAAAGTCCTTACGGCGTTTGGGGTGCTTTGGGGACTCGTGCAAGCCGCGAAGTGATCGAATTGGAGCTCTGATCCTTCGTTTCCGTATCGGTTAAACATGTGAACCGCCCTTCAAATTGGAGGGCGGTTCTTTTTTGGTAGTTGCTGAAGTCAGACTCTATTGCAACTCATTTGGCAACTCGGATTGTAACTCTGGACGCCCTTCGGTCACCTGCCATGGGGTTTGACCAGTCAGCTGAGTAACGATCTTTGCTCGCACACCTTCGACGTCCACCGTGTCGTCTCGAGGGAGCGTCATCGCGATGGATGCCCAAGCTTCGGCTTCCCAAAGCCGACCCAGTTTTTCAAGTTCGATTGCGATGTCAGTCGCCAGTCGCCGCGAAATACTGCCCATCTGATCGAAACGCTCCATGGACGATCGAATCTGCTGCAGGCTTTCGAGGCGATTCGAAATAGCGTCGAGTCTTTCAGGTGCATCGATCGCCAATTCTTCGGTCAGTTCCAGGATCGAAGACCATGGTTTCGTAAGGTCAGGATTTAGCTGGCTCGCATTCCAGTAGAAACGCAGCGCATCCTTAGAATCTTCTTCTACGGCTGCGATGGTCGCTTTCGCGATCCAGTATTCAACGCTGGTTTCCAGTGATGAAACGTCTTGTCCGGAAAGCCACTGCTCATACGCGTCGATGTCGCCACTTCCTGCGAGAGCCAATCCGTGCAGCAATTGAGCTGGTTCGAATTCTGGATGTTGATCGGTGATCTGCTGAAGCACCTTTGTCGCCTCTTCGACTTCACCAGAGTTCAACAACTTGTTCGCCTGACGCAACAACGGTCGTTTGTCGTCGGGGTTTCGGCGGACCACTTCCAATGTGGATCCGAGATCATCTTTGGCCGAAGGAGGGATTCCGAGCGACAGCAAAAGCTTGGTGTCGAACTGTCGCTGGCGAACCAAGGTTCGCCCGTGTGGAAGGGCTTCGGCACGGTTGCCACTGTTGATGTACAGGTCGTACAGCCATCGACGAGTGGCATGGCGTGAAGGAACCGCTTCGATCGTATTCTCAAGCAAATCGATTGCATCGTAGAGACGCCCTGCGCCAACCAATGCGATCATGGCTTGGCGGACCCGCCCGTCGTTGCTGAATGATTCCACCGAGCAAGCCTTCACCAGAAGGTCGGCTACTTCATTCGGTTTCTCAAGATGCTGTGCCACCTTTGCAACCGAGGCGATGGCGTCAGCATCGTCCGGATGGGCTTTCAATACCGCGTCGGAATACTGCCAAGCTTCAGTCCATTTCTGTTTCCGCATCGCCAATCGAAGTTCACCCAGGGGACGTTCTGGAGTTTGCCGTACTTCGGGGAGATCTTTTTCTCCACAACCGGGCGTGAACGTCAGTGGAAATGACAAAAGAACCATCATTTCAAGCTTGCGTCGAGCACTGGAACGGCTTGGCTTTTTACTTGAATGCATGTTGGTCTCGAGATGCTTGAACGATATTTGCGGTCGTTGATGCTTGGTGATCGAAGCAAGTTGGCAGCAGTATTCCCGCAAACGGTCTGTTGAACGGTGGCAACCGTTCCGCCGTACAACCGAGGCGAATGCTCAAACGGATCGCTGGGTTAAACGCAGCTAGTATCTGCCAGACTGGTTAGCAACATTCATGTTTGCCGGTGATCAATAATGCCACCGAATGAGTGACGACCGAATGCGACGGACACTATAGTATTGTTGCCATGCAAAATCTTCGAACACACGCTGTTTTTGTCACTCTCGTGATGATGTTCGCGTCCATTGGCGGATGCCGCGAACGCGGTGATGACTCCGTTGCCAGTACGTCGAGTCCAGCCACCAAGGTTCAGCCCGCATCGACGCAGCGATCAAAGGATTGGCACGACCGTGTCGGCCGCGAGGTGAAGGCGTTCTGTGCAGACTGTCATGTTTTGCCGTTGGCTACCAGCTCGGAGCGAGACCATTGGCCGGGAGAAGTCGACCAAGGGCTCAACCTGTATGAAGTCTCGGGGCGAACCGATCTGAAGGTTCCTGCTCGCGACGATGTCATTGCATTCTTTGAAATGCAAGCACCTGAAAAGTTCGACTGGTCGCTTTGGACGAAGCCCTTTCCCCAATGCAGGGTTGATTTTACGACTCAGGCCGTTGGCTTGGCAAGCGATGAATCGTCACGGCCTCGACCGCCCGGGGTGACCAACGTGCGGTGGCTCGATATCGGAATGAAAGATGGCCCGGCCTTGGTCTACTGCGACATCGGCAGTGGCGCCGTTGTCGCTCACTGGCCCAATTCCGACGGAGGGACGTCGAAGCATCTCGCCACTCTTTTTCAACCGGTGCATGCCGAAGCATGTGACTTGGACGGCGATGGCCACCAAGACCTGGTTGTCGCAGACATCGGGGAGTTCGATGCAAACGATAGCGACCTTGGCCGAATCATCTGGCTGCGTCGAAAACCGTCGCAGGACGAATTTGAACAAGTGGTTTTGATGGAGGGGCTTGGCCGAGTTGCCGATGCGAGACCCGCCGATTTTGACAACGATGGCGACATCGACCTTATCGTCGCTGAATTTGGTTGGCGACAGAGCGGGCGAATTGTTTTGCTAGAGAATCAAATGACAGAGGCGGCGGCCTCGACGGATGATGGAAAGCAATTGGCAAAGAGCTTTGTCGCCCATGAAGTCGATGACCGTCACGGATCCATCCATGTTCCACCCGTGGACCTGAATGATGACGGCCGGATGGATTTTGTCGCCGCGATCAGCCAAGGATACGAGACCGTTGAAGCGTTCCTGAATGATGGAGAAGGTGGTTTTCAACGCGAGGTGATCTTTGCTGCACCCGATCCAGCGTTTGGTTTGTCAGGCATTCAGTTGGTCGATTTGGATCAAGACGGTGATTTGGACGTGCTGATGACGAATGGAGATTCGTTCGATCGAGGTGTGAAGCCTTATCATTCGATTTGCTGGTTGGTAAACGAGGGCACGTTTCCGTACAGGGTTCATGAGCTATGCAAAATGCCCGGAGTGCTATCGGCAAAGGCTGGCGATTTTGATGGCGATGGCGACTTGGATGTTGTCGCTGGATCGTTGATGGCGGGACCGATTCAGAAACAGTTCGAACGTTTTGAAATGGCGTCGATTTTGATGTTGGTCCAAACCAAGCCGGGCGTGTTTCAGCCGACGACAGTGCAGCAAAAAGTTCACCAGCACGCTTCAATCGAAGTCGATGACTTCGACGGTGACGGAAAGACCGATTTCGCGATCAGCAACTTGCTGCGAACTGCGAAGGGCAATGAACCGGACGTCGTCATTTGGTGGAATCAGTCGTCTGGTCCTTGATCTTCTTCGCATGCTCGCGATCAACGCGAATGAAGTGATCGGCCATCGAAAGAGTCAGCCCCTGCAGCTTCATGCCGGCAAGGTCGTCGATTTGAGTGCTTGGCATATGACACTGAACGCATTGGTCAGCAACGTCGGCCGGTAGTTCGGGTTGCATCCCACAATGCTCGGTTTCATGACAGTTCAAACACGCCTGGCGAAAGAATGCTTCGTCGCCGCGCTGAGCAACGTGTGGATCATGGCACGCCGTGCAGGTCATCTCTGAGTGAATGAAGCATTCGCTCATTCGAAGACGCGCCAGTTGGTTGCTGGTGTGAATGCCGCTATCGTCGAAATCAGGCTTCAGAGTGTGATGAAACTTGCTGAGGTCATCGCCCGGCCGGAAGCTGAAGGCTGGCTTTTTGAAGTCGAACGATCCCGAGTGGCATTGGCCACAAATATCCAGTTGCCGTTCTCGGGGAAGTTCGTTTGGATGAACAATGTGCTCCGCCGTTTTGGATTCCGGATTCGCGACGTGATACTCGACATGAGCTTTTCCCGGGCCGTGACATCGCTCGCAAGAAATTCCCCAAATCGCTGAAGAAGGTTGATAGTGATTGGGCGGTTCGGTCTGTTCAATGTACGTCACGTGGCACTCGAGGCATTCCGTGCGAATGACTCGGCCGTAGTTGGCGTCGAGGCCTTCAAATCCGGGGCTGGTCAACCACCGGTCGGCACCGCTGAAATACGATGCAAACGATTGGAAGAGTCGATCCTCGTCCCAGTATAAAAACGTTTGAGCAACCTTCCCCGATCCCGTGATGACATCCATTGGAACGTCAACGCTCCAATCGTCGAGCGAGACTTGCTGAACGACGGAGTCTCCTTTTGCGTGCATTGTCACCGCGAGATCTGAATCGCTGGTCGTCAATTGATTGTCCGGCGAGTCCAACGATCCCAAGATGTGATTCTTCGTTGCGGGGCTGCTGGTTCGATGGTGGGCGGTCAGCAGAAAACCGCTGTGTCGAGTTTGGTGGCAATCCGCACATGCATCCGCACCGAGAAAGCCTTCTTCGTTGACATGCTCCGCCGAAGTTTCTCCCGCAGTTTCGATTGCGGATGGGCCGTCTTCCAGAGATGCAAACGGGAGAATCAATCGCGGGCGAGGTTTGTCTTCCTTTTGCAAAACCCAGGATCCGGGAAGCACATCCTTTTGAGCCACAACCGTCGGTGTCACTCGCACCACGTCGGTCGGCTGTTCGGTTTTGGGGATGACCGACGCGGGAGAATCCAGTTTTCGCGAAAGCTTCTCCACGAGTTCACTTTGGTCGTCCGAGTCATTGACGATGTATGCCACCGCGGCGAATAGTCCGACGACGATCGCCCCGATCAACCAAACTCGGGGGCCTGATGAGTCAGTCAATGCAAACAACTTCGTGAAAGAACGGGCAGCGAAAAACGGCGAGGAACTGGATGTCAGGTGCCTCTGGCCGTGGCGGAGAAGACGGGCTTGATTTTATCAAATTTGCACAGGTCGCCTGTCGTCGGGACCGGACAAAAACACGAAAGACAAGTCCGATCGACCGAACGGATTTTTGATGACCGCGATCGACGGCAATCCTGAGTTTGGCTTGACCTGATGAGGGATTGTGGGGTAATCAACACACTGTGAACTTCCCACCTTGTGTTCCCTACCCAGGAATCCCACCCCATGTTTCGTCTGGTTTTGTTGTCATTGATGGTTGCTGGTTTTTCGCTGGCCACTCCGTCCGCCGCTGAAGTTTCGGCTGCTGAAACCGTGAACTATCGCTGCAAAGAATGGAAAGCCAAGCACATTCACGACAAAAAGGCGGCTGACACAATCGAAAAGACTCTGAAGACCCTGAAGTGCGAGACTCAGCGTCACGCCCACAATGGCCACGATGACTTGAAGTACCGCTGTGTCGAATGGAAGACGCTGCAGCTGAAAACGCACGACGAAGCTCACAAGTGGGAAAAATGGTTGAAGGAATACGGCTTTGAGACTCAGCACAAACACTGAGTCGAGTCCTCATACCCTCCCCATTTGAAAGACGTCTTGATGGCTCACCGATCACTTCTGATGCCGCTGATGTCGCTGCCGATCTACTCCGGGTTGGCAATCCGTGCCGTTCAAGCGACGGGGCAGGTTGCTTCGCAGTGGATCGAATCAGCGGGTGATATCGTTGAGAATTTGCGTGAGCCAAAAGAGTCCGGTGATTCATTTGCAGACATCTTCGCCGGAACCGCTTCGGAATCCGGTTCGGGAGCAAGCGAGTCCGAAAGCGGTTTGAACGCGATCCGCGAAACTTTGGGGAAATTCCTTCGAGACATGGGGTTGGCTCCCGGAACGGAAGTGGACCTGCAGTTGACCGATGGAGAAATTCGAGTGGCATCGGACCACCCCCGTGCCGCCGAAATTGAAGATCGACTGTCTCGAGACACCACGTTGCTCTCGAAGATCCGCCAACAGATGTCAGGACAGCAACAATTTGAGTTCAACGTCCAAGTCGCACCTCGCGATGACTTGACGGGATGACGGCTTTTGTCAGAATGACGCACAGGCCCGGAGGATAAGCGAATGGCTAGCAGGCTGATTCGAAATCAGTTGCCCAGCAATGGGTTGCGGGTTCGAGTCCCGTGTCCTCCGCTGTCAGAAAAAACCTCGCAAAGCAGATTGTTTTGCGAGGTTTTTTTGTAGGCAGACAGCCGCTTTCCAAACCACCAATCAATTTCCAATCCACCAAGCAACTCGCGATTCACGTTCCTTCGGCACGAGTCGGCTCGCCCAATTGCGTCGTGGCAATCGCGGCGAAAGAAATTTGTGCATCGCGGTCTCGATTCCGCTCAAAATCTCACCAGGTTCTCTTGTTGGCGACGCTCGCTGGTGTGTAGTAAAGCATGGTTGCAGAGTGATCTCGGCATCCGTTGCGCGTTCATCACGCGAATCGAATGCACGCGACTCGCGAAAATTCGCGGCCCGTCCGAGCCATCCACTGCACTTTTGAATCAGAGCACCTGAACTCGAACGATGACGGGCATCCCCCTGCATCCCATTCGTTTATGAATATTGTCCGACTCATACCGTGGCTCACATTGCTCGGGTGCCTGCTGGCATCTCCGAGCGTCTCGGCTCAAGGTCCCAGCGGATCGTCGAGTCGGGCGAAAGCCTCTCAGCCGACCGAAAAAATGACTTGGAATCCCAAGTCGATCAACGGCAAGAGCGTCGCGGGCTCAGACGTTGTCACTGCCGACGAAATGCCAAGTGATTCCGGCGTGGAAGGCGTTTCGTATGAGTCGTTCGGCTACGACCCGTCGGGCTACGAAGTGTACGAAGAAGCCTACCATGGTCACGCTGTCAGTTCATGTGATGGATGTGGCAGTTGTGATCAATGCACGATCCGTCGATCAGCGAGACGGTTCTGGGTGCGAGCGGAATACTTGCTTTGGTCGCTCGACGGAATGGATTTGCCTCCTCTCGTCACGACCAGCCCCGATGGTACCGACCCGGAAGACACCGGAGTGCTAGGGCAAGCGGGAACGACGACGTTGTTCGGCAACAACAGTGTGCTGGACTCGATGCGGTCCGGATTGCGAGTGACTTTGGGTTGGAGCGACGACAATTGTGGCAACGGATTTGAACTGAGCGGGATGGGGATTTTCAGCGACGAAGAGACCTATCAAAGCAACCGAGGGTTGTTGGCCCGGCCGGTCTTCGACACCGGTGCTGGTGCAGAGTCATCGATGTTGATCGCTCATCCAGATTTTCTTTCTGGATCTGTGAACATCCAAGCCGAAAATGAGTTGGCTTCGTTCGAGTTCAACCGCCGGCATTCGTTGTCTTCGATGCGAGGCCAACGAGTCGACTTCTTGTTGGGCTACCGATACGGAAGCCTGGAGGAAATGTTGCGAATCGATCAATCCTCGGAATACACCGCTGCACAGGGACCGATCATCTCGGGCACGACCGTGGACTTGTTTGATCAGTTCGAAGCGGAGAACCAATTCCATGGCGCACAAATTGGTCTGCAATTGCAACGATGTTCCGGAGCAACGACCTGGGACGCTCATGCAAAAATTGCTTTTGGAGTCAACCGAGCGGAGACGACGATCGCGGGGCAAACGACCAACACGGTCCCCGGCGGCGGATCGTCCACCTTTGCCGGCGGTCTGCTCGCTCAATCAACCAACATCGGAACGTACGATGATTCATCGTTCATGGTGTTGCCTGAAATCGGATTGAACCTGACCACTCAAGTTCATCGCGACATGAAGCTGTCGATCGGATACAGCATGATGGTTTGGTCCGATGTCGTTCGCGTGGACGACGCGATCGATCGCAACGTTTCGCAGTTCCCGCCGGAAGCACCAACGGGAACGAATCAACCGGCTTACGACATGACGACCAGCAGCTTCATCGCACACGGGTTGAACATCGGAGCGACGTTCCAGTTCTAAGAAACTGAACTTTGGGCCGACGTCGCATGAATAGCGACATTCGAATTCATCATCCGACCACCCAAGACTGGACAAATCCAGACTTGGGTGAGCCGAACGACAACGATCACACAGTGGTCTCAATGGTGATCGTGAGCACTTCTTCCACGGCCAATCCATAGCGGTCGGTTGACAGCACGCGGATGCTGTAGCTGGATTGCGTGGATGCATCGGCTTCGAAGTTGGTCGTCAACACGCCATCCACGATGGTGAACGATGCGTTGTCGGTATCTCCTTCGCCGGCAACAAATTCGAACGTGTGTTCGTCGAAGTCATTGGCGTCGGTCGCCGTGAACGTGCCAACGGTGGTTCCACTTGCGGAACCATCAGCAACCGTGGTCGTGTCGAGCACGATGCCGGTCGGTGCCACGTTTTCTTCGGTGACGATCAGGTCCGCTGTGTCCTCAAAGGTCAGTCCACCGGAATCGGTCACGCGAACTCGGATCGAGTAGAGAGCTTGGATCGCATCGTCGGTTGCTTCCGCGGTTCGCAGTGCTCCGTCGACCAAGGTGAACTTGTCATTGTCGAGGTCTCCTTCGCCCGACACGAATTCGAAAGTGAAGGTTTCACCGGCGTCTTGATCTTCCGCCCCCAAGTCTCCAACCAGGAATCCGCTGGCTTGACCACTGGCGATCGCTGGGAAGGCCAACGTCAATCCGGTGGGAGCATCGTTGATATCGATGACGGTGATCACGAAGGATTGGCTGACCGTCTCCCCAACGGCATCGGAGCTTTGTATGCGAACGGAGTACGACGATTGAGTTTCAAAGTCAAAGGTCGCGGCGGTCACCAAGTTGTCGCCGTCGATCGCAAACAATGCGTTGTCGGTGTCACCCACACCACTGACCAGGGAATAGGTGAACGTGTCGGCAACATCCGCGTCCGTGGTGCTGAGTCCACCCACGACCGTTCCAATGGCCGCATTTTCAGCGACCGAAGTGTCGTCAAGCGAGATGGCGGTTGGGGCGACGTTGGTTTCCGTCACGGTGATTGTGAACGTTTGCTCGACAAACGAACCGCCCGCATCGGTGCTTCGCACTCGAATCGAGTAGGACGATTGCGTGTCCATGTCGAGCGTTGTGGCGGTCACCAGGTTTGAACCATCAACGGTGAACGATGCGTTGTCGGTGTCTCCATCACCAGCGACCAACGTGTAGGTGAAGGTGTCCGAAGCATCGACATCAGCGGTGCTGAAGGTTCCCACGGTGGTGCCCGAGGCTGAATCTTCCGTGACGACAGTACTGCTGATCGAAACCGCGGTGGGAGTCTCGTTCACATCGGTGATTGAGATCGTCAGCGTTTGCTCGAAGGTTGCTCCACCGGAATCCGTCGTTTGAATTCGGACGGAGTAAGAGTCTTGCGTTTCGAAGTCAAACGTTGTCGCTGTGACGAGGTTGCTGCCATCGATGGTGAAGGCGGCGTTGTCGGTGTCACCTTCGCCGCTGACCAAAGCGTATGTAAACGTGTCGCTTGAATCCGCATCGGTTGTGCTCAACGCACCGACGACGGTTCCGGAGGCGGCATCTTCGGCGACGCTGCTGTTGTCAATTGCGATGGCAGTCGGCGTGTCGTTGGCGTCTGTCACCGAGATCGTTAGGACTTGTTCGAAAGTCGCTCCCGCCGAATCGGTCGTTTGAACTCGAACGGAGTAAGAATCCTGTGTCTCGAAGTCGAACGTTGTTGCTGTGACAAGGTTGCTGCCATCGATGGTGAAAGCGGTGTTGTCGGTGTCGCCATCGCCGCTGACCAGAGCGTACGTGAACGTGTCGCCAGCATCCGCATCGGTTGTGCTCAATGCACCAACCGTGGTTCCCGATGCGACGTCTTCGGCGATTGTGTCGTTGTCAATCGCGATCGCGGTTGGAACGGCGTTTGTGCCGGTGATTGTGATCGTCAGGACTTGCGTGATGGTTGCTCCCGCCGAGTCTGTCGATTGAACACGGACCGAGTACGACGACTGAGTGTCGAAGTCGAACGTGGTCGCCGTCACCAAATTGCTGCCGTCAATCGAGAAGGCGGCGTTGTCTGTGTCGCCTTCACCGCTGACGAGGGCATAAGTGAACGTGTCACCCGCGTCGGCGTCTGTCGTGCTGAGTTCACCAACGACGGTTCCGGATGCCACGTCTTCCGAGATCGTGGCGTTATCAATCGCGAGCGATGACGGAGCATCGTTGGAATCTGTGATCGACAGAGTCAGGATCTGCTCAAACGTGGCTCCACCCGAGTCGGTCGTTTGCACTCGAATCGAGTAGGACGACTGAGTCTCGAAGTCGAAGGAGCTCGCCGTCACGAGTTCGCTGCCACTGATCGTGAAGGCGGCATTGTCGGTGTCACCTTCTCCGCTGACCAGCGTGTAGGTGAAGGTGTCAGATGCATCGGCGTCGGTCGTGCTGAACGCACCGACGGTGGTTCCCGATGCGGCATCTTCCGAAACGCTGCTGTTGTCCAGGGCAATCGCCGTGGGAACTTCGTTGGTGTCGGTCACGGTGATCGTGAGGACTTCTTCGAAAGTCGCGCCGGCGGAGTCGGTCGTTTGAACTCGGATCGAATAAGACGACTGGGTTTCGAAATCGAACGTGGTCGCGGTGACAAGGTTGCTTCCACTGATCGTGAAGGCGGCGTTGTCCGTGTCGCCATCGCCACTGACCAAGGCGTAGGTGAACGTGTCAGATGCGTCGTCATCGGTTGTGGTGAATGCACCGACCGTTGTTCCTGACGCGGTGTCTTCTGCGATTGTGCTGTTGTCAATCGCGATCGCGGTTGGAGCATCGTTCACGTTCGTCGCGGTGATCGTGAATGTCTCCACGGTCGACAATCCGAACGGGTCGGTGCTTTGGATTCGGACCGAGTACGACGACTGGGTTTCGAAGTCCAGCGATGCGGCGGTCACCAACTCATCGCCGTCAATCGCGAAGGATGCATTGTCGGTATCACCCGTGCCACTGACCAACGTGTAGACGAACGAGTCCATCGTGTTGGCGTCGGTCGTGCTGAGCGTGCCAACGGTGGTGCCGACGTCGGCGTTTTCTTCCACATCGTTGTTGTCGATCGTGATGGCGGTGGGCGCCACGTTGGTCGAAGTGATGGTGATCGTGAAGGATTCCTCGGTGGACAGTCCACCCGCATCCTGTGCCCGGACACGAACCGAGTAGGACGACTGGGTTTGCTGGTTGGCCGCGAATGCGGTGACCAATTCTCCATTGGAGATGGTGAAGGAGGCGTTGTCCGTGTCGCCGGTTCCGGAAACCAACGTGTAGGTGATCGTGTCACCGGAGTCCGGATCATCGGTGCCCAAGGTTCCAACCGTTGTGCCGCTTGGTTCACCGGTCGCAACGTGAGTGCCCGACAAAGTGATCGCGGTTGGTGCTTCGTTAACGCTGGAAACCGTGATGGTGAAGGTTTCTTCGGTGAATTCGCCCGTCGAGTCGGTGCTGCGAACTCGGATCGTCAACGTGCCTTGCGTTTCGGCATCCAGCGATCCATTGGCTTGCAGTTCGTCGCCAGAGATCGCGAACATCCCATTGTTGTCGTCACCTTCACCGGTCACAAACGTGTAGGTGAATGTGTCGCCGGAAGTTGGGTCGGTGGAGGTGAATGTGCCGACGGTGTCTCCCGCTGATCCGTTTTCAGCCACGGTGGCATTGCTGAGCGAGATCGCGGTTGGGCCTTCGTTGCTTTGAACAATCGTGAAGACTTGTTCGAATGTTTCGCCGCCCGAATCCGTCGTCTGAATTCGGATGCTGTAGCTGCTTTGCGTGTCAAAGTCGATCGTTGTCGCCGTTCGCAATTCATTGCCGACGATGGTGAACGAAGCGTTGTCCGTGTCACCGGTTCCGGACACCAACGCATAGGTGAATGTGTCGGAGGCATCCACATCAGTGGTGGTGAAGGATCCAACCACGGTTCCCGAAACCGAATCATCCGCGACCGAATCGTCGCTGATCGCGATTGCGGTGGGGGCTTCGTTGATGTCATCGACATCGATCGTGAAAGTCTGATCGAATGACAGTCCACCTTGGTCGGTCGTGCGAACGACGACGGAATAGCTGCTCTTCGTTTCAAAATCCAAGGATCCGGTCGCGACCAACGAATTGCCGGAAATGGCAAACGTGGTGTCGGTGGTGCTGCCATCGATTGAAACGATACTGTAAGTGAACGTGTCACTCGTGTTGCTATCGGTGGTCGACAGGGTACCGACCGAAGTGCTTGCCGCTTCGTTTTCAGCGATCGATGTGTCGCTCAGCGAAATCCCGGTGGGGGCAACATTTTGATCGGTGACTGTCAGTGTGAAGACGCGTTCCAACGTTCGACCCGTCGAGTCGGTGGTTTGCACACGGATGGTGTAGGTGTCTTGCACCGAAGCATCGAAGACTTCTGCGGTCAACAGCGTGTTGCCAGAAATGGTGAACGAACTGTTGTCGGTGTCACCGGTTCCAGAAACCAATGCATAGGTGTGCGTGTCGCCTGAGTCTGGATCCATCGTGGAGAACGTCCCGACGGAAGTTCCTACGGCAACGTTTTCAGCCACGGTGGTGGCCGAAAGGCTAATGCTGGTCGGTGCTTGGGCGTCCGGCAAATCAGGAATGTTTGGTGTCGACAATCCGACGACTCGTCGCAGCAAGTCGCTGGCGTCCAACGGGCTCAATCCGTCTTGTCCCGTCACGTCACCGAGCAAGTTGGGATCGATTGCCGCGAAAGGAACAAAGGCTTCGCCGGAACCGCTGGCGTCCGTGACAACAAAGCCGCTGTCCAAGTCGACTCCCACACGGGCAACCAAACGAGCGTCTTCGGCGTCGTACCGACGGTTGGCGTTGACATCGCCGGGGAACGCAACGACTTGAATGGCATCGTCGGCGCTGGCGGTCATGGCTCCCGCGTTCACATCCAACGAACTGATTGTCAGTGTGCCGGTGGAACCATAAGGAGCGTCTTCAGGAACGGTCGCGATCAAATCAATGATGTCGGCTTGACCAGCGTCCATGGCCTCGAGGCTGAAGAACGTGATCGTTGCAACGCCGGGCGTGTCCAAGTTCGCTTCGACTTGACTTCCTGTCGGAGCGTCGGCACCGAGTTGAACGGCGGAGATGTCCAGCATGGCTGGATCGTACTGAATGGTCAGCGTCACGGATGTCACGCCATCGGCATTGCTCAGTTGAATTGGCAACCCAGCTGGCAATTCGGTTCCGCTGCCACCGGCTGGCAATTGAACTGTTTGGCTTGGTCCGCGAACGATGTCGGGCAATCCAACAACCAAAGACGCGGGGCTGGCAACGGTGAACGTCGTCACAAAGTTACCGCCGGCCGTGCCGTTGTCATCGCCGTCTAGAAGCTCGCCGTCGGCCAAGTCGGTGAAGCCGTCGCTGGCACTTCGAAGAGTCGCTGTGTAGGTGTCTGCAGCGAGCGGTCCATCGGTTGCAATGAATGTGACGGTTGTGCCGTTGATAACGAGTGAACCGCGCACTTCACCAGTCGTTGCACCCTGCAACGTCACGTCAGCGGCGCCCGCGGCTCCGGCTTCGGTGTCGTACAAATTGATTTTTTGGACGCTGATCTCTTCGCTCAACTCGGCGGTGAAGCCGGACGGTGTGGGTGCGAACGAAGCGATCGTGGCCGCCAAAACTCGCCGTGACTCCAGCGACTCGACTTTCAATCGTCGATCGCTCGATCCGAGAAATCGGCTTTTATGGCGGGAATTGCGGGATTTATTCGAAGTCAGACGAGATAGCAATCGTTGGACAGCGGGTTTCATAGATGGGAGACCTTGTTCGACCAAGGGTCGAGAGAAAAGCAATACTGCCGTCCCTGCTGAGGTTGGATTGTCACGCGGTCCCTGGCGACAAACTGAGTGCTCAAATCGAGCCCACGGTGATTTTAAGACGACGCCGAACGAATTTCGTCACCGGGCTTTTAGAATTTTTCTGGAAATTTTTTGTGCGTTGGTGCGTCAGAGGTATCGTTGAGTGAGACATCGAAACAACAAGAAAGACTCTGGCAAGCTCTGATGAAACCTTCTCGATCCCGTCGCCTTTCCATTCGATCGCTCGAAGGCCGACGTCTTCTCGCAGCGGTCAACATTCCCGATGACCTTACGTCGGCACCCGATGCAATCGTGTCTGTTCCAGTGAACATTGACTCGGCAACCGGAGTGCGTGCGGCGGAAATCCGCTTGAGCTACGACACGTCGGTTTTGGATCTGGATGCCGATGACATCGACTTCGGCAGTATTTGGGGGACCGGAAGCGACACGCAAGTCACTGCGAATGTGGACGACGCGGCGGGAACAGTGGTCATCTTTGTTTCAGCCTCCAGTGCGTTGACTGACGTTTCCGGCAGTCTGGTCGAACTTCCGTTTTCAGTTGCCAACGACGCGGTGGTGGATAGCACCACGGTGTTGGACCTGACACAAGTCACATTGAACGAAGGGCAAATCTCGGTCGATCCAGCACCCGTTTCCGGATCGGACTCAACCGACGGTTTGATCACCATCACAGCGGCCGCAACCGGCGATGACTCGATCTCTGGATTTGTATACGCGGACGCAAACAATGACAACGTTGTCGGGACCGGCGAAGCCATTCCCGGCGTCACAATCACTCTGACCAACACATCCACCGGAGCAGAATTTCAGACAACCACTGATGTCGACGGCAGCTACGAGTTCACCGATTTAGCACCCGGCGATTATGAAATTGTTCAGTCACAACCAGTCGCCTACTTGGACAGTGGTGTCAACGAGCTGACCGTCACGCTTGTCGAAGGCACTGCACTCGAAGACCAGAACTTTCGCGAACTGGGTTTGCTTCCTCAGTACATCTTCAATCGCTTGCATACCAACACGGTGATGCCGGTTGGTTCCGACAATTGGAACGATGCAATCAGCGATATCAACACTTTTGCCGAATCAACTGCTAGCAGCAGTTCAGCAAGTTCTGAAGCAGCTAGTTCCAGTGTGGTGGCGGCATCCACTTCGTCCGCTAGCGGGACCGAGTCGGCCACCACCGCGACATCGGATTCAACCGCCAGCGGCGAACCTTTGGTTGATGAGTCAAACACATCGCCGATTGCTTCGACCGCATCCACCGTCGCAACGGCACAGGCGGCGATGGGATCCCCCGTTGGTTCCAGCGACGACGACTCGGATGACACCGCCGCGGTGGACGAAGTCTTTGCAAGCAATCTGTTTTAGCGAAGCATTGGAGTCACGCTGAATGGGCGTCGCTTTTTTTGCTCATTGCATGAAACAGATCTCTGTTTGCGTTCTGCGTTGATGCTTGGCATTGCCCGCCGAGAAAACAATCGCAGTCACTTCGATCACTCCCAATGAAACTCGAATCTGCGTCGGCTGATTCTTGCAGAGTGAAGCTGAGTGACGTTGACACAAATGTTCAGCCTGGATTACTTCTTTCATTGAAGTCCCCAAGTTCGAGTGGAGTTTCAATCTCCAATTGAAATTGCCGGGCGTTCATTGCACTCGCGGTGAACAGAAGATTCCATTCGGAAACATACATGGGAGCCAGGATGGCCAAAACATGTCGCGTGTTGACGACCGAGCGTTTGGAAGGTCGACACTTGATGGCAAGTGTGTCATTGGATGCCATGGGACCCGCCGTTTCGGGGCCTGTCTTGGCGCAAGAAGCTGTGTTGCAAGCGTCCATGGCGTCGATCCAAGTGGAGGACGCGCCGAACTTGAGAGCAGCCGAGATTCGATTCGAGTTTGATCCCAAGTCCGTGCGAATCGAAAAGGAAGACATTCGCCCCGGCGCGATCTGGGACAACAAAGCGGCACTCATCGCAAATGTCGATGAGCAAACCGGCACCGTGGTTGCCTATGTGTTTTCAACGCAGCCTATCCTCGGCAGTGATGGCAACCTGCTCGACATTGAAATTGATCAATCGCGAAACGCTGCTTGCCTGACTCCGGCGAAGTTGGATCTTCAACATGTCCGGTTGAACGAGGGCACAATTGAATTGGAATCCGAACCAGTCGAGGGACCGGATCCGACGGACCATTCCGTCATGCGATCGTCTCGATCGGCGGATATGTTTGCACCGCCGGAGACCAAACCGTTCATTGGACCGGTCTTGCCGGATCACTTGAAACCAAATCACGTCGACACGGTCATGAACGACCTCTTCCGGTCACCCGTTCGCGGAAGAATGCTCGGTTTCCAACGCAACGGTTGATCGAACGATCAACCAACGATTTCGTGGATCACACTTCCGAAGACATCGGTCAACCGGAAGTCGCGTCCTGCATACCGATAGGTCAACTTTTCGTGATCCAGCCCCAGCAGGTGTAGGATCGTGGCGTGCCAATCGTGGATGTGACATTTGCCTTCAACGGCTTCGTAACCATGTTCGTCGGTGGCTCCGTAGCTGAATCCGCCGCGAACTCCGCCGCCTGCCATCCATGTGGTGTAGCCCTTGTTGTTGTGATCACGGCCATCGCCATTCTGAGCGTGTGGCGTTCGGCCGAATTCACCGGCCCAAATCACCAACGTTTCATCCAGCAAGCCTCGTTGCTTGAGGTCTTGCAGTAATCCTGCGATGGGGCGATCGATCTGTGAACAGTGATCGTCCATTTCGTCTCGCAAGTTGCGGTGGTGGTCCCATCCGGGGCTCACGCATTCGATGAATCGCACGCCGCGTTCTGCCAAACGTCTCGCCATCAAGCACTGACGACCAAAGTCGTCCGTCCCCGAACCATTGATGCCGTACAGTTCCAACGTGTCCTGAGATTCATCGGACAAGTCGATCGCCTCGGGCATCTCGGATTGCATTCGATACGCCAACTCAAACGATTCGATCATGCCTTCCACTTGAGGCTGGTGGCCGTCTCGATCGAGTTTGTTTTGATTCAGGTTTTGAATCAGGTCCAACTGAATGCGTTGCAGGTCCTGATCCAACATTCGGTTTGTCAAATTGGGAATCGCACTGTCATCACGCCCAGCGAATTGATCGCGCAAGGGACGGCCAAATGGACGCTGCTGCATAGACGTGTCCATACCGCCTGACATTCCCATCCGAGATTCGGCGTAGCGTCGGCGTCGGTCGCCGTTCATTCCCGGTTGCATTCCACGACGTGAGCGTCCCGGTTGATTGCCACTGTTTGGTCGCATCATGTTTTGAGCGAACCCGCCACGGCCTCGACCGCCCGCTTTCATCTTGGTTCCTTGATAGATCGCTGGCAGGAACGAGCTGGCATAGTTGCCGCTGTCACCGGGCGACGGATTCAAAACAATGAACCCGGGCAAGTTTTCGTTTTCGGTGCCGAGACCATAAAGCGTCCACGCACCCATCGATGGCCGCGGGAATTGAAAGTTCCCCGTGTGAGTTTGCGTGGTGGCTTGCGGATGATTGGGTTGATCGCAATGCATGCCTCGTAGCAAGCACAAGTCATCGGCTTGCTTGGAAAGTTCGGGGAACAAGTCCGAAATCCACAATCCGCTGTCGCCTCGTTGGCGAAATTCCCAAGGCGATCCCAACAACCGCCCGGTCCCGCCGTACTTGCCGACCTTGCCAGTGTCCTGTGTCAGTTGCGGCTTGTAGTCAAACGTGTCGACATGAGACGGTGCACCTCGCATCGACAAAAAGATGACTCGTTTAGCTTTGCATTCGAAGTGAGGCTCTTTCACCTCCAGCGGATTGCTCGCACGTGCTTGCTCGGTCGCCAATGCCGCAAATGCGAGGTAGCCAAATCCACTGCTGACAGCTTTGAGTGCATTGCGGCGAGAGAGGTTGGTTGAATCGGACATGATGGAACCTGATGAGAGTGCGAAGTGGAGGATTGAAGCTTCTTAGCGGAGCGGCGCAAGCCGCCCGGTGCGGCAATTCCCTGTGGCATAGGCTTCCAGCCTGTGAGTGACACGCCACAGGCTGAAACCCATGCCACATGGTTCAGCTCAAACATCGGAACTCAGCCGAAGCGATCAACGCTTGGCAGAATGCTGTCATCGCGAGTTCTTGTGTCTGCACAAAGCGATTGGATCTTCTGCGAGCCGGACCCATGAACTCTTGGAAGAAGTCCACGCAGCTTCGGATCTCAGAATCGGTCGCCGGTCGGCCATAAGTCGCCAGGAATGCTGCCGCGACGCCATCGCGAATGCTTTTGTGTTCGTCGAGCAACTGACGGCCGAGTGCTTCCGCGTTCTGCAACACAAACTCATCGTTCATTAAAAACAATGCCTGCGTTGGCACGTTCGATACATCGCGTTTCGCATTGCTAAGACTTGGGTCGGCGAAATCAAACAACGCGAGCGAACGAGGCACGGCGTCGCGAACGATTGGCAAATACACGGAACGTCGATCGTTCAATCCGTCCAAAAGCGACGCATCGAGTGTCCTGCCGATTCGGTTGTTGCCATAACGAGCGAGGGGTGAACCGATCGGACGTTCCAAGTTCAAACCACCGCCGATGGCGAGGATCGCGTCTCGCATCGATTCCGCATCCAACTGTCGTGGGCTGGCACGCCAGAGCAACCGGTTGTCTGGATCAACTTCGTAGTTCGACTCGTTCATTCGCGAACTCATTTGATAGGTTCGCGACAACACAATGTCGCGGATCACTGACTTCACGGACCAATCCTTGGTGAACTCAATTGCCAAGTGATCCAGCAACTCGGGATGAGAGGGAGATTGCCCGGTCAGTCCCCAGTTGTTTGGCGTCGACACAATGCCTTCACCAAACAGATGCAGCCAAATGCGATTGACCATCACACGGGCGGTCAAAGGATTCTCAGGCGAAGTCAGCCACTGGGCCAATTCCAGTCGTCCACTGGAGTCGGGTGGGATCGAAAAATCGGAACTGTGCGGAAGGATTTGAACAAAGCCACGTGGAACGCGTTGCGCCGGAGTTTCCACATCGCCGCGGACGAGAACCGCTGCGTCTGTGCAAGAGTCGGATTTTTGCACTCCCATCGCGAGCGTCCGCGGAATTCCGTTGTCATCAATCTCTGATAACACCCCTTGGATCAATGCAATCTGAGCCCGCAGTCGAATGACCGATTGCTGTTGCATGGGATTGTCACGGTCGCGAACCGCTTCGGACATCTGGGAACGAAGGTCTCGCATTCGTTCGTTGAGATCATCGATCTCATCTGGTGAATACGTTTTGCCGGCGGGTACTTTATCCTCGATCGGCAACTGCAACAAATCAGATGCGTTGCGGTTGGTGATCCCCTCGGCCGTTCCGTAGTACGTGTTGGTGCTTTGGAAGATCCCCGCCATCGCGTAGTAGTCGGTTGTTGGAATTGGATCCAGTTTGTGATCGTGGCAACGGGCGCAGGCGACGGTCAAACCCAAGAACGCTTTGGTCACCGTATCAATCTGCTCGTCGATGATGTCCGCTTGGACTTGCCGCGGATTTCGCTCGACCAGGTTTTTCGTTCCGATCGCCAGAAAACCGGTTGCGATCAGGTTCTCTTGCCACTGTTCATCCGTTTTGACCGGCAACAAATCACCGGCGACTTGTTCGGCAATGAAGCGATCGTAGGGAGTGTCGTCGTTGAAAGAATCGATGACATAATCGCGGTAACGCCACGCATGGGGATAGGTATTGTTGGTGCTGTTGCCGCAGGATTCGGCGTAGCGAGCCACGTCCATCCAGTGGCGTCCCCAGCGTTCGCCAAAGCGTGGGCTGTCGAGCAGTTCGTCCACTTTGGCCTCGATCGCCGCATCGCGATTCCTGGCGGTCGCGCGAAGAAAGGATTGGACTTCATCGGGGGTGGGAGGCAATCCGATCAAGTCGAACGAAAGGCGACGAAGCAAGGTCGCGGCGTCCGCATCAATTGCTGGTTGCAAACCATTGTCTTCGAGTTTCGCCAGCACATGCCGGTCGATGGTCGACTTGGCCCAGTCTGAATTTTGTACTTGAGGAGATGCTTGTTCTTGCGGTTTTTGGAATGACCAGTGATCTCGTCCGGTTTCTAGATCGATTGTGGTTTCCACCGTGATCGATTCGCGAACGCGGGGATCGGGCAATCCCATTTCAATCCATCGTTTGAAGTCCGCCAGCACATCGTCGGGCAATTGCCCTCGCGGTGGCATCTCCCAACCGTTGTACGTCACCGCATCCCAAAAGGGGCTGTCTTCCGGATGTCCGGGCACGATGGATGGCCCGGATTCACCGCCCAACAGCAACCCATCTCGGGTGTCCAAACGCAGCCCTCCACGTGTCTTGCCTGATTCGGCCGAATGACACTCGTAGCAATCGCGAACCAAAACCGGACGAATTCGATTCTCAAAGAACTCAAGTTGTTCCGGAGAGATCTCGGCGGTCTCTTGAGCCAGCGACTCGAGCGATCCGATCACGCTCAACGAGGCGACCAACATAGAAAAGACGAATGTTTTCATGGCGACACGTGCAAACATGAAGGCTGGCAGAGAAGAGAAAAGGATTCGGCGACAAAAGTGGGATAGGCTTACGGTGGACTGTCTAATCTTCGGTAGTGACGCCGGAATTGGCATGGCTTCTTGAGGCGGTTTTCTGTCTTCGGTCACCTCTCCACCGGCGCAGCCGGGGGAGAGGTCGAGCACGCCCTTCAGGCGTTGCTCGGGTGAGGGGCATTCGCGCAACTCACGGGGTTAATTGGCGTTGCAGTTTTCGGTCTGAGGGGATTCGCCCCCTCACCCAGACGACGGCTGAACGCCGCGTCTGACCTCTCCCCCAACGAAGTTGAGGGAGAGGTGACAAAAGTTGCACCGTGTCCTCGACCTGCGACCGCAAAGATTGAATAGTCCAGGCTTGCGGTCTGTCGTCTTGCAATCGACTGCCCATCGTTTGTCAAACGGCGTCAGTCACACTGGTGCATCGATCATTCACCAGGGCGTTTGGGTTGAACACCTTTGTCCTGGTTTCGTGCCGCTCGTTGCCCATCGGCTCCCGGTCGCATGCCTTCTCGTCCCTGGCCTTGGCGTCCACGCATGCCTTGCCCACGCCCTTCGCGAATTGAGGTCAGTGCCGCGGCCAATTCTTTTTCGTTGAGAGCACCGTCGCCATCCTTATCGTGGTCCTTGATCAGCTTGGCCGCGATCTTGGTCGCGTCCAGTTGCATGCCAGCACCCATGCGTCCTCGGGTCTGCGGGTCACGCTCGCCGTCTTTGGCCATTCGATTGGGTCTTTGAGCGAACGCGACCGACGAAATCAATGGCAGGGCGGTTCCGCTGGCCAGCAATTTCATTAGGAAACGACGTCGTTGTGGGTGTTCATTGGCAGGCTGAATCGAAGCTTTGTTTGCGTTCTTCATGGTTAATTCCTGTATGGGAACCGGGGCAAAAGGATTGATCCAAAGGAACGGTCGGTGAAAAGTGTTCGGTCGCATTTGTTGGAATGGCCCGATGGGCAGTTCACAAAAATGGCAACTGACACTTCGCTGTTACTCATCACTTGGGGCGTCGTGAAAAAAACGGGCGGATGGATGCGTCGACAATCACACGGACGTGATCGCCTCGCCGGCCAAACGACATCAGGCTCAGATCAATCGTTCGGCGGTCTTCGCTGAGCGTGATGATGTCGCTGATGCGTTTCGCATCCAGTTCCAAGCCTTGTCCGAACGGAAGGCCAGCGGCACTGCGTAGCGAGAACCGGCCATCGGTCGCGAACAATGTTTTGTCTTGAACGATCACGCCAAGAATCGGTTGTTGAAACGTGATGCTTCCTTCGACCAATTCCAAGTCGCGAATCAGAGGGCGTGGGCGGTTTATCGGGGCGTCGGCCGACACCTCGGGATTGAACATCAATAGGAACGAACGCACGCGGCGATCCGTCGGAATGTCCGATGGCAACAACTGCGTCGCCTTCGTGTATTTGCCGGGCTCGGTGATGTCGACCGAACAAGGGGCTTGCAATCGAGTCGCGTAACCTTCTGGCAGGACAAAGACGCGACGGTCACTTTGAATTCGGTTGACAGAACGTGGCCAGGGAGGAGCGAACCGGAACGCGCCGGTTGATTTGACGATTCCCGAGCTGAACGGCCACAGTTTTTCAAAACGCTGAGTTTCAAAAGCAATGTCGCTCATGCTGCCGTCCGAAGACAGTTCGACGCTTTGGCCCTCGGTCAGCAAACGCTTTTGACGGTCCTTGTCCGTGACCACCTCGACTTCCCCGTCGAAGACCGACACCTTGGACAATCCATCGCGGTCGAGTTCGATTCCAAATGCGGTTCCCAAGTCGATGACTTGTGCCGACGGCGTGTCGACGCGAAAACCTTCGGCACCCGGTGGAACGGTGGCCGACAAAAGCCCGTAGGCCAATTTGGTTCGATCAATCGATTGCAATTCGTACGATGCCGGGCCTTCGAGCGTGACCTCGACCCCGCTGTCGAATTGAACCTGCACAATGCCTGATTGCAATCGAATGGTTTGGGCGTCCAAACGGTCGCCGGATTGTGAAGAGTGATCGTCGTCCCAAGTCGCATCAATGGACTGGACCAATGTTGCGAACGTTGTGTCCGGTTTGTTGTCAGGAGCCACCGGAGCGGAAGGAGTTTGTGCGACTGAGGGCCCGGTCGGTCGGTTGGGTTTCGAGGGATCATCGGTAGAGCGAATGGCCCATCCGGCAACCAACAAGATCGCCGCTGCGATGGCAGCGATCGTCCATGCCATCCGTTTGCCCAGCGGAGAATTCGCGGGTGATACCGCAGTTGGCTCGGTCGGTTCCGTTTTCGCGGGATCTTGTTCGGTGAATTGTTGCCAGCTCAGTTCGGCCGTCATCCGTTCGTCGAAGTGAACCGCGTCAACGAATCGTTTCGCATGATCCGGATTCGCGTTGATCCAAGTTTCCAGTTCGGACAATTGATCTGGCGTCAGGGTTTCATCCAAATAGCCGTCGATCAAAGTTTGAATGTGAGTGCTCATCCGTTGGCACCCTCGGATACGAACTTGTCTTCGATGCATTCACGCAGTTGTTCTCGGATTCGTTGCAAGGCTTTGGAAACCGAGTTTGCGGTCATGCCGATTCGTTCGCTAATCGCGATCGGTTTGAGTCCCTTCTGATATCTCAACTCGCAGATCTTTCGGGCGCGACCTGGAAGTTGGTCGATGCAAGTCGGCAGATGATCCAGTTCCTCCGGTGGCGATGATTGCTCGAACGTCGACTGCAAATTCGCAATCGTTTCTTCGTTGAACACCAAACGGTCGCGTCGCTTGCGTCGCAGATACAAACTGATTTGGTTGCGAGCGACGCCGATTGCCCAACCCTGGAACGCTTGCGAGGAATCGTAGGATTCGAAGGAGTTCAAAACCGCGAGTGCCGTCTCTTGCAGCACGTCTTCGCGATCGCGGCGATCTCGAACCACCGACGCAACGAAAGCGGCCACCACCGGCTGAGCCGAGGTCCACAATCGGGTCGCATGGCGTGTTGAATCGTCCACTCAAAACTCCTGGTAATTGGTTTGCATCAGTTCCTTATCCGCTCAACTCAAATCATGACATGAATGCGGCTGTTTTTTTGAAATTTGTCATTTCGCCATCTTCCATGGGACCAGTTGTTCTCCATTGCTGGAGTACGATGGAGTCCCCAATCCCACCTCAAACGACCGGCATGAACAAACGTTTCTGTGCCTGTCCCCACCTCATGTGCCTCACTTCTAGATGACTCATTCTGAAATTGAAACTCAGTTTTCTGCCATTGACCGACGTGCCTTCTTGAGCGGTTCGTTCAGGACGGGACTTGCAGCAGGAGCGATCGCAGCGAGCAGTTCGCTATGGCCATCTCTGGCTTCTGCCAACGATGGAAAGACGCCCAAACGAGTTCTGCTGCGGTCTTCTTGGCAAACCGTCAACATCGGCGACATCGCCCACACGCCAGGTGTGCTCAGCATTCTTCGCAAGCACCTGCCCGAGGTGGAAGTCACTCTTTGGCCATCGAACGTCGACAACGGCGTGGAGGAATTGCTGCGAAGGGAATTTCCCAAACTGAAGATTGCCAAACCAAGGTCAGAGGAGTTGAAGCGGGCTTTCCAGGAATGTGATTTTCTGCTCCACGGATCGGGAGCGTCCATCGTCGCCGAACGTGACTTGGAACGATGGCGAGAGGAAACGGGAAAGCCTTACGGCATCTATGGCATCACTTTCCCGATGAAGAAGTCTTCGGCAACGACGGCCCGCAACGAAGAGGCGATGGCTCGGTCGGTCGAGGTGTTGAACCATGCGAGGTTCGTCTTTTTTCGAGACAGCAAATCGCTGGAACTCGCCAAGAGTCTTGGTGCGTCCGCTCCGGTGATGGAGTTTGGTCCCGACGGTGCTTTCGCGTGTGACTTGCGAGACGAACCCGCGGCGGATCGTTTCTTGGCGGAGAACCAATTGGAGCCGCAGAAGTTTCTGTGTTGCATCCCTCGCCTTCGCTACACGCCGTACTGGACGATCAAACCCAACGTCAGATTTGATCCGATCAAGCACGCTCGCAACGAAGCGATGAAGGAACACGACCATGCCCAACTCCGCGAAGCGATCGTGCAGGTTGTTCGCGAAACGGATCACAAAGTATTGGTCTGCCCGGAGGATCGCACTCAGATGGCGGTGGGCAAAGAGATGCTGATCGATCGCTTGCCAAAGGATGTGTTGTCGCGAGTCGTTGGGCGTCCGAATTATTGGCTGACGGGGGAAGCGGTCAGCGTTTACAGGAAGAGCGCCGGGTTGTTTGGCAACGAAATGCATTCGCCGATCATGTGCATCGGCCACGGCATTCCCGCGATCGTTTGTCGGTTCGAGGAACAAACCAGCAAAGGCTACATGTGGGAAGACATCGGCTTGGGAGATTGGTTGTTCGATCTCGATTCGGAAACCGATCGCAACCGCATCGTCCCGACGGTTCTGCACATGGCAAATGACTTGGGCGCCGCAAAAGCCAAAGCGGATGAGGCACGCCGATTCGTCGAAAAACGCCAACGCGAAACCATGGCGGTTCTGCGGAAAGAGCTCGCCAGTGTGTCCTGACACATGAGCAAGAAAAAAAGATGGAGTTGATTCCCGTGAGCCGTTTGGGCGTTCGCCCCGATTGGCTGCGGGAATCGGGGCGAACGCTGGGCTGCGAAATGTTTGCGCTTGTGGCGGCCATGTTTTTCGCAGGTTTCATCCCGGGATCGAGAGTGGCAGCGTGGGGGCCGCCGCATCAGATCG